>Ga0209084_1000967_pt1 | contig 25503 bp, 26 predicted proteins | sample C_130820_MF_Meta_FD_187309 | JGI IMG/M metagenome (GOLD analysis project Ga0209084, IMG submission 187309) | Freshwater microbial communities from Lake Croche, Canada to study carbon cycling - C_130820_MF_MetaG (SPAdes) (version 2) | ecosystem: Environmental > Aquatic > Freshwater > Lake...
TTTGGCGCATTGGACGCAGTTGCTCAACAGTGGCGCGGGCATGGTCACCCTCGAAGCCACGGCCGTGTCAAAGGTGGGCCGCATCACGCCGGGTTGTCTGGGTTTATGGGATGACGCCACGGCTGCGGCCCTGAGTGACAACTTGCAAAGGGCTCGCCGTCTGGCGCCCGCTGTGCCGGTGTGCATCCAGGTCGCCCATGCGGGTCGCAAAGCGTCCAGTGCAGAACCCTGGAATGGCGGCATGCTGATCTCACTGGCGGACGGAGGGTGGCAACCCGTCGCCCCCAGTGCCCTGCCTCAACTGCCCCAAGAAGCCCCCCCCGCTGAACTGACACTGGCCGACCTGGCGCAAATCAAGGCCGAGTTCGTGAACACCGCCCGCCTCAGTCAAGCCATGGGCATTGATGCGATGGAATTGCATGCCGCGCACGGTTATTTGCTGCACCAGTTTTTGTCACCTATTTCCAATCACCGAACTGACGCCTATGGCGGTTCGTTCGAAAACCGCACACGTTTCCCACTGGAAGTCTTCAAGGCGGTACGGGACGTTTTCCAAGGTGCTTTGGGCGTTCGAATTTCCGGTACAGACTGGATCGATGGGGGTTGGACTGTAGACGAAACAGCCAACTTGGCGATTGCCCTCAAACACGCGGGTGCGCAGTTTGTCCACATCTCTTCAGGGGGGGTCTCTTCATTGCAAAAAATACCGCTCGGCCCTGAATACCAAGTGCCCTTGGCCAAGGCCGTTCGTGAGCGTTCTGGTCTGACCACTTTTGCCGTGGGTTTGATCACAGAGCCTGTGCAAGCCGAAGCTGTGTTGCAGCGCGGTGATGCCGACCTGGTTGCACTCGCGCGCAGCTTTTTGTACAAGCCCCGTTGGGCTTGGGAGGCCGCTGTGGCCTTGGGCGGTGAGGTACGGGCTCAACACCAGTACTGGCGCAGTCTGCCCCGCGAAGCCAAAAATATTTTTACCGACGCCAAAATTGGCATGCGCTGAACACAAACACCTCCGGAGACATCTCATGCCCGTCACACCTCGTCGCCTTTTTGCGGTCACTGCCCTTGCCGCACTGACCGCTCTGATCACTCCCACGGGCTTATGGGCGCAAGCATTTCCCACCAAACCCATCACCCTGGTGGTGCCCAACCCGCCAGGTGGTTTGGTGGACACCTCGGCCCGCCTGGTGGCAGAGCCTCTGGCCCGCGTGATAGGCCAGACGGTGGTGGTAGACAACAAGCCCGGTGCCAGCGGCAACCTGGCTTACCAAAACGTGGCCAAGGCGGCCAAAGACGGTCACACCCTGTTGGTGTCTTATTCGGGCTACCACATTGCCAATCCGATCCTGATGGACAAACTGCCATGGGATCTCAAAGACCTCACACCCGTGGGCCTGATCACCGTGGCCACCAACGTGATCGCGGTGCACCCTTCGGTGCCGGCCAACAACCTCAAAGACTTCATTGCCTACGCCAAGCAGAACCCGGGCAAGCTCAATTACGCCTCGCAAGGCAATGGCTCGGTGTCCCACATCGGAACCGAAATTTTCAAATTACAAACCGGCGTGAACATGGTGCATGTGCCATACAAAGGTTCGGGCCAGGCCATCGCCGATGTGCTGGCAGGTCAAGTCGAAGTGTTCATTACCACGCCGCCCTCGGTGATGCAGCATGTGCAGTCGGGCAAGCTCAAAGCACTGGCCGTGACCGGTAAAATCCGCCACCCCGGCATGCCGCAAGTGCCCACCGTGGCGGAAGCTGGCTTGGCCAACTTTGAACTCGAGTCTTGGGTGGCCTTGTACGCGCCCGCGGGCACGCCACTGGCCGTGATTCAAAAACTGTCTGCGGATGTCAAACGCAGCATGGAACTGCCGGAAACCAAACAGCGCGCCGATGCTGCGGGCATTGAGGTGCGTTATCTGTCGCCCACAGAAACCACGAAAGTACTGGAGCGTGAAACCACCGATTGGACCAAAGCCATCAAGGCGGCCAACATCAAGATGGATTGACCTTCAAATCTCCGGCCAAACTGGCCAGAGTTTCTGCTGCAATGGTTTGGTGCGCGGGGTAGTGGGTATGGTCACAGCCTGCTTTGACTGAAGCGCCCGCCAACACAGCGGCACGCATGGTGTCAGTCAATTCGAAACGAACAAAGTGAACCGCCGAGGTCTTCTCGTCATTCTCACGGTCCAGGTCTTCGTCGGCAATGGCATACACACGGCTTTGGCCTTCGACCTCGATGTACATCCGGTCTTCAATGCCAATCAAACGGGCCAGTTCACGCTTGCGTTCATTGATGTCGGTGTATTCGAGCATCATCGTGGCTTTCCAGTTCGAGCCTGTTGGCAATAAAGGCGCATAGGCCTCAATTTCCTGCAGGATGCCTTCTTCCTCAAAGACTTTTTCGATGCGCAGCATTTCCTGAATTTGATAACGGATGGTGGTTTCGCTTTCAAATTGCAGGTTCAGGTTTTCGCCCAATTGCACACTGCGCAGTTTGCGGTGCGCAATGACTTCAGGCTTGTGAACTTTGCGCCATTTGGTATAGGCCTCCAGCGACATGAGGCTTTCTGGGGTGATGTGTCCGGTCAATTGCATGGTGTGTCTTTCTTTATTTCAATCCGTAGGCTTTGCGCACCAGTGTCAGGGGGTGATTCAACTCGGGCACGCCCAAGCCATTGACCTCAAAGCCCTGCGCAATGTGGTGCCCTCCCAAAGGGCAATCCGAGCTGATGAAGTCGGGCTTGCTGCCATCCTTCATGGTGGCCATGGCTTTGAAGACAGGTTTGCCAATCTTCATCGCGTATTCGTGGGAGGCTTTTTTAACACCATAGGTGCCCGCATGACCCGAACAACGCTCGATGGTATTGATCTCGGTGTCTGGGATCATTTTGAGCATTTCTTCGGTTTTCTTGCCAATGTTTTGCACACGGCCATGGCATGGAATTTGGTAACTCACATTGCCCAGGGCCTGCGGGAATTCTGTTTTCAACAAGCCATCGCGTTTGCGTGCCATGAAATACTCAAAGGGGTCCCACATGTGGGACTTGACCAATTGCGTATCCGCACAGTCGGGGAACATCAACGGGATCTCTTGCTTGAACATGAGTGCACAGCTGGGCACTGCGGCCATGATGGCATAGCCCTCTTTGGCGTAAGCTGCCAGCACTGGAATATTCGCTTCTTTGGAGACCTTGACGCTGTCCAGATCGCCCAATTCCAGCTTGGGCATGCCACAGCATTTTTCTTTCTCGACCAAAACATAAGGAATGTCGTTGTGGTCCAGAATTTTCAACAGATCATGGCCAATACCTGGCTCGTTGTAGTTGATGTAACAGGTCGAATAAATGGCCACTTTGCCCGGGGTTTTGACACCATCGACTACCTTGACGGCTTTGGCCTCGGTGGCACTGGAGCGGAATTTTCGAGTGGCCAAGGCAGGCAACCAAGCATTTTTATCAACCCCTGCAACAGACTCCAACACCTCGCGGCCTAACTTGCTTTTGTTCACAGCATTCACGGTCTGCACCACAATGGGAATGCCCGCCAATGAACCATGCACATCGGTCGAAGCCAAGAACTGCTCGGCCTGGCCTACTTCACCTTTTTTGAACTTGATGGCTTTGGCACGCAGCATGGTGTGCGGGAAATCCAGATTCCATTCGTGTGGTGGCGTGTAAGGGCACTTGGTCATGTAGCACAGGTCGCACATGAAGCACTGGTCAACCACTTTCCAATAGTCTTTTTTGTCGATGCCGTCGACTTCCAAAGTCGGACTTTCATCGACCAGGTCAAACAAGGTCGGGAAAGAGCCACACAAGCTGACGCAGCGGCGGCAACCATGGCAAATATCGAAAATACGTTCCAGCTCATCGAAGCATTTTTCTTCGGAATAAAAATCGGGGTTTTGCCAATCCAGCGCGTGACGCGTGGGCGCTTGAAGATTGCCTTCTGTGGCCATGAATGAGAATCCTTGATTGCAGTTGTGTTCGGTTACAAAAACGGCTTGATGAACAAGCCGCTTGTGCAACCGCTGCACCTTGTGGGCGCAACGGTATATCTGACGACTCAGGTAAAGATCAATCTACCAATTCAGCCAATGCTTTGGCATAACGGTTGGCGTGTGAACGCTCCGCTTTGGCCAATGTTTCAAACCAGTCAGCGACTTCGTCAAAACCCTCTTCACGAGCGGTCTTGGCCATGCCAGGGTACATGTCGGTGTACTCATGGGTTTCGCCAGCCACTGCAGAGGCCAGGTTTTGGCGACTGCTGCCCATCGGCAGGCCAGTTGCTGGATCACCGGATTGCTCCAAAAATTCCAAATGTCCGTGGGCGTGGCCCGTTTCACCTTCTGCGGTGGAACGGAACAACGCGGCCACGTCGTTTTGGCCTTCAATGTCGGCCTTGTTCGCGAAATACAAATAGCGACGGTTGGCTTGGGATTCGCCTGCGAAAGCGTCTTTCAAGCATTGTTCCGTGCGCGAGCCTTTGAGTGCTGCCATGGAGATCTCCTTGGGGTTGATAAAAAAGCCTGCACCGAATGTCCAGGACGAGACGAGCGTATCTGCTTTATGTGACACCGTCCAATTGTCAGTCTCAATAACCCGTATAAATTTAGACTATCAACACCAATTAATTATTAGGAAAATTGAATTAAATACATCTGATTGAACAAGGTTATAAATTACGGTACAGTAAATACATTACGCATTAGTAAACCATCTGGAGACGTCATGTCTGTAAGCTCGCTTGCCCCCGCTCTTTCCTCCCTGCCGGATGCCGCTCCGATTCAGCAGTTACACCATTACGCCTACCGCGCCAAAGATGCTGAAGAAACGCGGCACTTTTATGAAGACATATTGGGCCTGCCGCTGTACCACATCATCCAGAGCGATGTGGTGCCCAGCACCGGAGAGTACTGCCCTTACACGCACTTCTTTTTCCGTTTGCGTGACGGCTCCTTCATCGCGTTTTTTGACCTCGGTGACGATCAAGCCGCACTGCCTTCGCCGAATACGCCAATGTGGGTCAACCATATTTCTTTCAGAGTCGACAACAAAGCCGATCTGCAAGCCATGAAAGAGCGTCTACAAGCCCACGGCGTTGAGGTATTGGGCATCACCGACCACCACATTTTTGAAAGCATTTACTTCTTTGACCCCAATGGCGTTCGCCTGGAACTTTCAGCGCAACGGGCCGATGAGTTCCAAATGTTGCAAGAGAGTAAAACAGTGCACGCCCGATTGAACGAATGGACAGCGCGCAAGCAACAATGGCGTCAAGAGCGCGCTGAGGGCAAAGCGGCTCAGCCGCTCAAACCCCAGCAAAACGACCGTCCAGAATTCAAATCCATCTAAACACATTTTCAACATGCGATCAGAGACCCCCAGCTTCGCCAAAGTTCATTACACCAACGGCTACGAGTTCACGCAAGGTACCGGCTACACCTTGCCAGAGTACCCGTTTGTATCTCCACCCGAGTTGCATTCAGACCAGGTTTTGCGGCACGCCATTGTGATCGTCGGTGGCGGCATCACGGGTTTGACCTTGGCGTGTTCGCTGGCCAACCAAGGCGTCAAAGCCGTGTTGCTGGACGAAGACAATACCGTGGGGGTCAAAGGCGCGTCGTCTCGGGGCATTTGTTACACCCAAAAATCCCTCGAAATATTTGAACGTCTGGGTATTTACAAACGCATCGCAGCCAAAGGCGTGCAGTGGAGCGTTGGCCGCACCTTTGCGGGCAAGGACGAGGTCTATTCATTTGATTTGAAAGCGCAAAGCAACTTCAATTTATCAGCCCAACCGCCGTTCATGAACATCCAGCAGTTTTACATTGAAGGCTTTTTGGTTGAACGCATTGCCGAGTTAGGCGGTGTGGATTTACGTTGGAATTCCCGCGTAACCGGCTTTGAACAAAACACAGACTTTGCCACCTTGACAGTGCAAACGCCCGAGGGAAGTTACCCAATTCAGGCCGACCATGTGATTGACGCCACCGGCTCACACACCCCGTTCCACGGCTGGACAGGGGTGAGCATGCAAAGCACCAAAGGCGATGACCGCTGGTGCATTGCGGATGTGCGCTTCAACACCCACCCTCCGGTGGAGCGGCACACCTGGATTGAAGCGCCCTTCAATGAAAACCGCGCCGTCTGGCAACACCTGATGGCCGACGATGTGTGGCGCATCGACTACCAAATGGCGCCCAACGCCGACGCGGCTTATGTGAGCCGTGAAGACGTGGTGCGCGAACGGCTGGAGCGCCAGTTTGGCAAAGACGTGAAAGTAGACATCGTGTGGGTCGGCCCTTATGCCTACAAAAGCCAATGCGTGGACACACTCCAAATGGGCAGGGTCTACTTCATGGGCGACACGGCCAAAGTGGTCAGCCCTTTTGGCGCACGCGGCGGCAACACCGGGGTTTCAGATGCCGATAACTTGGCTTGGAAATTGGGCGCCGTCCTCAAGGGCTGGGCCAGCCCCGCACTGCTGGACAGCTACAACGCCGAACGTCTGGAAGCCGCGCAGGAAAACGTACGTGTCACCAACCGCACCGCCCGCTTTCTGCGTGCGCCCGAGGGCATGGAAAGAAGTTTTCGCCATGCTGCGATCAGCTTGGCCAAACAGTACCCCTTTGCGCGCTCGCTGATCAACACCGGCCGAATGGCGGTGGCCAACACCTACACCCGCTCTTCGATTTGCGCGGACAGCGGGGGTGTTTCTTTGCAAAACGTCTCGCTGTCTTGGCGCAAAGGTCACAACGGCGTGGTGAACGATTTACTCAATTGGGCCGCAGGCCGTTTGCTTTTATTGAGCTTTGGCACCTCAACCCAAGCCGGCTTGCGCAGGCTGCGAACTTTGACCGAAGGCACGCCCTTGCGCTGCGTGCAGGTGATTGACAAGCTCACACCACCTCAAGCGCGAGAACATGTGATCGACACCCAGCATCGGCTGCGCAGCGCCTGTCAACTGCAAGGCCCAGGCTGGGCCTTGGTACGACCTGATGGGTATCTGGCCGCCACCGGCCATCGTGTTGATGGCAGTTTGATCGAAGCCATCGCCAACACACTGGCCCTGTGAATTGGAAAAGAACATGAAAACCACCACCCATTTCCAAGATGCCGATGGCTTTTACGAATTGCTGATCAATGCCCACGCCGACATGAGCCCCGAACAATCTGAACTGCTCAATACCCGCTTGATCCTGATTCTGGCCAATCAAATAGGCGATTCAGCTGTTCTGCGCGAATGCATAGAGGCGGCGAAGGACTTGTCCATTTGAAAGAACACCTCCCCAGGCCAAGGGACGGGGCTGGGTAAAATCGGAGGCGTTACCCTTTTTAAAGCCCCCATGAGCAACGCTTCCACGCCCATCGACCAACCCGGTCTGCAGTCCCTGTCCAAATCGTTCGAGCCCGCTGCTCTTGAAGCCCATTGGGGCCCCGAGTGGGAAAAGCGCGGCTACGGCGTGGCCGGCTTTCGTGGCACGGGGGCATCAACGGCCGAAGCGCCTGCCTTCTCCATCCAACTGCCTCCGCCCAACGTGACGGGCACGCTGCACATGGGCCACGCGTTCAACCAGACCATCATGGACTCGCTGACCCGCTACCACCGCATGTCGGGCTTCAACACCGCTTGGATTCCGGGCACCGACCACGCGGGCATTGCCACGCAGATCGTGGTGGAGCGCCAGCTGAAAGCCCAAGGCATCAGCCGCCATGACATGGGCCCAACGCCCGCCGAAGCGCGCAAGAACTTTGTGAGCAAGGTGTGGGAATGGAAAGAAGAGTCCGGCAACACCATCACCAGCCAAATGCGCCGCATGGGCGACAGCGTGGACTGGAGCCGCGAATACTTCACGATGGACCCCAAGTTGTCCAAGACCGTGACCGAAACCTTTGTGCAGCTGTACCAGCAAGGCCTGATTTACCGCGGCAAGCGCCTGGTGAACTGGGACCCGGTTCTGCAAAGCGCGGTGTCGGACTTGGAGGTGGAAAGCGTAGAGTCCGAAGGCAAGATGCACTACATCGTGTATCCCTTTGCCAAGGGTCCACAGCTGATCGACGGTGTCATGCAAAAAGGCATGGTCATTGCCACCACCCGGCCGGAAACCATGATGGCTGATGGCGCGCTGGCGGTTCACCCCGAGGACGAGCGTTACAAACACCTGCTGGGCCAACTGGTCGATTTGCCACTGTGCAACCGCCAAATCCCCATCATTGCCGACGATTTTGTGGACCGCGCCTTCGGCTCCGGCTGCGTCAAGATCACGGGCGCACACGACTTCAACGACTACGCATGCGCACAGCGCCATGGCTTGCCACTGATCACCATTTTCACGCTGGATGCCAAAGTCAATGAAAACGGCCCTGCCGTCTACCAAGGCCTGGACCGCTTTGAAGCCCGAAAGGCCTTGCTCGCCGACTTGGACGCAGAGGGCTTTTTACAAGATATCAAACCGCACAAGCTGATGTTGCCGATTTGCGCCCGCACCGGCCAAGTCGTCGAGCCCATGCTGACCGACCAGTGGTTCATCGCCATGAATCAGGCCCCCACACTTCCCTCTGCGAGTGGTTCGCTGCCCCCCGAGGGGGCTCATTTTTCTAGGGGCGGCCCGTCGAAAAATGCAGGCGCTTTTGATCAACGCTCCATTGCGCAAAAAGCCATCGACGCGGTGCAGTCGGGCGAGGTTAAATTTGTGCCCGAGAACTGGGTCAACACCTACAACCAGTGGATGAACAACATCCAGGACTGGTGCATCTCGCGCCAGCTGTGGTGGGGCCACCAGATTCCGGCCTGGTACGACGAAGACGGCAAGGTGTATGTGGCGCGCAACGAAGCCGAGGCACAAGCTCAAGCCCCGGGTAAAACACTCAAGCGCGACGAGGACGTGCTGGATACTTGGTATTCGTCTGCCTTGGTCCCCTTCTCCACGCTGGGCTGGGCCGCTGGTGCAGAGGGCGCGGGTGCTGGGGATGGGCGCAGCGACATTCTGAGCGAAGCGAAGACGAGCAAGACCGTCTCCAGTGCCCACGACATCGGAACCAGTCAGCAGCAAAACAGCGACTACGACCTCTACCTCCCCTCCAGCGTCCTCGTGACCGGCTACGACATCATCTTCTTCTGGGTCGCCCGGATGATCATGATGACCACCCACTTCACCGGCAAAGTCCCCTTCAAGCATGTCTACATCCACGGCCTGGTGCTCGACGCCCAAGGCAAGAAGATGAGCAAGTCCGAAGGCAACGTGCTCGACCCGGTCGACCTGATTGACGGCATCACGCTCGCGCCATTGCTCGACAAACGCACCCAAGGCTTGCGCAAGCCCGAGACCGCACCCAAAGTGCGCAAGCAAACCGAAAAAGAATTCCCCGAAGGCATTCCGGCCTACGGTGCAGACGCCCTGCGCTTCACCTTTGCCGCACTCGCGTCACTGGGCCGCAGCATCAACTTCGACTCCAAGCGCTGCGAGGGCTACCGCAATTTCTGCAATAAGCTGTGGAACGCCACCCGCTTTGTGCTGATGAACTGCGAAGGCCAGGACTGCGGCTTGAAAGAGCACACCAAGGCCGAATGCGCGCCGCCGAGCACCGGCGACAACGGCGAAGCCATTGCCGCCGGCCCTTTTTACCAGTACATGAAGTTCAGCCAAGCTGACCGCTGGATAGCGTCAGTGCTGCAGCAAACTGAAGCCGAAGCGGCCAAAGGCTTTGCCGAATACCGCCTCGACAACGTGGCCAACACAATTTACGACTTCGTCTGGAACGAGTACTGCGACTGGTACCTCGAAATCGCCAAAGTGCAAATCCAGACCGGCGACGCGTCGCAGCAGCGTGCCACCCGTCGCACTCTGATCCGAACACTCGAAGCCATTTTGCGTTTAGCCCACCCTGTCATTCCCTTCATCACCGAAGAACTGTGGCAAAAAGTTGCACCTGTTGCAGGCATGCCTGGCCCCTCAATCAGCATTGCCCGCTACCCCGAAGCGCAGCTGAACAAGATTGACGAGCAAGCCATTGCCAATATTTTGAAGCTCAAATCGCTGGTCGACGCGTGCCGCAACCTGCGAGGTGAAATGAGTGTTTCACCTGCCACCAAAATGCCGCTTTTTGCCTTGGGCGATGCCGAGTTCATGCGTGCCAATGCGGCGGTACTGCAGTCGCTTGCCAAGCTGAGTGAGGTCAAAGTTTTTGAAGACGAAGCTGCGTGGCAAATTGCCGCCCAATCGGCCCCTGTGGCCATGGTGGGTGGCGCTCGCCTGTGTTTGTTCATTGAAGTTGACGTGGCTGCGGAAAAGATTCGCCTGGGCAAAGAGATCACCCGACTCGAAGGCGAGATTGTGAAAGCCCAAAACAAACTGGGCAATGAAGCCTTTGTGGCCAAAGCACCGCCTGCTGTGATTGAACTCGAGACAAAACGTGTCACCGATTTTTCAGACACCGTCGTTAAGATGCGTGATCAACTTGCCAGACTGACTTAACTCCCACACTCTTAAGCGATCACTCTTCATGACCAACAACATCATTCGCAAGGCTGTTTTCCCTGTTGCAGGTTTGGGAACGCGATTTTTACCAGCGACCAAAGCAGCGCCCAAGGAGATGCTTCCAGTGGTCGACAAGCCATTGATTCAATACGCCGTCGAAGAAGCTTATGCGGCTGGGGTGCGCCACATGATCTTTGTGACGGGTCGCAGCAAACGCGCCATCGAAGACCACTTTGACACGGCCTACGAACTCGAGAACGAACTCGAGTACGCCAACAAAGAAGAACTGCTGGCGCTGGTGCGCTCCGTACAACCTGATGACATGGTTTGCGCCTATGTGCGTCAAAACCGCATGTTGGGCTTGGGGCACGCGGTTTTGTGCGCTGAACCTTTGGTGGGTAACGAGCCCTTTGCGGTGCTGTTGGCAGACGACTTGATGATCGGTCATACCCATGGTCCCAGCGTGTTGACCCAAATGGCGACAGCATTTCGTCAACAAGGTCGCTCCATATTGGCAGTGCAAGAAGTGCCCCTGGATCAAACGCGCCGCTATGGCATTGTGGCCGGAGAACCCGCAGGCAAACAACTTATTCGTGTCGAAAAAATTGTTGAAAAACCTGCCCCTGAAAATGCGCCTTCCCGCATGGGTGTGGCCGGTCGCTATATTTTGACACCTGGCATCTTTGACGAAATCCGCAACCAGCCCACTGGTGTGGGCGGTGAGATTCAACTGACCGATGCCATCGCCCGCCTCATGGCGCGTGAGGCCGTCTATGCCTTCCAATACGAAGGCAAGCGCTACGACTGCGGCAGCAAGGAAGGCTTTCTGGAAGCCACCGTCGAACTGGCTTTGCAACATCCCCAAGTTGGCGAATCGTTCCGGCAGTACCTCAAGGGCTTGACCCTTTGATCAGCGACGGCGCAATGTGAAGATGAACTGATCCCCCTCGGTGGTGCTGGACACCAGTTCATTGCCCGTCTGACGCGCAAAGGCTTCAAAGTCGCGCACAGACCCTGGGTCTGTCGCCCTCACCTGCAGCACCTGACCACTCGCCATGTCCGTCAAGGCTTTTTTGGCTTTCAAGATCGGCAAAGGGCAGTTCAGCCCGCAGGTATCCACTTCTTTGTCAAAGCTCATGCCGGCTTGTCCTGATTGCCGTAACGCTCTTCCCAACTCATAAAGCGCGGCTCGATGCCGATGCTGCGCAGCCAGTCGCCCACCGCGTAGCCGGTGCCCGCAGGCCAGCAAATGATGTCCTCGGGTTTGTACATTTTGTATTCGGCCAACTCAGGCGACAACCGGACCTCTCCCTGCGCCATGGCATGGTAGGCAATGATGACCTGGTTCATGCGCTTGAACTCGTAAGCACCGACCAATTTCAATGCGCTCACGGTCAAGTTGGTTTCTTCGGCAATCTCACGCGCGATGCCTTCTTCAGGGGACTCGTCGGCTTCCATGAAACCCGTGATCAATGCAAAACGTCGACCGGGCCAGGCCGCATTGCGGGCCAACAAAATTTCGTCCCCCACTTGAACTATTCCCGCCAGGACAGGCGTCGGATTGTTCCAATGCGTATAACCGCAACCCGGGCAACGCAGGCGCATTTTTTCACCACCATCCTCCATTTGCGCCATCCATTCCAATGGTGAGGCACACATGGGGCAAAAACGAAATTCAGACATGAAACACTTTCTGGAAATGAAGGACGCAACCCGGCTATTCAGGCAGGAAAGACACCGGTGGACAAATACCGATCGCCACGGTCGCAAACGATAAACACGATCACCGCATTGCGTGCAGAAAGCGAAGTTTGCTGCGCCACCCAGCAGGCACCCGCCGCGGAAACGCCGGCGAATATGCCTTCACTGCGGGCCATTTGACGACAGGTTTCTTCGGCATCGCCCTGGCTCACCAAGATCACCTCGTCCACCGCCGTAGGGTCGTAGATTTTGGGCAAATATTCTTCAGGCCATTTGCGAATGCCGGGAATGCGCGAGCCTTCAGATGGCTGCGCGCCAATGATGCGAATGGCAGGGTTCTTTTCTTTGAGGAACCGCGACACCCCAGTGATGGTGCCGGTCGTGCCCATGGCGCTCACAAAATGCGTGACCTTGCCGCCGGTCTGCTCCCAGATTTCGGGGCCGGTGGTTTCGTAGTGAATGCGCGGGTTATCCGGATTGGAAAATTGATCCAAGATGCGGCCTTTGCCTTGCGCAGCCATGCTGTCAGCCAGATCGCGGGCGTACTCCATGCCGCCACTTTTGGGTGTCAGGATCAACTCGGCCCCAAAAGCCTTCATGGTCTGCGCACGCTCGATCGACAAGTCCTCCGGCATGATCAAAACCATGCGGTAACCCTTGATGGCCGCTGCCATGGCCAAGGCAATGCCGGTGTTGCCAGAGGTGGCTTCAATCAAGGTGTCACCCGGCTTGATTTCCCCGCGCTCCTGGGCACGCTGGATCATGGACAAAGCAGGGCGGTCTTTAACGGAGCCGGCCGGGTTATTGCCCTCGAGCTTGCCCAGAATCACATTGCCATGCGCGGCAGCATCTTCGGCGCCGAGTCTCTGCAATGCAACCAGCGGCGTTTGACCAATTGCATCTTCAATGGTTAGAAATTTCATGGGCTCCACTGTGCCATATTTCAGGCCACTGCATACAGACAGGGCCGTTTTTAGCAGGTGAAGGCGATTGGTACAATGATTTACAGCCAGATTTCATTCAAGCGCACTGCGTCGTTCACTCTGCCTTTGTCAGACTTTTACCCTTGAGACCTCCATGCAACCCACAACCAAGCCCAACAACCCCAATTTTTCTTCAGGCCCCTGCGCCAAGCGCCCAGGCTACGACGTCAGCGCCTTGACCCTCGACACGCTAGGTCGGTCGCATCGCTCTGCAGTAGGCAAAAAAGCGTTGGGGCTGGCTTGCTCTGAAACAGCGCGAATTTTGGGTCTGCCCGAAGGCTACCGCGTGGCGGTGGTGCCCGGCTCCGATACCGGTGCGATTGAAATGGCCATGTGGTCCATGCTGGGCGCTCGGGGGGTGGACGTTCTCGAATGGGAATCCTTCAGCGCAGGCTGGGTGACGGACATCGTCAAGCAACTCAAGCTGCCCCATGTGAACGTGCTCAAAGCCGATTACGGCGATATCACCGATTTTGCCCCGGTCAACTTCGACAACGACGTGGTGTTTGTCTGGAACGGCACCACCTCGGGCGTCAAAGTACCTGATGGTGACTGGATTCCAGCCCACCGGGCAGGCCTGACGATTTGCGACGCGACGTCTGCCGTGTTTGCCATGGACATGCCATGGGACAAGCTCGATGTGGTGACCTACTCTTGGCAAAAAGTACTGGGCGGTGAAGGCGGCCACGGCATGCTGATCTTGAGCCCTCGCGCTGTTGAACGCATCGAGGCCTACAACCCGGCTTGGCCCCTGCCCAAAGTGTTCCGCATGAAGTCAGGCGGCAAGCTGATTGAAGGTTTGTTCAAAGGTGAAACCATCAACACCCCCTCCATGCTGTGCGTGGCAGATTATCTGGACGCACTGAAATGGGCCGAGAGCATCGGTGGCGTCAAAGGCACCATTGCACGCAGCGAAGCCAACCTCAAGGTCATTGAAGACTTTGTGGCGGCGAACGACTGGATTTCTTTCTTGTCAAAATCCAAAACCACCCGCTCCAACACCAGCGTGTGCTTGACGGTGAAGGCGACCGAAGACCAGGTCAAAAAAATGGCCAAGTTGCTCGAATCTGAAAGCGTGGCCTATGACATTGGCGCCTACAAAGATGCGCCCGCTGGGCTGCGCATCTGGTGCGGCGCGACGGTGGAGCAGTCCGACTTGCAGGCGCTGATGCCCTGGTTGACCTGGGCCTATGGGCAGGTCACTCAATCCGTTTCAGCCTGAAAAACCTCTTCAATCAGCGTGGCCAGTTAAGCAATTATCCTTATGTACAAAGTCAGAACCTACAACCAAATCTCCGTGAAGGGGCTGGACCGTTTTCCACGCCAGTCCTACGAGGTGGGGAGTGACATTGGCCACCCTGATGCCTTCTTGCTCCGCAGCCAAAAGCTGCAAGGCGTGGACGTACCCAAAAGCTTGCTGGCCGCCGCACGCGCCGGTGCCGGCGTGAACAACGTGCCCATTGCCGAATACAGCAAGTTGGGTGTGGTGGTGTTCAACACGCCCGGTGCCAATGCCAATGCAGTGAAGGAGTTGGTGATGGCAGGCATGCTCTTGGCAACACGCGGCATCTTGCCGGGCATGGCCTATGTGAGCTCACTGACCCATATGCGTGATGCAGCGGAAATGGCCGCTTTGCTGGAGAAAGAAAAATCACGCTTTGCAGGCGGCGAGATCAAAGGCAAGACGCTGGGTATCGTGGGTCTGGGCGCCATTGGCTCGATGGTGGCCGACATGGCCTTGGCCATGGGCATGAAGGTGGTGGGGTTCGACCCCGCATTGTCCATTGACGCAGCCTGGCGTTTGTCCAGTGAAGTCACGCGCATGGAAAACCTCCAGGCGCTCCTGGCCCGAGCCGACTACATTTCGGTGCATGTACCGGCCATGGACGCCACGCGCCACATGATCAACGCGTCAGCCCTCAACCTGACCAAGCCGGGGGCCGTGCTGCTCAACTTTGCGCGCGAAACCATTGTCGACTCCGAAGCCGTGCTGCACAGTTTGAACAACGGCACGCTGGGTGGCTATGTGTGCGACTTCCCTGAGCCCGCCATGCTGGGCCATGCCAAGGTCATTGCCATGCCGCACATCGGTGCCAGCACCGAAGAATCAGAAGAAAATTGCGCCGTGATGGCCGCCAACCAGCTCATGGACTATCTGGAGAATGGCAACATCGCCAACTCGGTGAACTTCCCCGCTGTAAGCATGGGGCGTGTCGCAGGCACCACCCGAATCACGTTTTCCAATGACAACGTCTCCGGTGTACTGGGCCATGTGCTGTCGGTGCTGGCCGACAACAAGGTGAACGTGACTGACATGATGAACAAGAGCCGGGGCGAGTTGGCATTCAACATCATCGACGTCGAAAGCGCCCCCCGTCAGGAGGTGGTCGCAGCCATTGAGGCTGTTGAGCATGTGATACGCGCCAGGGTCCTCTGAAGACCCGATGGATCTCAGGCGTAACCAACACCCTGCGTGTTGACATACAGTGAATACAACGAAGTGCTGGCCGCCATGAACAGCCGGTTGCGATGGACCCCGCCAAAACACACGTTGGCGCAACGCTCGGGCAAGTCAATACGGCCGATCAGTTTGCCTTGAGGGTTGAACACGTGGACGCCGTCCAGACCGGCCTCACCCATGCCCCAACCGCACCACAGGTTGCCATCTACATCCACCCGAAAACCGTCAGGCGTACCGGGTCCGGCATCTATGAAGACCCGGCCGTTGGTCAAAGCCTGGCCCCCCATCACGTCGTAGGCCAAGATTTTGCGCGGCGTGGCGCGTGACTCCACAATGTACAGAATCGACTCGTCCGGCGAAAATGCCAATCCGTTGGGCTGGTTGATACCCTGGGCAGCCACGGTGATGCCGCCACCGGCGTCAATGCGATACACGTTGAAAGGCAGGGCAGGTTCAGCCTTGTGACCTTCGTAAAAGCCGAGGATGCCAAATAAGGGATCGGTGAACCAGACTGAGCCGTCTGACTTCACCACCACGTCATTGGGTGAATTCAGTGGCTTGCCCTCGAACGAATCCGCCAACACCGTGATCTTGCCATCGTGTTCAGTGCGCGTCACACGCCGGGTCAAATGCTCGCAGGTGATGATGCGGCCCTGACGGTCACGGGTATTGCCGTTGCCATTGTGGGACGGTTTGCGAAACACCGAGGTAGCCCCGGTTTCTTCATCCCAGCGGTACATGCAGTTGCCAGGCACATCGCTCCACACCAACGAGCGCATATCGCCTAACCACACGGGCCCTTCTGACCAGCGCATGCCCGTGGCCAGCCGTTCGACCTTGGCCAGACCGATCCGGTAGCGATCAAAGGAGGGGTCGACCGAGACGATGGCGGGGTCAGGATATCGGGGGCTTGGATGAAAGTCAGTCATGTGCATTGGGGCTTGTGGCGGTCATGGGGTGTCCATTATCAGTTTAACTTGGCCTAAGCGAGGGCGACCGCATGTCCGAGCAAAGCGATGCGGAATCTGTTTTTCAAGTAAGCGCCCTCACGTGGTGGCAACACAACTGCTAACTTTTCGGAATCCACTTTGACCTGCGCAAACAAAGGGCCGGTCCGAGCCCGACCCTTTTTGTGAATCTCGTCCTTTAAGCTGCCCACTTCGGCTTTGCTTTTCACCAACAGGGACTGCGTAAACCCCGCCGACTTGGCCATACCCGCCAGGTCCACGCCCATCGCAGTGACTGTTTTTTGCATGCCTGTCTCGCCATAGTGTTCGTTGTCAAGCACAACGATGAACAGATTGGGCGGCTTGTGCGCTGCAATGACCGCCAATGAGCCCAGACCCATCAGCATTTCCCCATCACCGGTGATCACCAACACATTGCGTTGGGGTTGCGCCATTGCAAGGCCCAAGCCGATCATTCCCGCCCCTCCCATGGCGCCCCATAAAGGAAAAGACAGCGGATGATCCCCCGCAGCCGTGATATCCCAGGCAGGCGCCCCGAGTCCGGCAACAACCAACAAGTCACCCCGATCGTCTAACAAGCGGGTGACGACCTCGCGACGGTGTAATGCTTTTTTCATTCGAAGTCTCCTTGGCTGAGTTTGTGAAAGTCTTTGGCACCCGTGACTTTTTGACCAATCAAAACGGCCATGGGGCGGCTGGTGTGGTAGGCCATGCTCAAAGCACCAGAGACCTCGGCGACGACGTCTTCAGGCGTATCCGCGCGCCGCACGATCACCCCCATTGCGGCCAGAACGGCCTCTGTGGCATTGCCCATGGGAACTTGGGACGGATTGAACTCGGCATGGTCGCCGCGCATGGTGACCAAGATCAGCAACGGCAATTGACACGAGGTGCTGAGCGACAGCATATTGATGCAGTTACCCACACCGCTGCTTTGCATCAGCAATATGCCTTTTTCTCCACCGAGCCATGCGCCAGCCAGCAAGCTCACGCCTTGCTCTTCACTGGTCAGGCGCACGACCGACATCGTTTTGTCGGCCTCACACAGGCTGATCAACTGTGCATGACCCGCATCAGGGACCATGGCAACCTGTCTAATTTGGTGCTCGCGCAACAAACCGTAAACCGGTTCTGACCAATGGCCAGGTGAGTATTTGCTGGTTTTTTTCAAAAGGGTCTCCTGTTTGATCAAGGCATCGGGTTGATTGCAAACATATTGTCTTACAAGGGCGCAGTCAATAACTGGCTGCCTGTTTGCTTGCCCGTTGAAACAGCTTCTTCGCCATAGCGGTGATTGAGTAGGGTCAACCCGTCAAGGCTGATTGGTTCTCGCCTTAGCTATCAGTCGAGAACAAGGCTGTTCAAGTACCAAGTACTCATCTCGCCCTTGCCTTTGACTTCAATCACACCACGATGTTCAAGCGCGAAAGGCTGGATCAAGGCTTGGCGTGTCGATTCGCTCAACTGGATCCGCCCCGCTGTGCCATGTGACTCCATGCGGCTGGCAGTGTTCACAACGTCGCCCCAAAGGTCATAGAGAAATTTGCTCTTGCCAATGACCCCGGCAACCGCTGCACCCGAGCTCATACCTATTCGGATGTTCAGCGGGTGCGGACTGCTTGCATTGAAGTCTTGAATGGCGACCAACATGTCCAGCGCCATCTGTGCAGCACGATCGGCATGGTCGGGGACCTCCATTGGCAAACCCGCCGCCGCCATATAACAGTCACCGATCGTTTTGATTTTTTCGAGGCCACGATGCACCGCAATGTGGTCAAAACGCGTGAACAGATCGTTCAACACACTGACCATGACCTCAGGGCTCATGCCTTGCGAAAAGACTGTAAAACCCACAATGTCAGCAAACAACACCGTCACATTGGCATAGCTGTCCACAATGGTTTTGTGAAGGTGGTCGGCTGTGAGTTGGGATCGCCCTTTGAGACGTTCTGAAATAGCTTGAGGCAACACGTTGCGCAGCAGCATCTCAGAAAGCTCTTGCTCCACCAGAAGTTGTTTGTAAAGTTTTTGAGTCTCCAAATTCAACAAGCGCACTTGCAGCAGGTTTTGCACCCGCGCCAAAACCTCGGCGATATCGAAAGGTTTGCTCACAAAGTCCAAAGCACCGAGCTTCAATGCCCGTACTTTTTCGTTGGGCTGGGCGGTGATGACCAAGACCGGTGGAATGCCGTCAGACTCTATGGCCTTGAGGCTCTCCATGACTTGAAAACCGTCCATTTCCGGCATATTCAGATCCAAAAGAATCAGGCCGATTAAAGTCTGTTCCTGTTCATTTTCCGTGGGTATTGGACACGGTCAACTTGACGTTACGTTACCAAATGAATGTTCCCGTAGAACTTACCGCCAGCGAGACGAAACTCCTCAAGACACTGGCCTTGAATGCTGCCTGTGTGGGTCATGTTGAGTTGATTGAATCAACAGCGCCATCCAAGTTGACAGACGCCATGAGCAGAGCCAGCCTTGAAGTTTTAATCAGTCGCTTGCGTACCAAAATCAGTTTGCATACTGGGCAAATGAACCCCATCAAATCCGTCCGGGGGATGGGCTACCAACTGTGTATCAAAATGAAACTCCAGTAAAGATGAGGTCTTGTGTTGGCAACACTCCAAACGGCGCCGACAGGTTGTCGAGCCTTGCCACTTGCGATCAAACAGCATTTGATGCGTGGTTTCTATTCTGACTGTGAGGTTCAGATGGGCCAATATTGCAGTGGTAGATGCAGGAGATTGCCCACTCCCGCCTTTTAGCCGTGCCAGCTGCAAAAAATCGATCTGCTTCAAGTTGCCAAATCCAAAACCACAGCTTAATTTCACAAGGCAAAAAGAACAACCGGCTGATTTTGAAAAAAGAAAGTCTCTTGCCCGATAAGTGCAATGCAATGATAGAAAAAGAAATCAAAGATAGATATAGTGACTTTTTTTAATTTCTACGAAAGGTGTCGAGCATGACTCTAAAAACCATATTTACCGCTGTTTCGATAGCACTCTTCATAACCAACGCTGCAGTAGCGGGTGACGCAGATTTCACGCTCACCAACCGTACAGGCTACGATATTGAATCGGTTTACGTTGCACCCAGCAGGCAAAAAGATTGGGGCAATGACCATCTCGGTAAAAGCGTACTTGCTGACGGTAGGTCACGGTTTATTTCATTTAATAAGTCCGGAAACACCTGCATCTACGACATGAGCATTTCATGGGTAGGCTACAGTTCTGACGACGACGTTGTTTGGGAAAGACTGAACCTGTGTGAAATCCACAAGATCACTTTGCGTTACAACGCCAAGTCCAAACAGACGTCAATCACAACAGATTGAGCTGTCTTGGGTCAAGTGCAGGACGCTGGGGAGGCCGGGACAATTTTGAAGCGCCCACCAAATCAGCGTCAAAAATATGCCATAATTTACCTCTTCACAAGTTACCCGCCCGGGTGGTGAAATTGGTAGACTCAGGGGACTCAAAATCCCCCGCCGCAAGGCGTGCCGGTTCGAGTCCGGCCCCGGGCACCAGCATCAAGCCGCAACGCTCACAGCGCTTGCGGCTTTTTCTATGTGCGCACTTGGCGCACATCAATTCGGCCAAGGGCTCTGGGCGTAAGATGCATCCAGCACATGCTTGAAAGCCCCGTCATGAAAGCCTTCATTTGCCTTTGGTTATCGCTTATCGCCAGCTTTGCCCAAGCAGAGTTACGGCAGTTTGGACAGTCGACTGGAAACACGTCTTACTATGACACGAACACCGTCAACCGAACCGGCAACAAAGTGCAGGTCTGGACAGTGACTGAGTTTCGACAACGCCAAGCTGCCGGCTTTTTGTCCACCCGCTCGCACAAAGAACTCGACTGCAAGAGCTTGCAAGAGCGCACCATGCAATTCATGGCTTTCACGGAGAGCAAAGGCCAAGGTAAAACTGTCGGCGAGGTGAAAGAGGCCAACACCTGGGAGAGCATTCAGCCAGGTACACGCAACTCGCGTCTGTTGCACATGGTCTGCAGCGACTGAGCTTCAGAGCAAAGAAGCTTGTGCGCACAAGCCTTCTCGCACGGTGGGGTAAAGCAGGCTCAAGCGCAACTCCTTTTTCATGCGCGCATTGTCCAATCGGCGCGATTCACTCATGAAACTGAGCAGCATCAAGGGGAGGGATTCGGTTGCACTGCTGCGCGAGACCCTTGGAGGCCGTGGCAGGCCCATCAAATCAGCGGCCACATCGAAATAGTCGCCCATTTTGAGTTGGGTATCGTCGTTGACGTTGTACACGCGCTGCGCTTTCCCGCGCCACAAAGCCGCCAGACAGGCACGCGCCAGGTCGTCGGCATGGATGTGGTTGGTGAACACATCTTCTGTGGGCGACAACACGGGCGTGCGTTTAAGCAGGCGTTCCTTGGGCGTTCCACCAACGCGGTCAGGCGCATAAATGCCGGGGATGCGCAAAATACTGGAACGCACCCCGCTGCGCCCCAAAAATCGAACCGTTTCTTCCGCATCGACTCGGCGCACAGCGCGGGGGGTATGGGGTTGAACGGGCCGCGTTTCGTTCACCAGAGCCCCTTCACAATCGCCATAGACACCGCTGGTGGAACCATACACCAAGGCTGAGACACTCGAGCGCAAACGCAGAACGCGGCTCAAAGCCAAGGTACGCGGATCGTGCGACCAGTCCCGACTTTTGTCTGTGGGCGGGGGGGCCAGATGGAGCACCCGGGTCGCCAGACCCGCCAAACGTTGCAAGGTGGCAATATGGTCCAAATTACCGAGCAGTGGCGTGATGCCCGCAGCCCGTAATTCGGTTTTGCGTGAAGGGGTCGAGGTCAGCGCCATCAGGTTGACACGTCCGCCCAGCTGACGCGCAACCCGCATCCCGACATCGCCACAACCGACGATCAAAAGACGTTGGCGACGAAATCGGGCAGGCAAAGCGCCTAAAGGGGTTTGATTTGAAGGCAAAATCAGGTGTTCAGGTTACAGACAGACCCTCAAGGATACATGGATGAGCTTTCAAATTACCGTGCAGCCCAGTGGCCGCAGTTTCACCGCCGATTCAACAGAGACTTTGCTGGCCGCAGGCATTCGCCAAGGCATTGGCTTGCCTTATGGCTGTAAAGATGGCGCTTGCGGTTCGTGCAAGTGTCAAAAAATCGAAGGCACCGTGGTGCACGGCGTGCACCAGAGCAAGGCCCTGAGCGAAGAAGAAGAAGCGCAAGGCCTGATCTTGACCTGCTGCGCCACCGCGCAAAGTGACTTGATTCTCGAGTCCCGCCAAGTGACTGAGGCAGGGGCGTTCCCGATCAAGAAAATGCCGGTGCGCGTGGCCTCGCTGGCCCGAAAATCAGATGATGTGATGGTGATCCAGTTGCAACTGCCAGCCACCGATGTGATGCAGTTCCACGCCGGTCAGTACATTGAATTTTTGCTCCGCGATGGTGCCCGCCGCAGCTACAGCATGGGCAATGCGCCCCACACTTTGGAGGCAGGCGCCCCGAAAGTGGAGCTGCATATCCGCCACATGCCCGGCGGCAAGTTCACTGACCCGGTGTTCACCACCATGAAAGAAAAAGACATTCTGCGTGTCGAAGGGCCTTACGGCAGCTTCTTTTTGCGTGAAGAATCGAACAAACCCATGGTGCTATTGGCATCGGGAACAGGTTTTGCCCCGATCAAGGCGCTGATGGAGCACATGCAGCACAAAGGCATTACCCGCCCTGCGACGCTGTACTGGGGGGGCCGCAGACCCTCAGACCTATACATGAACGACTGGGTTGCGGGGCAACTGGCGCAAATGCCACATTTGCGTTATGTTCCTGTGGTCTCGAATGCAACCCCTGAAGACGCTTGGACAGGCCGTACCGGTTTCGTTCACCAAGCTGTATTACAAGATCACCCTGACCTGTCAGGCTTTCAGGTGTACGCTTGTGGGGCGCCTATTGTGGTGGACTCTGCCCAACGCGACTATGGCGCCGCAGGCTTGCCTGCCGAAGAATTTTTTGCTGATTCATTCACTTCTGAAGCCGACAAGGCCGCCAAATGAGCAAGCGTCTTACCCTCAATCTGCAATTTAGCTTGAAAATGACTCATGCATTTGTCCTTTGGCTAGTCTGCGCAACGCTGTTCGCACCGGCCTGGGCACAATCCAAGCCGATTCGCCTGATCGTGCCCTATGCTGCAGGCGGCCCTATCGATGTGACCGCACGGGCATTGGCTGAACGCGTCAAAGACACGCTGGGCACGGTGATCATTGACAACAAGCCCGGTGCCGGCGGCAACCTGGGCGCCGATCTGGTGGCCAAAGCCAGCCCTGACGGCTACACCATTGGCATTGCAGCGACGGCCACGCATGCCATCAATCCTTGGTTGTTTGCCAAAATGCCTTATGACGCAGGCCGCGACTTTGCACCGATCACACAAATGCTGCGCGTACCCAACGTGCTGGTGATGAACGCTGACACCGCACAAAAACTGAAGATCAACAACCTGGCTGATCTGGTCGCTTACGCCAAAGTGAATCCGGGTCGCCTCAATTTCGGCTCCGGTGGCAACGGCAGCGCAGGCCACTTGGCCGGCGAAATGTTCAAACGGGCAGCAGGTATTTTTGCGGTGCACATCCCGTACAACGGCGGTAATCCAGCGCAATTGGCTTTGTTATCAGGTCAAGTCGACTTCAACTTTGACAACTTGGCCACAGCAGCGCCGAACATCAAGTCCGGCAAGCTGACAGCTTTGGCGGTGACCACCGCGCAGCGCAGCAGCGCTTTGCCCGACATCGCCGCGATGAGCGAGACCCTCAAGGGTTTTGAGATCGACACCTGGTGGGGTTTGGTGGCACCTGCTGGCACACCACGCGAAGTGGTGGATCGCTTGAACAAAGCTTTCACAGCCGCCCTTCAAGCACCCGAAACCAAAACCCGCTTTGCCATGTTATTGGCCGAGCCTGTGGCCACCACACCCGAACAGTTTGAGGCCTTCATAAAGAAGGAATTAAACCGTTACGAATCGGTGGTCAAAGCCAGCGGCGCCAAGGTCGACTGATCATTCGCCCAGTCACTCGCCCAAATAGGCGGCACGCACTTTGGGGTCTTCAAGCAAGTCCTTGCCCAAGCCCGTCATGGTGATGAGACCCGATTCCATGACGTAGCCGCGATTGGCAATGGCCAAGGCCCGGCTGGCGTTTTGCTCGACCAGCAACACTGTGACGCCTTGGGCGTAGACATCACGAACGACCTCAAAAATTTTGTCCACCATGATGGGCGACAAACCCATGGAGGGCTCGTCGAGCAGCAACACCTTGGGGCGACTCATCAGCGCGCGACCCATGGCCAGCATTTGCTGCTCGCCACCAGACAGGGTGCCCGCCAATTGGTCTTTGCGTTCACGCAAGCGCGGAAAGATCGTGAACATCTTTTCAATATCGTCAGCAATCCCGGCCGTGTCGGTGCGGATGTAGGCCCCCATTTGCAGGTTTTCAATAATGGTCATGCGGGTAAAGACCCCACGCCCTTCGGGCACCATCGCCAGTCCTTGTTGGACCAAATCCCAGGGGCCTTGTCCGGCGATGCTCTTGCCCAGGTATTCGATGTCGCCGGCATTCAAAGGCTGCGTGCCTGTGATGGCTTTCATGGTCGTTGTTTTACCCGCACCGTTGGAGCCGATCAAAGACACCAACTCGCCTTCATGGACTTCAAAGTCGACTCCCTTGACAGCTTGAATGCCGCCATAAGCCACTTTCAGTCCTTTGACTTTCAGCAATGTTGGGCTCATGTCAGTGTCCTCCCGTGCCCAAATAGGCCTCAATCACTTTGTCATTTTTCTGAACTTCGGCAGGTGTTCCTTGGGCAATCGGCTTGCCATAATCGAGCACGGTGACGCGGTCGCACAAACCCATGACCAACTTCACATCGTGCTCAATCAGCAAAATGGTGCGGTTGTCATTGCGAATGCGATCGATCAGCTCGCGCAATTGAATTTTTTCTGTGGCATTCATGCCCGCAGCAGGCTCGTCCAGGGCGATCAATTGCGGGTCGGTGGCCAAGGCGCGTGCGATTTCAAGCCGGCGCTGATCACCATACGACAAGGTGCGTGATTTGTAATCGGCGTATTTTCCAATGCCCACATAATCGAGCAGCTCTTGTGCACGTTCTGCAATTGCTTTCTCTTCAGCAATGAAACTGGCCGTGCGGAAAATCGCACCCAGCAAGCCCGAATGTGTGCGCATGTGGCGCCCGACCATGACGTTCTCAAGCGCCGTCATTTCGGCAAACAAACGGATGTTCTGGAACGTCCTGGCAATGCCTGCTTTAGCCACTTCGTGGACTGCGATCGGCTCATACGACTGGCCTGCCAGCTCAAACGTGCCTGCATCGGGCGTGTACAAGCCTGTAATGACATTGAAGAATGTGGTCTTGCCCGCACCGTTCGGCCCAATCAAACCATAGACCTGTCCTCGCTCTATGGTCATGCCGACGTCGGTCAAGGCTTGGAGACCACCAAAGCGTTTGGAAATACCTGAAACCTTCAAGACGGTATCGCTCATCTCAGGCACCCTCTTTCGCTTGCAAGGATTTGCCATGCTCAGGCGATGGCCACAAGCCCCTGGGTCGCATCAACATGATCACAATCATGGCCAAAGCAATCAGCAACTGGCGCAGGATGGCTGCATCCAGACGGCCATCGGTCAAGGCCTGCAAGGGGCCTGCAACATAACGCAAAACCTCGGGTAAAGCAGACAACAAGACGGCACCCAAAATCACGCCTGGCAAATGCCCCAAGCCACCGAGCACCACCATGGCCACGATCATCACTGACTCCATCAAACTGAAGGATTCCGGCGAGACAAACCCTTGAAAGCCCGCAAACATGGCACCGGACAAGCCACCAAAGGTGGCACCCATACCAAAGGC
>Ga0209084_1000968_pt1 | contig 25494 bp, 24 predicted proteins | sample C_130820_MF_Meta_FD_187309 | JGI IMG/M metagenome (GOLD analysis project Ga0209084, IMG submission 187309) | Freshwater microbial communities from Lake Croche, Canada to study carbon cycling - C_130820_MF_MetaG (SPAdes) (version 2) | ecosystem: Environmental > Aquatic > Freshwater > Lake...
ACAACTAAAGAGAGATGAGGGAGTAGTGCGCCATGCGTATACGGATTCTCTTGGCTTCACCACTATTGGTGTTGGGCGTCTTATTGATATGCGCCGGGGTGGGGGTCTTAGCGATAGCGAAGTTGATTATCTACTCAATAACGATATTACGGATAAAACTGCGCAGGTACTGGCGGCGCTTCCGTGGGCGTCTAAGCTAAACGAACCTCGTCGGGCGGTACTGATAAACATGGCGTTTCAACTTGGCATTGATGGGCTGTTAAGGTTCCACCGAATGCTGGGTTCAGTGGAAGACGGTCAGTACAGCGAAGCAGTGATGGAGATGCTGGACAGCACCTGGGCTCAACAGACACCGAAACGTGCAGCGCGTCTGGCAAAACAAATGCTTACAGGAGAATGGGTATGAGTTACGACGCTAAGACACACGCTCGCATTGGCGATCCAAGCACAAGCAAAGCAGCGGCTGAGAGCATAGAAGATTTAGTCAAGAGCTTTATCAACATCATCTACATGGAACTGAAGCTTAATGGTTCCGGTACGTATGAAGAGCTAGCCCGCCGCTGCAAGCTGCGGCCTGACCAAGTGTGGCGGCGACTGTCGGACATGGGAACCTACGGGTATGCAACACCGACCGGGTATAAGCGCAAGGGATCATCCGGTAGATACCAACGTGTATGGATGGCAGTGAGATGAGCCTCGACCCCCTTACCGCTGCGCTAGACGCAGGCAAGACTATCCTCGACAAAATCTGGCCCGACGCAGGGGAGATGGAGCGCAGCAAGGTGCAGATGGCACTCGCTATCTACGCTGGTCAAGCTGAGATTGTCAAGGCAGAAGCACAGTCAGATCATTGGCTTGCTGCTTGCTGGCGTCCTATCCTCATGCTGACATTCGGGGGGCTGATAGTTGCCCGCTGGTTGGGATGGTCTGCGCCTAATATAACGGAGGCTGAAGTGTTGAAGCTCTGGGACATTGTGCAGCTTGGCTTGGGTGGCTACGTCATTGGGCGCAGCGTCGAGAAAGTTGTGCCTGCTATAGCTGGAGCATTGAAGAAATGAGTATCTACCTTGCTGGGAACCCCGCCGCCGCTGAGAGATCAAGGCAATGGCGTAAGCGCACGGGGCTGAAGCTGTCTAAAGCACCGCTTACTGGTGTGTTTGGTATGGCCTTACCAAAAGGTTTTGACCACACTCAGGTGTACTGCATTGGGCGAAGTCGAGTGATACTTACTGAACCTTATGGGAACGGCCATGATTTATTAGAAGAACTCTATAAGCTTGCAAGGCAGTTTGCATGGAGGAATATTGAGTACTGCGTAGGCGATAAAGATCGCAGCATATGGAACCCCGGTAGCTGCACCCCCATATTGGTTGGGGTAGGAGATCATGGGTTTGATCTTTTTAATCTGCTTAATATGCTCCCCATGACCCGCCATAGACTACTTAAAGAACTCTTGCCTGGGTTGAACGCTTTGTTTGGTGTGAAGTATGAGAAGTATGAACCGCCGCACGAAGAGGTGCGTAATGCACTGGACTCAGCAGACATCAAACAAAGGATGGGAACATGAACGAGAACATCCAGAAGCTGTGCAAAGAACTCCTGCACTACGATGACATGATCTTTGGGTGGGAAGACACGGTAAACCGTGTTGCTGAAGCCATCGTCAAGGAGTGCGCCAAAATTGCAGTAGCAATCGAATGCCCGATAGAGGAGGGTATTAGCAGACAAACCCAAGGACATACTTGGGATATGGCTTGTGTTGCAGCAGCAACGAAAATCAAAGAACACTTTGGAGTAACAAAATGAACGAACGAATCCGAACCTTTATGGAAGGCTACTTCGACATTACCGTTGACAGTCACGGGCGGGAGGAATGCACTGCCGACTACATCAACGTGCAGAAGTTTGCCGATCTCATCATCATGGAATGCGCCGAGTTGAGTACCGGCTACTCTGGTAACGTCAAGCTACTAATCTGTAACCATTTTGGGATTGAGCCATGAATGATCGAATAAAAGAACTACTTGCCCGCCCTGAGCTTGAACGTTTAAATGATTGGGCCAGCATTGGCCCGGTACAAAGAGCGGCGTTAGAAACGTTTGCCGAGTTGATTGTGTTGGAGTGCTGCGAGGTTGCTGACACACTGCATTTGTATCTTCCACCCATGACTGCTAAGAAGTTGATAGCTAGACATTTTGGAGTTGAGCCATGAGCGTAAACCCAAACCCCTGGATCATTGAACAGCGCATCCAGTACTGCAAAGACCGAGCCGCACACAATGGGTTTCGTCTTGAGCCTGGAGATGGCAATAACACCATCAATATTGTTGCGGACACGGTGCCTTACGGCAAAGATGTTGTCATTGCCCGGTTATATGACTGGTCACATGTGGAGATGTACCTTACGGGGTATGAGCAGGGCAAAAGAGAGACGAGCATTCTTGCTACGCTAGCAAAGGGTAAGAAGAAGGTTACGGATGAAAAACCGTATGTCTTCCCATGAAATACCGCTGTGCCCAATGTCACCGGCTATACGACAGAGACAGTAACAAGGCGTGGATCAAAAGCTATTGTTCAAAAATGGACAGGGTGACCCGGCTTATAAAATATAAAGAAATTACAAGGAAACCGTAATATGACTAAACCGTACGCTTGGCAAGCTGTGGGCGGTACGATCTGGAATCACAAAACCAGCGAGGACGATGTGCCGCTCTATACGAAACCCCAATGGCAGAGTCTGACTGAACAAGACGTAAAAACCATTGTTGAAAACGCACCAAGTGTTGAATGGGCAGTGCTGATGACCGAGTCAACGCTCAAGGAGAAAAACGGTGGCTGAACCTTACGCCTGGGTAGACGGTAATTCTCGAATTCAATCAAAACAGATTGACCCTCTAGTAGACATACCGCTCTACACGAAACCTCAATGGCAAGGTCTGACGGATGATGAGCTTAGGGAAATGCTAGGCTACGGCAAAAGTGGGTATATCGCAGAGTACACAAGAAACTTTGTAAACGCTATTGAAGCAAAGCTTAAGGAGAAGAACACATGACCGAGACCGAAAGAAAGTTAGACTTACTCTTAGGAGATGCACTTGCTGAAAACGAAACGTACAGGAAAGCAAACGAACACCTTGTTAACGCAACGTCTGCTGCGCTGGCTGAAAATGCCCTACTCAAGAAGCGACTTACTTACCAAGACGATCGGGAAGGATGGGTTGGTACGCACGGGCCGGAGTGTTGGACGTTTGGTCCGCGTCACTACGAATGCGCAATCCGACACATCAACGACATGGCAAGGGGAGCCATCAAGAAAATCAGGGGGCTACAGAAATGAGTGAGCCCGAACTTCCGTTCGACAGGATACTAAGTAAGGATGAGTTGCAGCGAACACTGCAAGCGATATACGAAGCTCCGCCGATAATTGAGCATGATGATGAGTACTACCGCAACTCGCTGGGGTTCTATGGTCTTACCGAACTAGCCGAATACATCCCAAGGTTGGAGGCTATAGTTAAGTATGGGTACGGCGAAGACCTTGTGTTCGCCAATTCCTATGCGCGGATTTACCAAAACACCAGCTATCTAGGTGTCCATCTTGACCGCGCCGAATTGGATGTAACCGTTAGCATATGTTTGCGTAAGGACACTGTTGCCCCTTGGCCGCTGAACGTTAGTAAGGTCTTGTGGGAAGGCGAGTGGAAAAAAGAAGTGGGCCACACTCCTTGGCTCGCAGACTACGAAGCATACGATCTACAGCCGGGGCAGATGGCGATCTGCGAAGGCAAGAAGTATCCGCACTGGAGGGATACGCTGAAGTGCAGTAACAACGACAAAAACATTTATGCGTTCTTCCATTGGACACGACGCTCTGTTCCCAAGATAACTGCTAAGACCAATCAAGTGTGGGTAGGTGATCGACTGGTAAAGATTTTGATGACCATGCAGCATCCGAAGCTGACGGTGTTAGGTGGGTTCTTGTCTGATGAAGAGTGCGATGCTTTGGTCATGGCAGCTAGACCGCGCATGGTCCGTTCTACAACGATGGCCGATGATGGGTCAGACACCCACACGATCAATGAGGTTCGTACCAGTCAGGGTATGTTCTTCACTCGCGGTGAGACGGAGTTGTGCGACCGAATCGAAAAGCGAATAGCCACTCTAGTAGGCTGGCCTTTAGTCAACGGCGAGGGGATGCAAGTGTTACATTACGCACCGGGGGCAGAGTACAAGCCGCACAACGACTACTTCGATACAAAGCTACCCGGCACCGTAGCGGTGTTGAAACGTGGGGGGCAGCGGGTGGGTACGGTGGTGATGTACCTCAACACGCCCGAGCAAGGCGGGGGGACTGTGTTCCCGAATGTCGGCGTAGAGGTTGCGCCGATTAAAGGCAACGCTGTATTTTTTAGCTATGCGAAGGACGACGAAACCAGTCTGTCTTTGCATGGTGGAGCGCCAGTAATTGTTGGCGAGAAGTGGGGCGCGACGAAATGGTTGCGCACTAGTGAATTTATTTGAGATAGAGAAATGACATACCAAAATGCCACACCACCACCGCTGTACACATCAACGGATAACGTATACAACCCACCGCACTACAAGCAGGGTGCAGTTGAGTGCATCGAAGCGATTAAGTCGGCGTTGACTGAGGAAGAGTTCCGGGGCTACTGCAAGGGCAACGCTATGAAATACATCTGGAGGGAGCGGCACAAGGGTGGCAAAGAGTCCATTGAAAAAGCGGCGTGGTATTTAGATTACATAGTGGAGCAGTGTGTGTAATGTCAAGGTGTGCCGGTTCGACCCCGGCCTTGGGCACCAACAACGAAAGAGGAGAAGATGTTATGAAGTTGATAACAATAGATTTTGAGACGTACTACGACAGAGAGTTCAGCCTATCCAAGATCACTACGGAGGAATACGTTCGTAGCTTGCAGTTCGAAACCATCGGCGTGTCGGTCAAGGTAAACAGCGGGACTCCGCAGTGGTTCAGTGGAGACTTGGCCGAAACAACTGCGTGGCTCAAGCAGTTCGACTGGGAGAACAGTGCAGCGTTAGCACACAACGCGATGTTTGATGGCGCGATCCTCAATTGGATTTACGGCATCCGTCCGAGATTCTGGTTCGACACCCTGTGCATGGGGCGAGCGGTGCATGGCACTGAGGTAGGTGGGTCGTTGAAAGTCTTGGCCGAGCGCTACGGGTTGGGCGAGAAGGGCACTGAGGTCGTCGCTGCGCTGGGTAAGCGCCGAGCGAGCTTTCATCCGGATGATCTGGCGCGGTACGGTGGCTACTGTATAAACGACGTTGAGCTTACCTACGCACTGTTCTATAAGTTACTCGATGGGTTCCCCAAGAAGGAACTGCACTTGATAGACTTAACGCTACGCATGTTCACTGAGCCGGTGCTTGAGTTGGATGAGGCGTTGCTGTACAAGCACAAGGAAGACATCCGCGAGCGCAAGGCCAAGCTGTTCGCGTCTATCGGCGGGACTGCGGAGGAAGCGAAGGACATGTTGATGTCTAACCCGAAGTTCGCCGAGATGTTGAAGTCGTTTGGCGTGGACGCGCCTACCAAGATTAGCCCTACTACAGGTAGAAGCACGTATGCTTTTGCCAAGTCCGACGAAGGCTTCAAGGCATTGTTGGAGCACCCCGATCTGAGGGTGCAGACTCTTGTGGCTGCGCGGTTGGGCGTGAAGTCTACGTTGGAGGAGACGCGGACTCAACAGTTTCTTGGGATTGTTTCACGCGGAGCAATGCCAGTTCCCCTCAAGTACTACGCCGCGCATACCGGACGCTGGGGCGGTAGCGACAAGATTAACTTGCAGAACCTGCCGAGTCGCGGGGTTGACGGCAACACGTTGAAGCTGTCGATCAAGGCACCGGAAGGTCACACTATCATTGATGCCGATTCGGCTCAGATCGAAGCGCGGGTGTTGGCATGGTTGGCGGGCCATACCACATTGGTACAGTCATTCACTGACCGAGAAGATGTTTACAAGAAGATGGCTTCCGCTATCTATGGTAAACCCGAGAATGATATAACAAAGGATGAACGCTTTGTAGGTAAGGTAACAATCCTTGGCGCTGGGTACGGCATGGGTGGTGTCAAGTTCCAAGCCGCACTCAAGAGCTTCGGGGCCGAGGTTGAGTTGGAAGAAGCCAAGCGCATCATTTCTGTCTACCGTAGCGCCAATGATCCTATCGTGCAGTTGTGGCGTGAGGCGCAGAACGTCCTGATCTACCTGTGCAACAAAGAAAATGCTACGCTTGGCAAGGCGGGGGTGCTTACCATTGTCCCCGAAGAGACAGCTATCAGACTGCCGAGCGGGCTGTTGATGCGGTACACAGACCTGAAGCATGAGCAGGGCGAGAACGGACTAGCATTTAGTTACAAAGCTCGTTACGGGCGTAACTTCATATATGGTGGTAAAATAATCGAGAACGTATGCCAGGGCATCGCACGATGTGTCATTGGCGAGCAGATGCTGCGCGTGTCTAAGAAGTACAAGGTGGTGCTTACTGTGCATGATGCTATAGCATGTGTCGTTCCTGACGCGCAAGTCCCTGAAGCGCGAGCATACATAGAAGACTGTATGCGTTGGATACCTACCTGGGCCGAAGGGCTACCAGTCAATTGTGAGAGTGGGTTCGGTAAAAGCTATGGAGAATGTTGAATGACAGCGCGGTGGTCGTACAGTAGCATTAAGTTGTTTGAGCAGTGCCCCAGGAAGTATTACCACATCCGTGTGGAGAAGAGCATCAAGGAGCCCGAGAGCGAAGCAATGCTGTACGGCACCCGGTTCCATGAGGCTGCTGAGTTCTACGTTAAGGATGACACTGAACTACCACCGTACTTTACATTTGCTAAGGCCGCGCTTGACAATCTCAAGCAGTTGCCCGGTGAGAAGCTGTGCGAATACCAGATGGGGGTCACCAAAGACTTGGAACCTTGCGCGTTTGATGCGCCTGATGTGTGGTTCCGGGGGATCGCTGACCTGTTAGTCCTTGACCGGACGAAGGGCGTAGCGTACATTGTTGACTACAAGACCGGGAAGTCTGCTAAGTACGCAGACCCAGATCAGCTTGAGTTGATGTCTTTGTGCGTGTTCAAGCACTTCCCCGAGATCACCAAGACGAAAGCTGGCCTGCTGTTCGTAGTCTGCAACGCTTTCATCAAGGGTAAGTACGACAGCAAACAGCAAGATGTCATGTGGGCGAAGTGGGTTCGGAATCACAGCAGGCTCGACGCTGCCCATGCCAACGGTGTGTGGAACCCGAAGCCGAGCGGGTTATGCCGCCGCCACTGTCCAGTACTGAGTTGCTCCCATAACGGAAGAAGTTAACATGCCCTACACCAAATCCCCCCGCCCCTACAAGCATGAGTACGAGATGCAGAAGAAGCGGGGTGAACTGCCAGACCGCATGGAACGGCAGCGGGCTAGGAACAAGCTAGACGCAGAGGGTGTCAGCCGCGAAGGTAAAGACATCGACCATGTGAAGATGTTGAGCAAAGGTGGCAGCAACAAAGACGGCATCCGTCTGGTGTCACCCGCTAAGAACCGTAGTCGTAATGGGCACGTAAAAGGCGAAAAAAAGACTTGACTCGTTTGTAGTGCCACGATAGAGTGGCCTGTAGCTGCACCCCCACACGCACATGATCATGGGGATAGGAACCGCCGTTAGGTACGAGTGGGCGTTCCGGGAGTCGCAGTCGTAACCCCATAACTGTACCTGCCGCCCGCAACTTCCTCCCTTTCATTGCGCGACCCGGCTGTACGAGAAGCAAAACAGTTAACCCTGTTTTGCTTACTCTGCATTTTGCGAAGCAAAACTACTTAGGCCGATATGGAAATCATTGAGAACAAAGCACTGCTACTTACACTACGTGACACTTCAAAAGTTACGTCGATCATACCGAAGAGCAAAGAACTAAGCCAAAACAAAGTGCTTGTGCATTGGGGTCTGGATGAAGCACAAATCCTAAAGAACCTAAACATCAAGAATGTACCGTCGCCTATCCTGCGTACATACGATTGGCCGGGGCTGTACCGCCCGTTCGATCACCAGAGGATAACGTCCGCGTTCCTGACGATGAACAAGAAAGCCCTCTGCCTCAATGAGCAGGGCACCGGCAAGACCGGCAGCGTGATCTGGGCAGCGGACTACTTGATGAAGCAAGGCCGAATCAAACGTGTGCTGGTGATCTGCCCGCTATCAATTATGGACTCGGCATGGCGTGCGGACTTGTTCAAGTTCGCTATGCATCGTTCAGTGGATATCGCCTACGGGTCACCTGCCAAGCGGCGTGAAGTTGTGTCGAGCCAAGCAGAGTTCGTCATCATTAACTACGACGGAGTGGAGGTTGTCTCCGATGCAATAGAGAAGGGAGGGTTTGACCTGATTGTCATTGATGAGGCCAACGCTTATAAAAACACAAGTACGAGCAGATGGAAGACCTTGAACCGTTTGGTCAAGCCTTCTACGTGGTTGTGGATGCTGACAGGGACACCCGCTGCGCAGTCACCGATGGACGCCTACGGTTTGGCAAAACTTATCAACCCGTTGGATGTTCCCCGCTTTGCTTCCGCGTTCAAAGAGATGGTGATGTACAAGGCATCGCAGTTCCGGTGGATTCCGAAGCCGAGCGCGATGAAGACAGTGTTTGAAGTCTTACAGCCAGCGATCCGGTTCACCAAAGCTGAGTGCCTAGACTTACCTGAGATGACGTATGTTGACCGTGAGGTTGCACTGACCAAGCAGCAGCAGAAGTACTACACGATGATGAAGAACCGCATGATCATCGAGGCGGCGGGGGAGGAAATTACGGCTGTGAACGCAGCAGTCAACTTAAGCAAACTCCTCCAAATATCTTGTGGCGCTGTCTATTCTGACAACCATGAGGTCATTGAGTTCGACATCAAGAATCGTTACGCGGTCCTCAAAGAAGTGATTGACGAGACCAATCAAAAGGTGTTAGTGTTCGTTCCCTTCAAGCACGGTATTGACATCATCACCAAGAAGCTGCATGAGGACGGCATCAGCGCAGAGATCATCCAAGGCAGTGTCAGTGCTAGTGCCCGCACCGACATCTTCAAACGATTCCAAGAAACACCCGAGCCGAAAGTGCTGGTGATCCAGCCTCAAGCTGCTGCACATGGCGTCACATTGACCGCTGCTGATACGGTCGTGTGGTGGGGACCGACATCCTCCCTAGAGACATACGCACAAGCCAATGCCCGAGTGCATAGGGCTGGGCAACGCCACCCATCAGTTGTTATACGTTTACAAGGATCAAACGCTGAAAAACACGTTTACAGAATGTTAGACGGGAAAGAAGTCATCCACACAAAAATAGTCGATCTTTACAAACAATTGCTTGACTAGAGCAAAGAACGCTGTTAAAGTGGCTGTTCACAACGAGAAGGAGAGAGTAATGTCTGAATCAACGATCCCACCAGACAAGCTGGTTCGGGTGTATGTGAAGATGCGTACCGCGCATGAAGCTCTTACAAAAGAGTACGACACCAAGATCAAAGACTTAGAGACGCTGATGAAGCAAGTCAAGTCCGCGATGTTGGGCTACTTGACTGAGCAGCACTTGGAGACTGCCAATACTGCGGAAGGCATGTTCTACCGCACGATCAAAAAGCGGTATTGGACTAATGACTGGGAAGCGATGGGCAAGTTCATCGTGGAAAACAACATCCCAGAACTTCTTGAGAAGCGTCTGCATCAAGGCAACACGCAGGCGTTCATTGCGGAAAACCCCGACCTGCTTCCACCGGGTTTGAATGTGGATAGCGAATACTCTATAACTGTTAAGGTAGCAAAGAAATGACTGCTAGTCCCTATGTCAATCTCATCGCAGTTGCAGAACACTTCAATGTGTCTGCTTCTACGATCCGTAAGTGGGTTAAAGAGCGGGCTATCCCACAACATGCTTACCTCAAGGTTGGTGGCACGTTTCGTTTCCGTATCCCAGAAATAGAAGAAGCACTGCGCCCGAAGCCCGAAGTGGTAGCAGTCGAGGATGATCGGCGAGAGGCACCCGCCCCCTCGTTGACCGCATTGATCGCATCGTTTACACCCCCCGCCCCCGTTCAGCTAGAGCTTCCACTTGAAGCCGCTGACGATTTCAAAGACCTGTAAGGAGAAAAAATTATGAGCGAACTGACTCTGTTTAAGGGAAACCGCCCCGCCTATCTTGCCACGCTTGATGACGATACCGATGCCCTGGCAGGTAAGGACATGGGTGGGATGCGCCGGATCAGCATCAAGGGTAATGTGTTCCGCGAGATGATTGGCAGCAAGGAATATCGTGTCAGCGATGACCGTGCTATCGGTGTGATCATCATCAAGGCAGCGGCGATCTCGCGTTCGTACTATGGATCAGCTTACGTCGAAGGGCAGAATTCGGCCCCGACTTGCTGGTCGTCGGACACCCAAGCCCCGGATACCACCGTGCCGGAAGAGAACCGTCAGTCTGCGAAGTGCATGGATTGTCCGCAGCACGTTAAGGGTTCAGGGCAGGGCGAGTCCCGTGCTTGCAGGTTCCAGCAGCGCATTGCCGTGGTGTTGGAAGGCGAAGTTGACAAGCGGGAAGTCTACCAAGTCATCTGCCCATCGACCTCTGTGTTCGGTGACGGGGACAAGAACAAGCTGCCGCTGCAAGCATACGGTCGGCACCTGAAGGCGCACAATGAGAAGTCATCTGGTGTTATCACCGAGATGCGTTTTGACATCAACAGCCCTACGCCGAAACTGACGTTCAAGGCGGTCCGTCACATCACTGAAGATGAGATGGAAGTTGTTAACGAACTGCGTACTTCCCCGGAAGCGGAAGAAGCAGTCAAGATGGGTGGTGGCAAGTCCGCGCCGAAGGCAGCGCCATCGTTGTTCGCTGACGCTAAGCCGAAGGTTGAGGCGAAGAAAGCCGCGCCGAAAGCCGTGGTGGTTGAAGAGGTTGTGGAAGAGCCGAAGAAGGTTGTGTCTAAGAAGACTACCGAGGAAGTGCCGAAGTTGGCTGACCTCGTAGAAGGCTGGGACGATTAAGTTCGTTGCATCTTTCGGGGGCTGCGGCCCCCGTTTTCTATTCACTTCCACGGGCTTACATGCAGACAAGGACGTTTTTATCCTCAGTCCTAAGCGCGGAAGGCTACTACTGTGTCGTAGGTTTGAAGCCTGATTCAGACAAGAAGATTCAGAAGTTTTTTCCGTCCATCGAGGCTGTGCTTGAGGTTGCAGAGAACCTTAAGAACGAGGGATACAACGCATACTTCGCGTTGTCCACATTTGAAAACGGTGCGTCACGTAAGGGAAGCAATGCAAAATACCTAAAATCGTTCTTCCTTGATATCGACTGCGGGGCCGGGAAGGAGTACGTCAATCAAGCTGCGGGGGTAACCGCACTGCGCCTGTTCTGCAAGGCTACGCAGCTTCCTAGACCCACGGTGGTGAACTCTGGGCGGGGTCTGCATGTCTACTGGGTTCTCGATGAGCAGATAGCTGCCGCCGAGTGGGCTCCGCTTGCGGAGAAGCTGAAGATACTGTGTAAAAACAATAACTTACACGCTGATCCTTCAGTGACCTCTGACGTTGCCCGCATCCTGCGCGTCCCCGGTACAATGAATTTTAAGAGTGATCCTCCATCAGGGGTTCAACTCCTTGGAGAGATCGCGGCGGCAATACCGCTTAGCGTGATGCAGAAGGTAACGTTCAGTATCGGGGACGTACCCGCTGGACTTTTCACTGGGGCACCGGCTACCGGGCCGAGTGATGAAACAACAGATACGTTAGCAGGTAACTACCGTAACGTGTTTAAGACCATCATGGTGAAGACCATTGCTGGCAAGGGATGCGCTCAGATCAAGAAGGTGGTTGAAGAGCAGGCTACGATCACTGAACCCATGTGGCGGGCCGGGTTGTCGATTGCCAAGTTCTGTGTGGACGGCGACAAGGCTATCCACAAGATATCTGCACAGCATCCTGGCTACTCGCCGGATGATACTGCTACTAAAGCCGCGTTGATCCGTGGCCCATACACATGCGACAAGTTTGAAGAGTACAGCCCCGGCATCTGCGGTGACTGTAAGCATAAGGGCAAGTTCAAAAGCCCCATCGTCCTCGGGCGTGAGATTCAGGAAGCAACAGAAGAAGACAACGTTGTTCTTGACATTCCAGAGGTTTCGGCTACGGTGCCGCAGCAGCCATACGTCATTCCTTCTTACCCGGCACCGTACTTTCGGGGCAAGGCTGGGGGGATATACAAACGGGGAAAGGATAAAGAAGGTGACCCGATTGAAACGTTGGTGTACCACAATGATTTCTACATAACCAGACGGCTATCAGACAAGGATGTGGGCGATGCAATGGTGATGCGTCTGCACCTCCCTAAAGATGGCGTTCGGGAATTTACGATTTCGTTGAAGTCGATCCTAGCGAAGGATTCTTTTCGTGATCATATGGCGATGCATGGCGTTGCCGTTCTAAACATGGGTGAACTAATGAGTTACGCAACTGCATGGGTAAACAAGATTCAAGCACAAACTACTGCGGAGCAAGCGCACCGGCAGTTTGGCTGGGCTGATGATTCTCTTACGTCTTTTATCGTGGGGGACAAGGACATTCGGAAGGACAGGGTTGACCACAACCCGCCCGCTAGCTCCACTGTGAAGCTGTTCCCAGCGTTCCAGAGCAAGGGCACTATGGAGGGGTGGCGGGAGATCATGGAGTTCTACAACCGCCCCGGCATGGAGATGCACCAGTATGTTATTGGCATGAGCTTCGGTTCCCCGCTGATGGCGTTTAGTCCGATTTGTGCTAGCTTGTTTCATATGTACAGCAAGGACTCAGGGCTTGGCAAGACGACGGCGATGCTAGCGGGGGCCAGCATTTGGGGCAACCCGGAACTGATCATGCTCAAAGAAGTTGATACGGTTGCATCTAAGATGGCTCGGGCTGAGTCATACAAGAACATCTTCCTGCCGTTGGACGAGATGACCAACATCGCGCCGAAAGAAGCGAGCGATGCCGTGTATCAGCTTACGGGTGGTATGCAGCGGAACCGGATGTCGGGCAGCAGCAACGACGAGCGGACGCGGGGGGAAGCTTGGCACTTGATGGTTTGCAGCACGGGCAACACCAGCTTGATCGAACGGATCGGTCTGTACAAATCTTTGCCCAAGGCAGAGGCGGCGCGGATATTAGAGTATCGTGCTGAGAAGTTTCACTTTGATACCAAAAGCGAGACGGATGTGCTAAGTACTAATCTACTGAAGCACTATGGTCACGCTTGCATCCCCTACATCCAGTACTGCATTACGCACATGGATGAGGTCAAGGAACTGTACGCCTCTACTCAGACCCGGATTGACGCAGCGGCGGGCTTGAGCCAACCTCACCGATTCTGGTCTGCGCAGGCGGCGAATGCTATCGTTGGTCTACTTATTGCAAAGCGCGTGGGGTTGATCAACTTTGCAGTTGCAGATGTTGTCAAGTGGTTGGTCGAGGTTTTGAAGACCGCCAAGGGTAGCATTGATACGATGGACGCCGGTATCGAGGATACGCTAAGCAATTACCTAGCCGATAACTACACCAACATTTTGCGCATCCGTAGTACCGACGATTCCAGGGTGCCTTCTGGGGAGCTTACAGATAACTTGATGGTCCCCGACGCTTCTCCACGGGCGATGTTGGTAGCTCGTTATGAGTACGATGTTCGGAAGCTGTACCTCATACAGAAGCCCCTGCGCGATTGGTGCGGGAAGCAGCAGATCAACTACGCTGCATTTGTTGATGGGCTGCGCAAGGGTCGGACTAAGGCAGTCAACAAGAAACAGCGCATGGGTAAAGGCACTCGTATGAATCTGCCGCCGTCTGATGTTCTGGTGCTGGACTGTTCAGAGTTCATGCTCGATGAAGCGGTCAGCGAAACTTGACTTTGAGGGACTAATCAACCCCGATGGGGTTGAGGTCGTTATACCTTGGGCCGATTTCTTAGTCGGCGCTTCCGTTTTTATACCCGCACTAGATATGACTAGGCTGATGCGGCAGATGCACCGAGAAGCAAAGTTGTTGGGCGGGAAGCTTGTGTGTAGGGAGAGGATCGAGGGAGGCAAGATAGGAGTACGCTTTTGGCGAATCCTGTGATACTATTACCTTGTCTCCTCTCCCCCCTCTCCGGGGGTTTGCCCCTCTTAGCACAGACACTAAGGGGGGCATTTTTTATTCCATCTCCGCTGCATCCCGCAGAAGCTCTTGGCGCATCCCTGTACTTAGCGCAATGCCGTGGTACATCTTCTGGGTCTGCTTCATGTGCGCAGCCATAGAGCGGTCGATGGTATCCATTGAGATACGCAAGCCAGGGTGTTTGGCGTTGAGGTCACGCAGACCTTGCATTGCTTCTTCGCGCCCATCTGTATCGCCCATCCGCGTGGTGAAGTAGTACCGGTCAAGGAACTTCTTCTTATCGGATGACACCTTCTTGTCGATGCCTTTTTCACGGGCGTTGATCTCAAGCTGCTTGGTGTACTCCGCAGGGGAGAAACCGAAAGCTTGGGCGAACGCATTCCAAGGTCCGATATCCCCAGTGATTGGGTCACCCCGCAGAGTATTGGCACCTTCTGTAGCGTACCTATAACTCTTCATCGCATTGCTGATAGCGGATGGCAAAATGTTCTCAATGCCGCGCTCGGCGTGTCCGTCCCGAATCTGATCGAGCCCGCGTTTGACTCGGGTGGCGATACCGAAGACTGGCCCGCCAAAAGTTTCGCCTATGGTGTTTGCCAAGTCCTGAGAGTTAGACGACATGCGGTTATCCCTGAACAGCAGATCACCAATGCCAGTTCTTGCCGCAATATCAATGCCGGTAAGTTGATTGATCAAACCTTTATAGGCAAGCTCCCCCATGTGCTTGCGGGTCAACGACGCCAAATCATCTTCGTCATCGTCATCTGCCATCATGTTGTAGACCATCGACAAGACACCGAACAACGGAAGACCTTGGATGCCAGCGAAGATTGCTGCCATACCGTAGATGCCCGCCATCTGCTTCAATGCTGCCGCACGGACTTTGGGGTCTTCGTTCTTCAAAGCTTCTTTAGCCGTCTTGTACAGCATGTAGTACATCGACGCGCCGTACCGTTTGAACATGAACAGCACTTTGCCGATCCCGTTCTGTGTAAGGCTTGGGGCAGAAGCAGCGGTTGACCCGCCGTTAGTCCGCTCAGTTGTGAGGATGGCTTCATTTGCTGCGCTAAGTTCTCTTTCCTTCGGCGACATCGCCTTCTCGGCGTCGGTAGCTTTGGAAGAGTTGAGACGGTCAAGCTCAAGGTTGTATGACATGATCAGAGTGACTTCTCTGTTCATGCGTTCGCCATGATGGAAAAAGATACCTGCTGTTTTGTTGAACACTTGGAGCGGGTTGTTGGAGCTATCCACTTCCAACATGTCGAGGATTGCTGACCGATTCAACTGCCCCCTGCGTCTTGCTTCGTCTACCAGGGTCTGCATGTGCGCTTCATCTTTTGACCAAGACTCCACGTTAGCCATCGAAGGCATAGCCTTACCGGTAACTTTTATGTCCTTGCCGTTGGCATCTTTAGTGAGCAGGGTAGAACTGTGGGTGAACCCCGAAGTGGCAAATATTTTATATGCGTGGCTCATGGCTTTAGCCGATTCGGGGAAACCGTACTTGCCGCCAAGATATGGAAGCACGATCAAAGGAACCTGGGCTAAGTTGACCACCGCAGATGAAACGTTGAACCCCATCAGATAAACAAAACCAAGTGTAGACAGCAATCCCACTGCTTTGCTTGAGGTTGGGCTGATGGCAAACTTGATGCGTTTGCTCAGTTCTTGGTAGTACTCCGCAGCCAACTCGTTGTCTTCGGTTTTACCCGCTGCTCCTAACGCCTTGATGTCTTCCTTGAGTTCTTTTTCCAGCGCTATGAACTTGGAAGCATAGATCATGTTCGATAGCTGCCGAGACATGTTCTTAGACGTTTGACGGAACACCCCGATGACATCTTGGTTGTAGCCCAATATGTTCTTACGTTTTTGGAACGCTTGAGCAAATGAAGTCTCTGGTAAGGTGGACAAGAACAGGCGAAGCACTTGCTCCTGCACATCGTTGTCAATTTTATTAGCCGTCATTATCTGCAAGATGCCGTTAACAAAGCTATTAGCAGGCGCGTTCCTGTACGAATATTCCGATATCTTGGAGAACGCTTGCATTTTATCGGCAGCAACCCCCGCTGCTTTCAGTTCTTCCATCTTCAATTCGCGGGCACGGGATTCCTCAAACGTAGTGATAACATATACTAACTGCCCCTTGTCGTCACGGGTGGGATACGACAACCAATAATCTCCCTTACGGGTGAATGGGACGTAAGGTTCGATGCGCCCTTGCTCGGCGAGCTTGGCGTAGACTTCGGTTTTGATTTTTGCTTTTGCTTCGGGTGTAGCATCCATGCTATCAACCTGCGAGAGAAGAGACGCTACGGTTTCTTCGTGCATGGCTAAGTAAGAGCCAAATATCTGTTTGGCTAGCGTCACCCCTTCCGGGCCAATCTTGGTGACGGCAGGTTGCATGTCATCCCAGATTTTCAACTTCTCATCGTTGGCTTTACGTTTCTTGCTGGGGTCTGCTTCGTAAGCGGAACGAGGTTTGAACGGGTCAACCTGCAAACGGCTAGCTTCCGTCACCAGATTGTCGAACGTATCTATGGTGTCGGTGGTTTGCTTTTTTGTCCATTCGTCATTTTTGTTGATCTGCGCGTCTAGGCGTTCATCACGTTGGTTCTGGTTGCCGGATTTTTCTTGGACAAGAGTGTTGAGTCGCCCTGCTCTAGGCAGTACTTTTTTGGCTACATCTACAAGCGAGTCAAGCGGAAGCGACGAATAGATCGTGTTCTTTATGGTCTTGGAAGTAGTACCCCGCAAAAACTCATGGATTTTGTTTGCCCGCGTTTCACTCATCCCAGGCAGTTTTTCCAAAGTGCTGGCGATTTTATCGAACCAAGATACGATAGCTGGGTCTTTCGGATTCACCGTAGCAGCGTATAAGAAGTTCGCCCCACGCGACTTGGGAGCCGGGGCCATGATGGCTTCAATCAGCTTATCCGAGGCAGACAGCGCAGTCTCAATGCTGCGGGTGTCCATGCCCATGATCGACCGGAAGAAGTTGAGGACCGCGTTGGTGAACCGCTGCCATGCGGTGATCTTCCCGCCCTTCGGGTTGATCGAGTTCAGCTTGGCTCGGAAAGAGTTGTTACCCCATGACTCAGCAACGAACTCATGCAAGTCCTGTGCGCCATAGGCAGTGTCGAGGCTATCCTTGACATCATTAAACAACTGCTGGAGTTGTTTGGTCAGCGGGTGCGACGGGTTGTCAATGACATGAGAAGTTACGGCATGGCCCAGTTCATGGAGCAGCACATGCTCGTTCATACCAGCAACCGAATCGAGATAGATCGTGTTCGTGTTGGGATCGAAGTAGCCGGGGACCGCCCTGCCGTCTGGATCAGTGAGGTTGTCTTTGACAACAACTTTAGTGTTTGCCACTAGCCCACGTTGCAGGAGTGTGGATGCGAGCTTAGACGTTACGGCAGTGGATGATCCAGCGATGGAGCGAAGCGCACCTAACAAGTTACCGATAGAGAGCAGAGCTTGTATGGCCGGATGCAGCGGAAGAGCAGCGTGGCCCACGGCATCGCTAAGTATAGGGAGGACACCTCTGAGATCATCATCAGTTGGGTCTTCATCGGCTACGGAATCAACGTCAACTACAAATGGAGTCGCTTCGGTAGCATCGGATAGCCCAGTTGGCCGACCCCACCCGCCAAGAGTAATCGAAGTTTCTTTTGGCGCTCTACCTTTTACTACGCGGGTCACACCAAGTTTCACTTCCCCCAAAGCAGTGTAGTCGCTGACATCCTGCACTCGTTGGAGCGGGGTCTTTACCGCCCTAAGCCTGTCAACACGTTCGGTTATGGCTTCATCAGATTGCGGGGAAGCCAGCAGTTCTGCTTGGTACTTGCGAACGTATTCGTGCGTAGCTAGTTTGGCTTCGGCGCTAAGGTTAGCCATAACCCAGTTGAAAGCGGGCTGTGCTTTCTTACCATTCATGCCTGAAAAGAACGCAGCTTCCTCGCTAGATTCGGCCCCCTGACGGAATTGATCCGTTTGGAATGCAAGGTCGAAAGCGATGTTGTGCAGGTTATCTATGATTCGCGGCAACTTGCCAAAGTAAACTTGAGCCGCTTTTGCATCTGGAGTTAGATTACCTCTGGCGGCTAGCAGGCGTTTGACCGCAGCCACATCTTCAACGGTACCCTTCTCCTTGCGAGAGAATGCAGCATACACACGGGAAATAGCTTCTGTGAACTTGGTAAGCGGAGACGTATCTTCCTCTGGTTTTGTTTCTACGCGAGTTTCTTTCTTCTCACTAACGCTGCTCTTTTCTTCAGAGGTTTTTTCTTTGGCAACGGGAGGAGCGGCAGGGGCAGCGGCAGGGGCAGGGGCAGGGGCAGGGGCAGGGGCAGGGGCAGGGGCAGGGGCGGGAGCAACGGCTTTAGGCTTCCTCGCCTTCTTTGTTACAGGTATCTCGTTCTTGACCTCGGGAGCAATGTGCTTCTCGCCAACCTTAGTGATTGGCTCAAGCTTGACAGCGCGAACAGTGTTGGCAAGAGTGCCCGTAGGTTCAGTTATTTTTGGCAGCGACCCAGTAAGGTCCGACGCTATTTGCTGTCCTTTGGCAAGGTTAGCCAAATGCGCTTTTGTCTCATCGGGGACAGTATCAATAGGGTTAGCCGGGGGAGTAACCGTAAGTTCATCAGAAGGCACAAAAGTAGGAGTGCCGTTATACACAACCGGTTGGTACGTGCGTCCGTCAGGCCCGGTTTGTGGTTCACCATCCCCAAGAGTTACTGGGATATCAGTATCTTTGTTATGCCATATAGCAGTAGCGGCAGGTTGCTCAGCGGCAGGTTGCTCAGCGGCAGGTTGCTCAGCGGCAGGTTGTTCAGCGGCAGGTTGTTCAGCAGCGGGTTGTTCAGCAGCGGGTTGTTCAGCGGCAGGTTGTTCAGCGGCAGGTTGTTCAGCGGCAGGTTGTTCAGCAACGGGAGCGGCGGCGCGGGGTACTCCCGCTGGGCCTTTCTCTTGCCGTTCTGGAATGCCCATCTGTTCGGCACTCATCTCATTCGGCGTGGACGGAACAATCCCACTCGTCGTTCTAGCCGAAACCATCCGAGCGGGGGCGAGCGGACGCGGAACATCTCCAGCCGGACCCTTCTCTTGGCGTTCTGGAATGCCCATCTGTTCGGCACTCATCTCGTTTGGCGAAGCGGGGAGGTTCGGGATTCCATATGCCGCCCACTGACTCACCTTCCACGCATCTTCTTCATCAGCAAACGCTGCGCGGACATCATTGGCCCGCTGAATGAGAGTGACTTCTCTGGGCGTCAGGTTGTGGTCGGTCATGCCCGCTTGCTTAAGCGCTTTATGGAAAGCGCCAGCGATGTAACCAGTGCGGCTTTCAATTATGGGCAGGAGCAGTGCAAGACGGTTTTGTTCTACTTGATTTAGTTGGTTTGTATGGATGAGATCATCGACGTTGGCAATCTCAGAATCAAGTTTCTGCTGGGCTACAGCTTGTTTTTTCTTGGCTTCGGCAACACGTATAGCTTCGCCTTCTTGGGCAGCGTTTACTGCTTGCTCGTTCTTTTCGCCAGCGATGTTTTCAATATTTTTTTGTGTTGCTGTACGTCCACCAACCAACGGAATTTCTTGTTGCCCAGGCTGTGCAACGGGAGTAGCGGCAATAGCTTGTTCAAGCTCCTGTTGCCTCCGGTCCAATGCAGCACTGAACTCACCGCTGAATAAATCTGCTTGGCGCGTATCCGTGGCCGCATCTGGGAAGAAGTCCCCCTGTGCTGGGGGTTGCGCGGGAGGTTGTACTTCGGGAGCGGCGGGGGGTTTCGGCGGGCCTTGCGTCTGATCCATCTCCTGACGCCTGTTTGCCAAATCCTCCTCAAACAAATCTTTCTGCATGTATGGGCCTTGCGGCGACATGTCAGGGAAGCGTTGCCCAGGTACACGTTCAGCTTCTGGTGCGGGAGGGGCAGTCTTTTTACCCGTGAGTGCATCAGTCGTGCCGGAGATAACACCGCCGCCAAGGCCACCTTTTAGGCCAGCATTGAGAAAGCGTTCAAGGTTCTTCTCGGTAAAGAAGTCTTTATTGTTATCAACGAACTTTTCAGCCGCTGCACTGGACATCTCCTGCCCAGCTTCGGTAAGACCTTCTTCCGCAACGCCAACCGCAGCGCCCTTGCCAAATCGGCTGAGCCAAGCCCCAACGATCTTCTCTTTTGGTATGCCTGCGGTCGTAACCCTGCGCAGCATGTGGATTGGCATGATTGCATCAAGCAGGGAGTTGAACCCACCGAATGCAAGCGCAGTGCCCAGGCTTTCTTTACCTGTTGCTTCCTTCACCCCCTGATACACATCGGGGATGTTCTGCAATGCCGAGCCAGCTACAGCGCCCGCAGCTTGATATTTAAGCGCAATTTTCTGCGCTTCGCGCATACCAACATCCAGCGCACCCTTCTTAATCCCCTCAAGAGTCTCTTGGGTGAGGACGTTTTTGGCAGCAGCCTGAGCCATTGTTTTGGCAGCATATTGTTCCGCAGCGGTAGTGGCGGCGGCGACAGCACCGCGCCCAGCAATGGCAGAAATCCCGCCTGTAAACAGAGACGGAATTATGGATGCGAGGTTTTCTCCGACTGATTCTTTGACGTAGGTAAGCGCATCACCCACACCCTTGATATCTTTGTACGAAGGCACTTCTTGGGGGAACCGCTCCCCAATCATCTTCTGCGTGTCGGCGTACTCCTTAAACTGCTTGTCCGCATACTCATCCGCACCGACACCCCGTGCCACCATAGCAGGCAGCACATCGCCCAGCAATCCCTTAGTCTGGTAATACCCACGCTTGGTCGAAGCAAGGAATCCCGTCTCCGGGGGTGGCTTGTTTGCATCTATAACGTCTTGCTGCAACCTAGCTTTTCTTGCTTGGGCTTCCTTATCTTCTTCACCTCGTTTATGTTGCTGCACCGCAGCAAAAAGATTACGCTCTGGCGTACCTTCAGGAGCCTCGATGTCATACTCAGCGCCAGCAGCATCACGAATGGTATAAGTAGGCATAGTTGTCTGTATCCGTTAGGGGGTCTTCTTAACAACTTTCATACCGCCAGTGTCTAAGCTTTCAAGACCATTGCCGCCAGTCGCTCGACCAGTCGTTTGTTCTATCATAGGTTTGTATATACCGTCAATGACTTTGTATTGATCATTAAGTCTATTTTCTAGCAATGCCAATTCTGCTTTTGGAGCTTTAGTCTCCTGCTCGTATTTCTCACCTGGGCGAGCCATTGCAATTGCGTTTCTGAACGGTGCAGCAGCTTTCTCAAACATTTTATCTGCATCTGCTCTTGCTTGTGATATGTAATGAGACGCTTGCGCCCACAACTGACCGGCTTTGGCTGTTGCAGTCCCTTCCCGTACAGCCGCGTTGGCTTCAGATTGAAGCCTGTCGTGGTTGGCATGGATGTCTGCTTGGGCCTTTCTATCTAGCGCATGGATGGCTTCTTGAGCCTGATTATTCATCCCAGCAACTTTTTCCACAGAATTCCTATCCAACGCATGAATTTTTTCCTGCGCAGCATTTCTGGCTTTGCCTTCTGCCATTTGAGCGCCGCCTGAGAGAGCGCTGCTCCTAGCTTGGTTTGCACCTTGACGAGCAATATCAGCAGATTTAACAGACTCTTCTCGGGCTGATTGATCCTTGCCAAGATATTTGTCCATCATGTCATAGCGACCTTTGATGGCTTCGCTCTGTGCGCCTTCTTGACCACGTTGGTATGCTTCTGCGTTAGCCCCCGCGCCAGCAAGAGCGCCACCAAAACTAGACTTGCCAGCAGCGCCAAGCAGCCATTGAGTTAATGCATCGCTTCGCAATTTTTCAGGGTTGAACCTAGCGGTGTCAAAACCCTGACGTTCTTGATGCATTGCGTCGTATTTTGCTCTTTCCTCCGGGGTACGTTGAGTAACCGCCGCTGTAGCTTTTTGTGCTGCGTCAAATGCTTTTTGTGGGTCTGCTGCAATAGCTGCCTTTGTGGCATCTTCAACCGCAGGGGTCAAAGTATCCGGCGCGGCGGGAGGCGCAGCAGGGAGAGCAGCAATACCTGTAGGAGGCGCGGGAGGTTGTACAACAGGCGCGGGAGGTTGTACAACAGGCGCGGGAGGTCTGGGTTGAGGTCTGGGTTGAGCGGCGACAGGAACAGCGGAAGCGGCGGGAGCAGCGGTGGGTTCAACAGGTAAGGCAGTGGTCGGTTCCGTAGGTACGGAAACAGGAGCGGGGGGAGCGGAAGGAGCGCCCCCTCGTTCCGCAAGTTTCTTTAACTCATCTAAAGACATATCATCAAGCCGGGACATGATGTCTTTAGCTTCTTGACGTTCTGCGTCGGTTTGTTTCATAACCAAACCCGCCCCCGCTGATTTCGGGCCGTATATTTTGGCTATGTTTGCGCGCAACTCTTCCTTATCTATGTAGCCAGTTAAGCCGCTCTTTACGCCTTCCCACCAACGCCCCGCAGGCGTAGTCCCGCCTGCTTGAAACGCAATGATGCCGCCCTTGGCAAATGCAGGCAGGGCAGCGTTTGACGGAAGAGTTGGGAGTCCGGTGGCAGCACCGGGAGGACCGCCAGCACCGGGTTGCCCAGCGTTAGCAATGGCGGCGGCTTTATCTTGCTGGGCTTTTTGCAGCACACCAGCAATCCCTTCGACCTTGGGGGCGATCTCACCTTTGGTTAGGTCAAGAACTTCTTTTTCGCGCTGTTCGGCAATCGTCCCCGGTTGCCCTTGAGCCTGCGCCATCTGCAACATTTTCTGTTTGGCAGCGTCTTCCTTCTGCGTCTTCAATTGCTGAAGCGCTAACAGGTCAACAAGCTGCTGCGTCTTGGAGTACTTCTGCATCAAACCTTGGGGGTTCCCTTGGTATGCATCTACCCGTTGCGCGACTTGACTATCAATGCCAGGATTGCCGATCATTTTTTAGTTCCTTAAGGAGGGGGAGCAGCGGCGGGGGGAGCAGCGGGAGTAGGAGCAGCGGGAGTAGGAGCACCACTAGGGAACAGCAAATTGTACAGAGATGTAGCCCCGCCAGCACCACCAAGCAAAGTAGACAACGCACTGGGTTGCTGGTAACCGTAGTTCTGCGTAGCAAGAGGTAAACCCTGCAACAGAGACTGCTGATACTGCACTGCCTTCAATGGGTAGTCGCGCTGCTCTTCAAACTGCGCTTTGTCTGCCGCCACACCTTCACTTGCAATGCCGCGTTGAACTGCGCCAAGGTCCGCTTGTTTCTGTAACGCAGCAAGACCATATTGGTTGTTCTGGTTTTGCGCATTCAACCCCATCCCTTGTTCAGTGTTGAACTGCTGCTGGGCATTGTTGAACGCGGTGTTATAACCCGCTCCAGTGATACCGGCAAGGTTAGTCCCCAGATTACGCTGAGTTTCAGCGTTCATAAGCGTAGAAGCGCTACCTCCAAATGCCCCTGCTTGGGAAGCTTTAAAGTTATTGCCCAACTGAGTAATCTGAGACTGTCGGCGAGCTTCAGCAATCTGCGGATCAAGCGATGCCTGCAAGTACGGGTTCATGTACTGCTGAGCGTTCTGAGCAGTAAACGATTGAGGCGTAAAAGACCCCATCTGATTCGTTGGTACGGTCAAACCCGCTAATCCTTGGAACGCTTGGTTCTGTAGCCCAGATGCTCCAGCGGTTAGCGGACCTGTGTAAGATTGAAACGGGGCGTTGGACGCGGCTTGTCCCGCCGCCAGCATTTTTGTAACATACGGTCCCGCCCAACTAGACAGCGAAGACTCAGTACTTGTCTGTTTACCAGCAAGGGGGTCACTAGGAGCGGGGGCGGAAGTGGGGGTATCACCGGGCATGATGTTTGTCCTTAAGCGGGAAGAAACTTATCGGGGTTGATTTGCTTCCCCTGTTTAGGATTGCCAGTGCGGGCCTTGCGAATCTTGTCCATCATCGCATAGAGGCGTTGCGCACCCGCGTCGGAGTTGCCGTTACCTAAGTGACCAACCACATCAGCGGGGATGACGAACTCGCCATGACTTAACCGTGCTTCTTGGTGTTCACCGATTCTAGCCGGAATTTTGTCTGCCATGCCATCTGTGTCCCCCTGAAGATACGTACCTTTCTTCAGACCCATCAACCCACCGTGTGCAGCGCGAGTGATAGGGGTTGTCTTTGTTTCAGGCGGGACAAAACCGCTAGGGATTGTGTTGCCGTTCACATCATACTTTGGAACAGGCAAAGCGCTAATCACACCCGAAGCTGGGTCTTGCGCTTGAGTTTTGGACGCTACAGCAGCGGCTGGGGCTGGGGCAAGCGGCGCGTATGTTATGCCAGTGTTTTTTTGCTGCGCAGGGTTGGCGGCATTTAGCGCGGCTATACCCGCAGCTTCTTTAGTAGCGGTTGCTTTAGCGTCGTTGTATGCAGCGATGTCGTCAGCAGCTACACCTGTATCCGATAGGTACTGGGTTTTGGTAAAATAGTTCTGCCCGCCACTTCCGGGTACTCGGCTAGGATCGTAAGTCCCCGGCACTTGCTGACGCATCTGGGTTTGCAAAGGAACTTTTTCGGTGTACCCAACAGGTGGCGTGGTCCCCGAACCCAATTTCTGCGCCAAAAGTGCTGCAAGGCCACCCCCGACACCAAACAACGTTTTCCAATTTACGTTTCCCTCGCCATCCGTTACACCCGGAATGCCTTTAAATCGGTCTACCGCCGCTTTGCCAAATCTGGTGTTCGCTGCTTTTTCCGTCGCGCCACGCGCTATCCCCCCAGTACCGTCAGTGGCATTGGTTGAACTTACGGGGTTTCCGTTGGCGTCAACAGTTAATGTACTGCCATCGTCGTAGGTGTAGACTTTGTTTTCCCCGACAGTCGTGGGGACACCCCCCCAAAGCGCGTCACTCCCGCCCCCATAAAAATTAGGGTCTTGGAGGGTATCTTGGTTATTCCACCGGTCATTGGGGTCTACATAATTATCATTACGCGGATCGTCTTCGGTGTACCCAATAACCATAGGGTTACCATCATCGTCGTTAACTACAATTTCAGACATTTATTTCTTCCTTAAGATTTTCATCAAGTCTTCAACCGTACCGCCCTTTGCGTAAGATTCGTAGGCAGCGTAGGGGTTTATGTAACCTTTTTCCTGCATAGCATCTCTAAAGATGCTTTCCCAGTTGTATGCTTTGCCAATTTTAGCGCCTTCTATTTCTTTCGGGGGGGTTCTTGGCGAAGCTGGGTCGGTAGGAAGTGGGGCATGGGCCGGGGTCCGTGGGGTCGGGGCGACCGGAGGCGGAGTGACCGGAGGCGGAGTGACCGGAGGCGGGGGGACCGGAGG
>Ga0209084_1000972_pt1 | contig 25469 bp, 18 predicted proteins | sample C_130820_MF_Meta_FD_187309 | JGI IMG/M metagenome (GOLD analysis project Ga0209084, IMG submission 187309) | Freshwater microbial communities from Lake Croche, Canada to study carbon cycling - C_130820_MF_MetaG (SPAdes) (version 2) | ecosystem: Environmental > Aquatic > Freshwater > Lake...
CACCGTTGCCTACACCCGTGACGCTCTCGACCGGATCACCGAACGGAAGGTGACCGGCACCAAGATCGGTACGACTGCGACGTTCGATCCGAACGGCAACCAGACCTCCGGCACGACCGCCGACAACTCCACCGGGAACTTGGACAACCGATGGCTCGGCCAGTACCAGCGGCCCACCGAAACAGAACCCGGACTCGAACCGATCATCGAGATGGGAGCCCGCCAGTACTCACCGCGCCTGGGTCGTTTCCTCGAGACCGACCCGGTCGCCGGCGGCTCAGCCAACGCCTACACCTACACATTCGGTGACCCGAACAACACCAATGACGTCACCGGTAGATGCCCCGACTGCGCGTGGGTCGCCTTGTTCGCAGCGTTTGCGGAGAGGTTTCCGCAGGGCGATCTCCTTTCCGCCATTCTGAATCCCGCATCGCTCGAAGCACTCGCGCCACCACTGGAGCAGCGCGTCTCACACTCTCCACAGCCGTCGCGTCACGGCGCGATCAACTTCGGCGCGGTCTTCGGGAAGATCGTTGAAGGCGTGACTTGGGTGAAGGAGAATCTGGTCAAGATCGCGTATTACTCATTGGTGTGTTACCAGTCTGGTCAGGCGGCTTCCGTTGGGGCCGGCGTTGTTGGCTTCTGGCTCTTCGGGCCACCGGGTGAAGTCGGCGGGGCTATCGTCGGGGGTATTGGTGGTGGTTTCGGGGGAGTCATGGCAGCCGATAACGGTGGAAATCTCGGGTGATGACAGATCCGTCCGATTCAGATGGCCGATCTGCGGACGACCGAGAAATGTCGTCAGAAGAATCCATCGACTTCGTGGTCCCGGGGTTCGTGGGATGGTTGCTCAGACGCCATCCGCTGGTGACCTTCTCGGCCGGTGCGATCGGTGCGTTCGCCTGCGGCGTGATCTTGCTACTTTCAAATCCTGCAGGCGTTTTTTCCACGGGAGATGAGTACGGGCCTACAGCGCCACTCCAGGTGTGGGTCGTCGTCACGGCCGTGCTGTGCTTCGCTCTCTCTACGGCATGCATTGCGATGGTGGTGATAGGTGTTCGCTATTTTGCAATCAAACGGCGAACTTCGAATTGAAGAACTGCGTCGCAACTGCCGCAAAGATCGGTGAGATCGCTCGCTTCTGTGCAGGAAGCCGAACCCTTGCTATTCGCCACCATTGACACCTCGTCGTAGCGTTGCGTCGGCCATCGAAAACCGGGCGGAAGGAGGCGATGTGGACGAGGGGACGTCAGGGGATGAGGGGTGCGTTCACGACGACGGCCGGGACACCGGATCCGAAGTTGTGGAATCTGGGGATCGTGGTCTCCCGGGGTTCACCGGATGGCTGCTGGGTCATCCTCTCGTGGCGATTTCGATCGGGGCGATCGGTATGGTGGCGCTGGGGGTCATGCTGCTGCAGTCCAATCCGGCGAGCCGCGGCATGACAGGTGACGATTTCGGGCCGTCGAGACCGCTGCGCGGCGACGTCATCGTCGTCGCGATCCTGTGCTTCGTCATGGCCGGCGTTCTCGCTGCACTCGGCGTTGCCGTAGCTGTCATACGACACCGCGCCTCGAAGCGGCGAGGGACATCGTCCGGCGCTCGCTGATCAGTCAGCAGAGGCCTTCTCACCCGGCAATCGGTCACGCCGGGGGCACGGCACCCACGGGGTAGCGTTGCGAGGATGGAGCAGCCCATCCACATCGCACTCGGCCTCACTGATGACGAGTACGCCTCGATCACCGAGCTGCTGGGCCGCGAACCCAATCACCTCGAACTGGCCATGTACGCCGTGATGTGGTCCGAGCACTGTTCCTACAAGTCATCTCGCGTGCATCTCAAGCGTCTGCCCACCGAAGCCCCCTGGGTTCTGGTCGGTCCGGGCGAGAACGCTGGTGTGGTGGATGTGGGCGACGGCATTGCTGCCGCCATCCGCATCGAGAGCCACAACCATCCTTCGGCCATCGAGCCGTATCAGGGCGCTGCCACCGGAGTTGGTGGCATCCTGCGGGACATCTTCACCATGGGCGCCCGCCCCATCGCACTGATGGATCCGCTCCGTTTCGGTCCGCTCGATGACCCTCGCAGCCGGTGGATCGCCGAGGGTGTTGTGAGTGGTGTGTCCGGCTACGGCAACTCGGTGGGCGTGCCCAACGTGGGTGGCGAAACCGTGTTCGACGCCACATATATGGGCAACCCGCTGGTCAATGTGTTGTGTCTCGGCCTGCTGCCCACCGAACGTCTTGTGCTCGGGCAGGCCACCGGTGTGGGCAACCTCGCCGTGCTGCTCGGCTCCTCCACCGGTCGCGACGGCATCGGTGGAGTGAGCGTGCTCGCGTCGGCCGGGTTCTCCGATGAGGAGACCGACGCCGAGAAGCGCCCGAGTGTGCAGGTGGGCGACCCCTATGAGGAGAAGCGTCTCATCGAGGCCTGTCTCGAACTGCTCGATGCCGGACTTGTTGTTGGTATCCAGGATCTCGGCGGTGCCGGTCTGGCCTGCGCCACCAGTGAGACCGCCAGCCGCGGCGGCATGGGCATGGACGTCGACATCACCGCCATTCCTCGTCGTGAGGCGGGCATGGAACCGTTCGAGGTCATGACCTCCGAGAGCCAGGAACGCATGCTCGCCATTGTCGAGCCCGCCGATCTCGATCAGGTGCTGGCCATCTGTGCACGCTGGGAAGTGCGCGCCGCGATGATCGGTGTGGTCACCCCCGGCCCGGCCACTGGCGACACCGATGGCGGTCGTCTGCGCATCCTCGACGGTTTCGATGGCGAGGTGCTGTGCGATATTCCTGCCGCCACGCTGCATGAGGACGCCCCTCTGTACCACCGCCCCTGCGTTGCGCCAGCCGCGTTCGATGAGACCACTCGCGCCCATGGCAACACGCCCATGCCGGCCAGCACCGATGTCGCTGCCGAACTGCTGGCCATGCTCGCGGATGCCCGCTGGGTCTACTCGCAGTACGATCATCAGTTGTTCCTCAACACGGTTGAAACCCCCGGCGGCGATGCTGCGGTGTTGCGGCTCAAGCATCCGGGCACCGGCGCCGACACCGGCCGCGGCCTCGCCCTCACCACCGACGGCAACCATCGCTGGTGTGCAGTCGACCCCCGCACTGGCACGGCGCTCACCGTGGCCGAATCGCTGCTGAACCTGGCGTGTGTGGGTGCTCGACCCCTGGCTGTCGTCAACTGCCTCAACTTCGGTAACCCGGAGAATCCCGAGGTCATGTGGCAACTCTCCGAAGCGGTCGATGGCATGGCCGAGGCCTGCCGGGCCTTCGAAGTGCCGGTCATCGGCGGCAACGTCAGCCTCTACAACGAGTCGCTCGGCACCAGCATCGACCCCACCCCGGTGGTCGGCATGCTCGGCATCATCGATGCGCTCGATCGTCGCCCGCCCGGCGTCACGCTCTCCGATGGCGGTCGACTGCTCCTCATCGGCGTCACGCAGCCGGAGCTCTCCGGTTCGCGTTGGGCCCGTGAGCGCGGCCATAGCGGCGGCACCCTGCCCACCCTCGATCCCGCCCATCATCTCGCTGTGGCCGATGTGGTGCGCAGCCTCGTGACTGGCGGAATGCTCACTGGTCTTCATGATGTGTCCACCGGTGGCGTTGGTGTGGCGCTGGCCGAGATGGCTTCACGGTCGGGCCTCGGCATCAACGCCGCTCGTATTGCCGATGCTGCCGAACTGTTCTCCGAGAGCCCGTCACGAGTGGTGGCCTGCGTGGCGCCCGAGAACCTCGCCGCGGTGGGCAACGTGCTCGAGGCCGCTGGCGTTCCGTTCGCCCGCATCGGTGTGGCGGGTGGCGACCGGTTCTCGATCAAGGGCCTCCTCGATCTTCCGCTGGCCGAGGTGGCCGGCACCTATGTCAACCGCATTCCCGATGCCCTCGGCTCGGGCACGGCACAGGATTGAGTCGTCAGCACCTTGACGCAGGCCCGTTACGCTGAACCAGTGATCGAACCGGGGGCCGACGACGACACACCCAAGGAGGCCTGCGGGGTCTTCGGGGTGTACGCACCCGCACAGCCGGTGTCGCATCTCACCTATCTCGGTCTCTATGCGTTGCAGCATCGTGGCCAAGAAGCCGCCGGCATGGCCGTGAGCGATGGCAGCACTGTCACGGTTGTGAAGGAAACCGGTCTCGTCTCCAACGCGTTCGACGATCGCACCCTCGCTGCGCTCACCGGCCATCTCGCCATCGGCCACACCCGTTACTCAACGACGGGTTCCAGTGTGTGGCATAACGCGCAGCCGGTGTATCGCGATGTCGGTGCCCACACCGTTGCACTCGCTCACAACGGCAACCTCGTGAACACCGAAGAACTGGCGGCTGAGGTCGGCATGTTGCCGGGCACCTTCAGCTCCGACAGCGATGTCATGACCGAACTCATCGCCATGGAACTGGCCAAGAACCCCGAGGAGAGCACCGATCATCGGGCGCTCGAACGGGCGGTGCTCGCGGTGATGCCGAAGCTTCGTGGTGCGTTCTCGATCGTGGCGATGGACGAAGGTCATGTCATCGGTGTGCGCGACCCCAACGGTTTCCGCCCCCTGTGCCTCGGTCGTCTGCCCAACGGTTGGGTGCTGGCCTCGGAGAGCCCGGCGCTCGATGTGGTCGGTGCTCATTTCGTTCGCGAACTCGAACCGGGCGAGATGATCGTCATCGACGAAACCGGCTACCGCTCAGTGCGCGCCTTCGAGTCCGAACTGGTTGATCCGAAGCTCTGTCTGTTCGAGTTCGTGTACTTCGCCCGGCCCGACACCCGCCTCTACGGCCAGAGCGTGCATCAGGCTCGGGTGCGCATGGGCGAACAGCTCGCCGAGCAGTCGCCGGTTGAGGCCGACATGGTCATGGGCGTTCCCGAGTCCGGCATCCCCGCCGCCGAGGGCTACGCGCTGCGCAGTGGCATCCCGTTCGGTCAGGGACTCGTGAAGAACCGCTACATCGGCCGCACCTTCATCGCACCGAACCAGGAGATGCGCGCCCTCGGTGTGCGCATGAAGCTCAACCCTTTGCGCGACAACATCGCTGGTCGTCGTCTCATCGTGGTCGACGACTCCATCGTGCGCGGCACCACCACCCGCGCCATGGTGGCGATGCTGCGCGAAGCCGGCGCCGCCGAAGTGCATATGCGCATCTCTTCGCCGCCGTACAAGTGGCCCTGCTTCTACGGCATGGATACCGGCACCCGCGGCGAACTGTTGGCCGCCAACATGAGCGTGGACGAGATCCGCGAGTACCTCAACGTCGACACCTTGTCCTATCTGGGCATCGACCGACTGCTCGAAGCCACGGGCGCAGTTGGCGCCGGATTCTGCGATGCCTGTCTCACCGGTAACTATCCCGTCGAGATCCCGGTGGCGCTCACCGAGCGCATCATCGATCTGCAGCCCAAGGCCGACAGTCGTTTCACACCGGTGGCTTCCCAGTTCGCCGAGTTCCTCGAGGTCGAGACCACGCTTCCGGCTGCCGACGGAACCAGAACCTCACACGAGAATGAGTAACTCGATGACCGAATCGTCACCAACCTCCGCTGGCGAGACCCCTGCTGGCGAAACCGCCTCTGGTGAGACTCCTGCCGGTGAGACTCCTGCCGGTGAAACATACGCCGGAGCCGGCGTCAGCATCGATGCTGGCGAGGAAGCCGTTGATCGCATCAAGTCCAAGGTGCGGTCCACGTTCCGTTCCGAGGTCATCGGCGATATCGGCGGTTTCGGCGGACTCTTCGCCCTCGACGTTGCCCGCTACCGCTCGCCGGTGCTGGTGTCCTCCACCGACGGTGTTGGCACCAAAGCACTGGTTGCCCAAGCCACGAACCGCTTCACCACCATCGGCATCGATCTCGTGGCCATGTGCGTCGATGATCTCGTCTGTCAGGGCGCCGAGCCGCTGTTCTTCCTCGACTACGTGGCGGTGGGTCGACTCGATCCCGATCACATCGAGCAGCTGGTCGAAGGCGTGGCCGAGGGTTGTCGTCAGGCCGGATGCGCGCTCATCGGTGGCGAGATGGCCGAGCATCCCGGTGCCATGGAACCCGGCGAGTTCGATCTCGTGGGTTTCGCGGTCGGTGTGGCCGAGCGCGACGCACTCATCACCGGCGCCACGATCCAACCCGGCGATGTGCTCATCGGTCTGCCCTCGACCAACCTGCGCTCGAACGGCTACTCACTCGCTCGACGCGTGTTGTTGGAGCGGTCTGCGTTGCCGCTCGACGGTCCTGCCTATCCCGGCGCGCATCACACACTCGCCGACGAACTTCTCGCTCCCTCGGTGATCTTCTCGCCGGCCATCGCTGCGCTGCAACGAGCAGTTGATGTTCGCGGTGTTGCTCACATCACCGGTGGCGGCATCCCCGGCAACCTCAATCGCGTGCTGCCCGCCGGCACTGCCGCTGAAGTCACGGTTGGTTCCTGGGAGGTCCCGCCGATCTTCGCCGAGATCCAACGGCTCGGTGGTGTGGCCGACGATGAGATGAGCAAGGTGTTCAACATGGGCCTCGGCATGATCTGCGTTGTGCCGCAGGCCGATGTGTTCAAGGCGCTCGATGTGGCGCGGGCCGCTGGGCATCGTGCTGTCGAAGTCGGTCGCATCGTGGCGGGCAACGGCACGGTCACGCTCGTCTGATCGCGCTGCTCCGGTAGCGTCGCAGCCATGAGCGCACCGGACACCAAGCAACTTCTCATCGATCATCTGCTGGCGCATTCGGTGCGCACCGGTGACTTCACCCTCAAGTCGGGTCGCAAGAGTTCTTGGTTCATCGACTCGAAGCAGACAGCGTGCCGGCCCGAGGGCCTACTGCTGATGGCCGATCTCGCGCTCGACATCATCCCGGCCGATGTCACTGCCATCGGTGGTCTCACCGTGGGCGCTGATCCCGTGGCCTACGGCATCGCCGCAGTGGCCGCCACCCGGGGTCGCGAGCTCCGGTCCTTCACCATCCGCAAGGAGGCCAAGGACCACGGTGTGGCAGGGCGTCTGGCCGGGCCGCTTCAAGCCGGCGACAAGGTGGTCATCACCGACGACACCGTCACCCGCGGGCTCTCGCCCATGGAAGCCGTGCATGTGGCCCGTGAACTCGGGGCCGAACCGGTGATGGTGCTGGTGGTGGTCGATCGCGGCGGCACCTGTCGGGCCATGGCCGAGGCTGAGGGTCTGGAGTTCCGGGCGCTGGTCACCGCTCCCGAGCTGGGCTTCGACTACGAGGGCGCCTGAACTGGAGAGTTCTGGAGAGTTCCGGAGAGTTCCGGACTATGGCCCGACGGTCCAATCGCACTACCGTCTCCGGCCTATGGCCGATACTCCCACCGCCGCATTCAGCATCCGTCTCCGCGTCCGTCTCAACAACGTGCCGGGCGCACTTGGGCACTTGGCCGCCGCCATCGGCAGCGCCGGGGGCAACATCTGGGCCCTCCAAGGGTTCGAGGCCACCGATGAGTTCCTCGACGAGGACTTGGTCGTCAACTGCTCCAGCGAAGCGCACCAGCAAGAGGTACTCGCCGCAGTGCGTGCCTATGACGATGTGGAGATCCTGAGCTGGGAGGACCGCACCTTCGCGCTGCATGAGGGCGGCAAGATCGCCACCCTTGCTCGCATTCCGGTCGGCGATCGCGACGATCTCTCCATGGCCTACACCCCGGGTGTGGCTCGCATCTGCAAGGCCATCGAAGCCGACCCGCTGCTCTCGCACGATCTCACCGTGCGCAAGAACACCGTCGCCATCGTGAGCGACGGCACCGCAGTGCTCGGTCTCGGTGACATCGGCCCGCTCGGTGCCATGCCGGTGATGGAAGGCAAGGCGCTGCTGTTCAAGGAGTTCGCCGGCGTCGACGCCTATCCGATCTGCCTCGACACCAAGGACCCGCAGGAGATCATCGACACCGTGGTGCGCATTGCGCCCAGCTTCGGTGGCATCAACCTCGAGGACATCGCCGCTCCGGCCTGCTTCGAGGTCGAGGATCGTCTCAAGGAACTGCTCGATATTCCGGTTTTCCACGATGATCAGCACGGCACCGCGGTGGTCACGCTCGCTGCGCTCGACAACGCGCTCAAGATCGTGCACAAGCGCATGGAAGATCTCACCATCGTCATCGCCGGTGTCGGCGCTGCCGGTGTGGCCATCTCCAAGATCCTCATGAACGCCGGTGTGCGCAACATCATCGGCGTCGACCGTGAAGGTGCGGTGTACGACGGTCGCGGCAATCTCAATGTGGCCAAGCAGTGGTTCGCCGAGAACACCAACCCCGAATCCCGCAAGGGTGCCCTCGGCGAGATCATGCCTGGCTCTGATGTGTTCATCGGTGTGAGCGGCCCGAACCTCATTCACCGTGCTGATGTTCTTGGCATGGCCAAGGATCCGATCGTGTTCGCCATGGCCAACCCCGATCCGGAGATCCGTCCGGAAGAGGCCGTCGGCGCGGTTGCCGTTATGGCCACCGGTCGCAGCGACTTCCCGAACCAGATCAACAACGTGCTGGCCTTCCCGGGTCTGTTCCGTGGTGCGCTCGATGTCGGTGCCACCCAGATCACCGAGAACATGAAGGTGGCTGCCGCGCATGCCATCGCCGCTGCGGTGAGCCCCGAGGAACTCTCGCCCACCCACATCATCCCGTCGGTGTTCGATCACCGCATCGCTCCTCTCGTGGCCGCTGCCGCTGCCGAGGCCGCTGTGCGCGACGGAGTCATCCGGAAGCGTTGAACCGGCCATGACCGACCGTTCAGTGCAGGCCATCACCTTCGACTTCTGGGACACGCTGGTTCGTTCCGACACCATGGCGTTCCGAGTGGCGCGGCGTCTTGCTATTGGTGAGGTGTTCGCCGATCACGGGTTCACCGCCGAACATGACGCCATCGAAGCGGCCTTCGATCACGCCGTTGGTCTGTTCGACTCGGCCTGGTCAACCAACGAGCAGTTCACCGGTCATCACGCCATCGAAGCAGTGCTCGACATGCTCGGTCATTCGCCTGGCGCCGAAGTGCGCCAGCGCATCATCGACGCGTATGTAAGTGCCGGCCGTGAGGTGGAGATCGAACTCACACCGAACATCGGCGAGACACTCGAGGCACTGAAGGCCGCCGGTCTGCGTATCGGCATCATCTGCGATGTGGCGCTCACACCATCAACAACCCTGCGCCATCTGCTGGAGCTCAACGGCGTGCTCGAGTACTTCGACCACTGGTCGTTCTCCGACGATGTGGGCGTGTACAAGCCCGACCCAGCGATCTTCCGTCACGCGCTCGCCGGACTCGGTGGCATCGACCCGGCCGATGCCGCCCATATCGGCGATCTGCGTCGCACCGATGTGGCCGGAGCCCGGGCGATGGGCATGCTGGCGCTGCGCTACCGCGGCGCGAACGACGACAACGACGAGTCGCATGGCCCCGAGGCCGATGTGGTGGTTGATGATCATGCCGAGCTGCTCGCCCTGTTCTCCGCCTGATCGCCAGAGCCCACCGGCGCGGGCGTCGACCAACCCGTGATCGATCCGTCGGTCGGCTGACCGGCTGTGCGAAGTGTGTGACGGGCCCGGGCATCATGCCCGGACCCTTTCGCGTTGATGGTGCTGCGCTACGGCGGCGCGAACGATGACCATGCCGAACTGCTGAAGATCCTCGGCGCCTGAACCAGCGGGTTGGGGTTGATCTACTGGACGCGCTGTGAATTCTCAGGATTTATAGAAGTCTCTTGCAACAGTTCTTCATCCTCCTCTAGGGTTCTGGAAAGTTATTCAGAGCCGAGCGTGAGTTCGTGCTGGTTCCTATCTAGGGAGAATCCCATGGCTGTTCGTCGTCATCTTGTTGCACTGCTCGCGGTGGTCTCATTGATCGCTGGTTTCACGATCGGGTCGGCGTCGATCGCCGGCGCCATCCCGCTGCCGTCGCCGCCAGGTGCTCCGACCTCGTTGGTCGCCTACCGAGGGAACGGCTCGGCGGAGATCGCGTTCACCGCCGGTGCTCGTAACTACGGGGTGATCACGAACTACAAGTACTCGACCGACAACGGCAGTTCCTGGACGGCGTTCTCGCCTGCGGTCACGACGCCTTCGGTCACCATCGGTGGTCTCACCAACGGCACCACCTATTCGGTGAAGCTCCGCGCCGTGAACTCCGCCGGCGACGGTGCGGTGTCCGACGCGGTGTCGGTCACCCCGGCCGATGTGAACGCCATCAACTGGACTGGTCGCACTCCTGCTGAGGCGAACAACTGGCAGTCAGTGGCCTACGGAAACGGCCTGTTCGTGGCCGTGTCCTGGAACGGTACGAATCGGGTGATGACGTCTCCTGATGGCATCACCTGGACAGCCCGGTCGGTCCCGAGCGGCGAATGGAAGGCCGTTACCTTCGGAAACGGTCTGTTCGTAGCTGTCGCCGACTACGGCACCAATCGGGTGATGACCTCTACAGATGGAACCACCTGGACCGCTCGTACCGCGGCTGCGACGAGCCTCTGGCGTGGGCTCACCTACGGGAACGGTCTGTTCGTCGCCGTGGCCTGGCTGGGGACGAACCGGGTGATGACCTCTCCTGATGGCATCACCTGGACGGCGCGCTCAGCGGCCGAGGCGAACGGTTGGAAGTCGGTGACGTACGGCAACGGTCTGTTCGTGGCGGTGAGCTTCAACGGCACGAATCGAGTGATGACCTCGACCGATGGCATCACGTGGACAGCACGCTCCGCAGCCGAGGCGAGCAGTTGGAGCAAGGTCACCTACGGGAACGGGACGTTCGTGGCTGTGGCCAACAACGGTGACAACCATCTGGTGATGACCTCTTCGAATGGCATCACCTGGACAGCGCGTTCCGCTTCGAGTGATGCCGCATGGGACTCGCTCACATACGGGAACGGGAACTTCGTGGCGGCGGCGAACACCTCTGTGATGATCTCCACCGACGGCATCACATGGAGGACGCGTCCGTCCGCCTGGGCCAATTGGCGAGGGATCGCCTACGGCAACGGGACATTCGTCGCCGTCGGCGAGACCTCCGGTCAGACTCTGAACGTCATGACTGCGGAGTTCACCGCACCCACGACCCCGTCGGCGCCGACCTCGCTCGCGACGACCATCGCCAAGGGCTCGACGTCGGTGAGTTTCACCGCTGGAGCCGACGGCGGTTCTTCGATCACGAACTACGAGTACCAACTCAATGGCACAGGTGCGTGGACAGCGCTCTCGCCCGCGGCCACGTACTCGCCGGTGACCATTGCCGGTCTCACAAACGGCACCTCCTACACAGTCAAGCTCCGAGCAGTGAACGACCTTGGTGCTGGCACTGCTTCGTCGGCTTCGGCTTCGTTCACTCCGCTGCTGCGCTTGCTGACTCCAGCACAGCAAGGGACGTTGTCGATCATCGCCGGTACCGGTTCCGGGGGCTACCCCGAGCCTGGTCCGGCCACCAGTTCGCCGCTGGGAACCATGCAGGGTCTGGCCGTGGATTCCGCCGGCAACGTGTACATGGCAGATGCGATGCTCGGCAAGGTCTTCAAGATCTCGGCGGCAGGCACGCTGTCGGTCTTCGCCGGCACCGGCGAAGAGTTCGAATTCTCAGCGCCCCCTGCGATCACACCTGGTCCCGCCACAAGTGCCGCTCTGGCTGGGCCGTCTGGAGTCGCGGTTGATTCCGCCGACAACGTCTACCTGGCGGTTGCGTTCAGCCGTCAGGTCGTGAAGATCACGCCCGGCGGAACGCTGTCGATTGTCGCCGGAACCGGCACCCTGTTCGACCCGTTCGGCGATCCGCCGACCTCGCCAGTTCTCGTTCCGGGCCCGGCCACCAGTGTCGACCTGAACTCCCCGACTGGTGTCGCGGTGGATTCCTCCGGGAACCTCTACATCCTCGATGACCAGTACCGACAGGTGTTGAAGGTGACGACTGGTGGAACCCTTTCGGTGGTTGCCGGCGATGGTTCCATTGGCGCACCGACTGCTGGCGCGGCAACGAGTTCAGCGCTGAATTATCCCACCGGCATAGCGGTGGATTCGGCCGGCAACCTCTATATCGCCGATTCCGGAGCGAATCAGGTTCTCAAGGTGACCTCCGGTGGGACCCTCTCGATCTTCGCCGGCACTGGCTCCAACGGCCTGCCGACCCCGGGTCTCGCCACCAGTTCCGATTTGGGCTGGCCGCGCAGTATCGCCGTTGATTCCGTCGGAAACGTGTTCATCACTGATTCCTTCAGCAGCGTGATCGAGAAGATCACTCCTGCTGGTGCGCTCACGGTCGTCGCCGGCACCGGCTATCGGGGTACCCCAACAGCGGGACCGGTCGCTGATTCGGAATTGGGTGGCACCTCCGGCGTTGCCACGGACTCCGCCGGCAACATCTACATCTTCGACGACAACAACTACCTCGAGAAAGTGACCTTCGCACCGCTGGTGGTCGTGCCAGCGGCGCCGACTGATCTGGTGGCAACAAGTGGTGATGGTTCGGCGTTGATCAGTTTCACTGCTGGTGCTGATGGTGGTGCGGCGATCTCGAAGTATCAGTATCAGTTGGGCAGTGGTTCCTGGGTTGATGCAGTGGGCACCTCATCGCCGATCACGATCAGTGGTCTGTCCAATGGCACTGCGTACACGGTGAAGTTGCGTGCGGTGAACAGTGCCGGCAGTGGTGCTGCTTCGGTGGCGTCATCGTCCTTCACGCCTCGCACAGTGCCGGGTGCTCCCAGCATCACTTCGGTTAATCCGGGTGATTCGACTGTTTCTGTGGAGTTCACTGCTGGGTCCACTGGGGGATCGTTGATCACTGGGTACGAGTACCAGTTGAACGGTTCTGGGTCCTGGTTCTCTCTTGGTACGACCTCGTCGCCGGCGAGCATTGGCGTGACCAATGGTGTTGCGTACACGGTGAAGCTGCGGGCCGTGAACGTGGCGGGCAGTGGTGCTGCTTCTGTTGCTTCGGGTTCGTTCACTCCGCGCACGGTGCCGGGCGCTCCCAGTATCACGTCGGTCACTGCGGGTAATGGCTCGGCCTCGATTTCGTTCACTGCTGGTGCTGATGGTGGTGCGGCGATCTCGAAGTATCAGTATCAGTTGGGCAGTGGTTCCTGGGTTGATGCAGTGGGCACCTCATCGCCGATCACGATCAGTGGTCTGTCCAATGGCACTGCGTACACGGTGAAGTTGCGTGCGGTGAACAGTGCCGGCAGTGGTGCTGCTTCGGTGGCGTCATCGTCCTTCACGCCTCGCACAGTGCCGGGTGCTCCCAGCATCACTTCGGTTAATCCGGGTGATTCGACTGTTTCTGTGGAGTTCACTGCTGGGTCCACTGGGGGATCGTTGATCACTGGGTACGAGTACCAGTTGAACGGTTCTGGGTCCTGGTTCTCTCTTGGTACGACCTCGTCGCCGGCGAGCATTGGCGTGACCAATGGTGTTGCGTACACGGTGAAGTTGCGTGCGGTGAACAGTGCCGGCAGTGGTGCTGCTTCGGTGGCGTCATCGTCCTTCACGCCTCGCACAGTGCCGGGCGCTCCCAGTATCACGTCGGTCACTGCGGGTAATGGCTCGGCCTCGATTTCGTTCACTGCTGGTGCTGATGGTGGTGCGTCGATCACGAAGTATCAGTTCTCGATCGATGATGGGAGTACCTGGGCTGATGCGGTGGCTGGAACCACTTCGCCGGTCACGATTCCGGGTCTCACGAACTTCACGACGTACAGCGTCAAGCTTCGTGCAGTGAACAGTGCCGGTGGCGGCGCAGCGTCGGTGGTCTCAGGGTCGTTCACTCCGCGCATGGCTGGTCCGATTTCGTGTTCGGCGACTGCGTTGAGTCGGCGTTCGATTCAGGCGTGTTGGAGTCCGTTCACCCCGCCGGTTGGGCAGCTTCTCCGTACCTGGGCTCGTGTGTTCCTCGCGGGAACGGACACCCAGGTGCGTGCATGTGTTGTTGTGGGTAGCGCAACCTCGTGTTCGGTTGGTGCCCTCAAGGCCAACACCGCGTACGACGTGCGGGTTCTGGGTCATGTCAGGATCGCTCCTCGTCAGGTGTTCTGGACGTCGTATGCCACCACGCAGCAGGTCACGACCCTGCCGTAACCGGCGTGACGGCTGGAAGGCCAGCTATCAGCGTCTCGATAGGGCCCGGGCATAACGCCCGGGCTCTTTCGTGTTGATGGGTCCGTTTCTTCTTGGGGGACTCTCAACGTAAATGGTGTGGGTGATGTGCAAAAGTTGCCGGGTCGACGAACTCCGGGGGAACTATGACTATCGATCCACAAGCCAAGGTCGTGCTTGATATGCTCGCAGCTATCGGGTTCACGTTTGGCGGCACCGAGCCGGTGGCGCTGCGAGAGAGCATGGCGCTCGGAAACACGCCCAGTCCGATTCAACTTGCCGAGATCACTGATCGCACCATTGTCGGACCCGGTGGCGACATCGCGGTGCGGATCTACCGGCCCAGCACTGAACCCGGTCTGCCGGTTGTGGTGTTCTTCCACGGTGGCGGTTGGGTCGTCGGCGATCTGGAGTCACATGATCACGCCGCTCGAGCGATCGCGTCGAAAGCTGACTGCGTTGTGGTTGCGGTGGATTACCGCCTCGCTCCCGAGCACAAGTTCCCTGCTGCGGTTGATGATGCTTGGGCTGCCACCGAGTGGGTCGCCACTCACGCTGAGGAGCTTGGTGTCGATGCCACCCGCCTGGCCGTTGCTGGCGACAGTGCGGGCGGCAACCTCGCGGCAGTGGTCACCAACATGGCGCGCAACGTTGATCATGTCGAGGTCATTCATCAGGCGCTGATCTATCCCGTGACCGACGCCACCTGTGATCGGCCGTCGTGGACCGACAACGCCGAGGGGTACATGCTCACCGCTGATGGCATGACCTGGTTCCACGGTCACTACGCCACCAGCCCTGAGGATTTCACCGACCCGCGTTACTCGCCGATCTTCGACGAACTCGCCGGCGCAGCACCGGCCATCGTGATCACCGCCGGGTTCGATCCGCTGCGCGATCAGGGCGCCGCCTATGCCGAAGCGCTCGGCGCGGCCGGTGTCGGGGTCGAGTACATCAACTACGAGACCATGTTCCACGGATTTTTCACCATGGACGCAGCCATTGATGTCGCATCCGAGGCCCAGGACGCCGTGGCTGCCGCCCTGAAGGCCGCATTCGCCCGTTGATGAAGAGCGCCGCACGCCTCCTGCTCGCGGCGTGTGCGCTTCTGCTCGTTGGCTGCTCCGGGCCTTCGGGGGACGCTTCATCGACGTCGTCGATCTCACCCAGTTCGACCATCAACGGGACCAGCGACCCCACAGTCGCGTCACCCTCGACCTATGACCCTTACGCCGGCACCCTCGCAGCCATCGACCCGTCGGGCCGGTCCTCGGAAGGGTTCATCACCACGCCGGATGGTCGTGTGCGCACCTATCGGCTCTATATGCCGGCCTCTGCGGAGTCGGGCGGGCGGCTGCCGCTGCTGATGGCCCTGCATGGCGGGCTGGGTTGGGGTGCCCAGTTCGAGGCGAACAGCGGGTTCGACGGTCTGGCCGAGGCGAACCGGTTCATCGTGGCGTATCCCGATGGCACGAACAACCGACCCGGGGACACAAAACTGCTGACATGGAACGGCGGGCTGTGCTGCCGCCCGGCCGCAGGCCTGCAGGTCGACGATGTCGGATTCCTCCGAGCGCTCATCGATCGGCTCGAAGCCGAGCAACCGGTCGATCCGAGCCGCGTGCTCGTAACCGGGCATTCCAACGGAGCGATCCTCGCCTATCGACTGGCCTGTGAGCTCAGCGATCAGATCCTCGCAATTGGCGTGCAGTCGGGGGTTGTGGGGGTTCCCTGTCACCCCTCACAACCGGTGAGTGTGTTCCATCTTCATGGACTGGCTGACTCCAACATCCCCATCGAAGGCGGGCGCGGATCCGGACCGTCCGCGGTCGAGTTCCCTTCGCCACGAGAGGCGGCTTCGGGCTTTGCTGCTCTCGATGGCTGTCAGGTCGGCCCGACCGAGCAATCCGACGCCAGCAATGCGGACGTCCTGAGTCGGCTGTGGTCGCAGTGCGCAGGCGGCAGCGAGGTGCGGTTCGTCACCGTCACCGGTGCCAGCCACGCCTGGATGGGGCATCCCACCTCGGCGCAGAACCTGGTGGGCACGCCCTACATGGCGCTTGATGCCAGCCGGGCGATCTGGTCGTTCCTGGCTGGTGTCGCGCCCCGCTGATGTGTCCTGCGGATCTGTCTTGCCCTGCTGATCACTAGGGGCCCAAAACGCGAAAATGCCCGGGCCTGAGTCCGGGCATCTTCACCATGCTGTGGTGGTCGGGACCGGCGTCGATCCGGTGACCTATCGCTTTTCAGGCGACCGCTCTGCCTACTGAGCTACCCGACCATCAGACCGGAACATTCGTTCTGGTCGAGCCCACCGCCCCCCGAAGGGGGAAGTGGGTGGCGGTCCCGACGGGATTTGAACCCGCGACCTCCGGCTTGACAGGCCGGCGTGCACTCCAAACTGCACCACGGGACCAGAACTGAATTGCGTACCCCCAACGGGATTCGAACCCGTGTTACCTGCGTGAAAGGCAGGCGTCCTAGGCCGCTGGACGATGGGGGCTCTCCTGCCGCTAGGGCCTGTGAACCATAGCAGTCAGACCCACCTGTAGCGCCAATGCTGGCGCCGTGCCCTCGGATCTCACAGCGTTTCGGCCGAGGAGCGAACGATGGAGTCGACCATCCCGCCGAGAAACTCGTAGACCGCCCATGCCGGCAGATCAGGATCGTCGGGCTCGAGTTCGGGCGGAGAATCCTCGCCCACATCGAGCCTGGTGCCGAGTACGAGGCGCACGGTGTTGAGTCCGATCATCCACGCCTCGAGTTGCTCACGATCGAGTTCCTTCTCCTGGGTGCTGGCGATGATCCGCTCGAGGGCCTGACGGCGGGAGGTCACCAGGTCGGAATGCACCATTTCCTGATACGCCTCGTCGATGGTGGCATCGGTGACATGGGCGACTGGGTACACCCGACGCAGCAGTGGTTCCGCCGCGGGATCCTCGAGTGCTCCGAGGAGGTCTTCGCAGACGGCTTTCACCACTGCTCGCTCCCGTGCGCCGATATTCACGGCGAATCGGTCAGGTCCTTTGGGTTGGAACGGACGACGAAGACCGAAGGCCATGTCAGTCCTGCTGCATCGTGGCCCAGAGGCCATGCTCGTGGAGACGGAACACGTCGAGTTCCGCTTTCTCGCGGGTGCCGTTGGAAACAACCGACCGGCCGTTGTTGTGTACCTCGAGCATCATTGCCTCGGCCTTCTCGCGGCTGTAGCCGAACACCTTCTGGAGCACGAAGGTCACATAGGTCATGAGATTGATCGGATCGTTCCAGACCAATACGACCCAGGGGCGGTCGACACCGAGGGTTTCTTCGATGTCAGGATCACGGACCTCGACGGGAGCGTCGGCGAAACGGATGTGTTTGATCCCAGCCGTGCGATTCATGAAACCGGCACCGGCTCATCGGTCCGTTCCACGGAGTGGGCGGTGAGGTCGAGATCGAACGCAAGAGCGGCCAGCCACACCACGATGCTGCCGGCAACGTGCAGCAGCACCAGCAGCGGTGGAACCCCGGTGAAGTACTGCGTGTACCCGATGGCCCCCTGCACAACGACGGCAGCCACGAGCAGCTTGGCCCGTCGGTCCACGATCTCGGCGGTGCCGATGCGGCGAAGCAGTACGAGAGTGGCCACTGCCACGATGAGGAAGAGCCAGACCACCTCGCTATGGATGCGGGCCACGCTGGTGATGTCGAAGGACAATCGGCTGACCTTCTCGTCGCCGCCGTGCGGACCGGTGGCGGTGACCACGGTGCCAGTGAGTACCGCGACGGACGCGAGCACCACGAGCACCCGGCCCAGTTGGCGCACACGCAGCGGCACGAGCGGCAGGCCCGGTCGGCCGTCATGTCCGGCCCGATGGTGCAGGACGAAGGCATTCCAGACCAGCAGCATCGAAAGAACGAAATGGGCTATGACGAATGGAGGGCGCAGTTCGAACAGCACCGTGAGCCCGCCGAGAACGATCTGTCCGATGACTCCCGCCACGAGGCCGAGCGAGAGCCAGGTGAGGTCGCGACGCCGGGGTGTGCGCACCAGAGAACCGAGTACCGCGATGATCACGACCACCGAGACCAGTCCCGTGATGGTGCGATTGATGAATTCGATCATGGCGTGATACTCGGCAGGGGCGATGATCCGATTCGACTCGCAGGTGGGCCAGTCGGAGCAACCGAGCCCCGAACCGGTGAGGCGCACGGCCGCGCCGGTGATGATGATGAACACCAGGGCCAGCAGCGCGAGCAGGGTGATGCGCTGATAGGCCCGAGGGGAGAGGCGAGGTAGACGCACATGGCGATGGTACGGGAGGTCTGTGACGTTCCCAATTTCTTCCCGGCGCGCGATTGTCTGGTGCTGGTGGCTCGCCTCTAGCATCGTGACCGATGGACACCGCCGCGCACCCCTCCCTCGCAGCGCGGCTCAAGGGCTATGTGGCGCTGACCAAGCCCCGGATCATCGAATTGCTCCTCATCACCACTGTTCCCACGATGGTGGTGGCCGAGCGGGGTCTGCCCTCCCTTTGGCTGATCATCGCCACCGTGCTCGGTGGAACCATGGCCGCAGGCGGCGCCAACGCCATCAACATGTATGTCGACCGCGATATCGACGCCATCATGAAGCGGACCCGCAACCGTCCGCTGGTCACCGGCCTGATCGCCCCCCGGAACGCCCTGATCTTCGCCATCGGCCTCGAATGTGTGGCATTCGCCTGGCTGTGGGCGTTCGTGAATCTGCTCAGCGCTGCTCTTGCGGTGGCGGCATGTCTGTTCTACGTCTTCATCTACACGCTGTGGCTCAAACGAACCTCGAAGAGCAATATCGTCATCGGCGGTGCTGCCGGGGCGGCTCCGGTGCTCATCGGCTGGTCGGCGGTCACCAATTCAATCGCGTGGGCCCCGGTACTGCTTTTCGCCATCATCTTCTACTGGACCCCACCGCATTTCTGGGCCCTCGCCATCCGTTACAAGGACGATTACGCAGCGGCCGACGTTCCGATGCTCCCGTCGGTTGTCACATTGCGCGAGACCTCGATTCGCATCCTGATCTACACGGTCTGGCTGTGGTTCCTCACCTTGGTGTTCGCTCCCGTGGGCCATATGGGGATCATCTACTGGATCGCTGCCATCGTCCTCGGCGCCGTGTTCACCGGATTTTCCGTGCAATTGCTTCGCGATCAGACTGCGAAACGCGCCATGCGCCTGTTCACCTGGTCGATCACGTACATCACGTTGCTGTTCGGGGCGATGGCGTTGGATCAGCTCGTGAGGTCCGGGCTGTGATCGAACTTCGCCTACGGTTTTCGAACGGAAGACCGCCGCTGTGTAGAGTCCAAACCCGTACTGGCGCCCCGCAAGGGTCGTCTCTTCCATGGTCCGGCTCGGCCTGTGCCGGCCCGAGTGCATCTGCTCGAACGAGGTCCCAACTGTCATGTCGATAACCGACGCGAGACCAGAGTCCGCCACCGACGCCACTGCGGCGTCCGCCGCGCCTGCTGCAGTCTCCGGCTCACTACTCGGATCCGGTGATCACAAGGCGATCGGCCTCGTGTACATGGTCCTTTCGCTGCTGTTCGGCGCTGTGGCGTTCGTGGCGTTCCTGTTGGGGAATCTGCACCTCGTGCAGGACAGTTTCCTCTCGGGCAGCGCTGCTGACACGCTCCTCAGTGCCTCGGAGTTGGGCTTCGTCCTGTTGGTCGCCATCCCGCTGTTCATCGGTCTGGCCACCTACATCACCCCCCTCCAGGTTGGTTCGGCCGCCATTGCATTCCCCCGTGCAGCTGCACTGGCGCTGTGGACCTGGATCCTCTCGAGCGGCCTGTTCATCATCGCCAATTGCGTCGATGGCGGCATCGGTGGCAGTCGTGAGCAAGCAGTCGACCTCGGCCTGCTCTCCATCGTGGGACTCGTCCTCGCCCTGATGCTCGCCACCGTCTGTGTTCTCACCACGGTCATCGCCCTGCGCTCGCCGGGTATGAGCCTCGACCGTCTGCCGGTGTTCAGCTGGTCGATGTTCGTCGCTGGTTCGGTCTGGATGCTCACCCTTCCGGTCCTTGTGGCCAATGTGGTGCTCATCTACGTCGATCACCATTACGGACGTCCGAGCGAGTTCGGTGTGAGCAGCGTGCAGGGGATCCAGATCGGCTGGGTCATCTCCCAGCCCCAGATCTACGCCTACGCCATCCCGGTCTTCGGCATCGCCGCAGACATCATCGCCACCCTCAGCGGCCGCCGTCAGCCCAACCGCTCCGCAATGCTCGTGGCCATCGGCGCCTTCGGTGCGCTGAGCGTGGGCGCCTACGCCCAGCCCTACTTCTTCCCCGAGGTCCGCGATCAGATCGTATGGGCGGCCATGGGTGTGCTCATCATCCTTCCGGTGCTCGCCATGCTCGGAGGCTGGGCTGCACTGCTGCGTGGCGGCAAGCCGGCCCTGCGAAGCCCGCTCCCTCTGGCGCTCGTGTCCGTCGTGCTCGTGCTGCTCGCCGTTGTCGCTGGTGCGCTCGCCGCTCTTACCCCGCTTGAGTTGCGTGAAACCCCGTATGTCGCTCTGGGGCAACTCGCGCTCATCATCGCTGCCGTGCTCACATCGGGCGTCGCCGGCCTCATCTACTGGGCCCCGAAGTTCGGCGGCCATCGTGCCCCCGAGCCGGTCGGTCTTCTGGGCGTGCTGGTCATGCTCGGTGGTGGCGTCCTCGCCGGACTTCCGCTCATCGTGCTGGGCTTCTCGACCAAGTTCACCGCTCTTTCCGATGCTGCCGATCTCCTGCAGTACGTCGCCCTCGCCGGCGATGCCCTGCTCGCACTCGGTGCGGTGCTCGGCCTGCTGGCGCTCGTCTCCTCCTTCCGTGGCGAGGCCGCCGACTCCGATGCATGGGGAACCGGCCAGACCCTCGAGTGGATGTGCTCCTCCCCACCCGCCGCCGGCGATTTCGCCGAACTCGTCACCGTCACGTCCGCTGAGCCGCTGCTCGATGCGGCCGCCGGCTCACAGGAGGCCTGATCATGGCAGCCACGCACGCCCTCCCCGCGGCTCCGCCGGTGCAGCGCCCCCGGGTGCTCGTCGTCGGTACGGCTTTCGTCTCAGCCGCCACGATCATGACCTTCGTCGGTCTGATCGGTATCTATCTCACCCAGCGGGCCGCCATCATCAGCGCCGGCGATACCTGGCTTCCCAAGGGTGTCACCATCCCGCTCCAGCAGCCCAACACCATGCTGTTCACGCTGCTCATGTCGGTGGTCACGATGCAGTGGGCGGTGCACTCGATCGCCAACAATGATCGCCTCAACACGTACCTGGCGCTTTCCATGACCCTCGTGTTCGGCTTCGCCACCGTCGTGATGACCTGGTACCTCTATACGTTGATGAGCCTCGACATCTCGGCGAGTTCGCAGGCCGTTCTCACCTACACGATCACCGGTCTCCACCTGATGCTGCTGGTGGGCGCCATGCTCTTCATCGGTCTCATGGCCTTCCGGGCCTTCGCCGGGAGCTTCGATGCCCGGCAGCACGACGGCATCACTGCGGCTGCGCTGTTCTGGTACGCACTCGTTGCCGTCTATGTCCTTATCTGGATCACCATCTACGTGACGAAGTAGGTCTCCATGCTCCAATCACGCGCCTTCACCCCGGCCTTCCGGTTCTTCGCCGGTCTCGCCGTCTTCGCACTCGTAGCGGCCTTCGTCGTCGGTGTCTCCAGTGGTGTCCAGGATCCGATCGACCGTGTCCTCGGCCCGCTCACTCTGGGTTGGAAGGGCGGCATCGGCAACCACCTCGGGTACATCTTCTTCGTCGGCCTCTTCGGCCTTTCCGCTGGTCTGGCCGGCATCCTCGTGGCCTTCCGCGACGCCGATCCCGAAGCTGAGGCTGAGGTCGTCCACACCGCCTCTGTTCCTGTCACCCGTGCACCGGTTGGCGCCAACTTCATGCCGGCGCTCGCAGCATTCGCGTTCGTCGTGATGCTGGTCGGCCTGGCCACTCGTACCCCGGCGTACGCCACCGCCGGACTCGTCGTCGCCATCGTTGCTGGCTTCGTCTGGACCCTGCGCACCTGGGCTGAGCGAGCCACTGGTGATGACACTGCCAATACCGAGCTCTACCACCGCCTCATGGACCCCCTGCGAACACCTGTGATCGCATTGCTGTCGATCGCGGTGGTCGCCATTGGCCTCTCACGGGTGCTGCTCGCGGTATCCAAGTCCAACTCCGTCATCATCTTCGGTGTTGTTGCCACCCTGTTCTTCGTCGTGGCCACAGTGCTGGCGATCCGACCCAGCTCCGCTCGGTCAGTCACCACGGTACTGGTCGTGCTCGGTGCAATCGCTGTCATCGTCGCCGGCGTTCTTGGCGCAGTGAAGGGTGAGCGCGAGATCGAGGAGCACCATTCCGAGGGCGAACACGCCACCATGGCGAACGTTCCAGCAGCGTTCTCCATCGTTCTTCCCGGAGCAGTTCAGGCATGACCTCCGAACTCTCCGATGTGACCTCCGACCAACAGTCGCTCCGAATGGCGCGACACGCGCACAGTGGTGGACACTTCTCCTCAGTTGTCCAGCGCATTCGCAGCTTCGCCGGAGCGAGTCCTTCACCCGCTTCGGTTCCTTCGTCCAGAGGCGGGTTCACCCCAGCCTCCCGAGGAGAGTAAATGTCTCGTCGTTCTCTTGGTCTACGCATCTTCGGGATCGCAGTTTTCTCCATCATCGTCACGTTGTTCGCGGCGCTGATCTACGGAGCGTTCCAGAACAATGGCAAGCCGCTCGATACGTTCGTGCCGAAGGGTCCCTCCTCCCAAGAGATCCAGAATCTCGTCATCCCCGTGTTCGCCATCGCCGGCATCGTGTTCGTCGGTGTCATGGGAGCAGTGCTCCTCATCACCTGGAAGTTCCGGACCAAGAACTCCGATGACCCCGAGGAGTTCCCCGAACAGATCCACGGTCGCACTGGTCTCGAGATCGGCTGGACCATCCTGCCGGCTCTCATCCTCGCTGGTGTGGCCGTCGGCACCGTGGCCACGATCATCAACCTGAACAAGAAGGCGCCCGACGCCATCGAGGTCCAGGTCGCCGGTCAGCAATGGTGGTGGCAGTACAAGTACGACCTCAACGGCGACGGGAACTTCGACGGCCCCGAGGACATCACCACCGCCACGGAGATGGTTGTTCCCGCCGGGCGTGCCATTCAGGTCACCACGACCTCGAATGACGTCATCCACTCCTTCTGGATTCCCGGTCTCAATGGCAAGAAGGACGCCGTTCCGGGCCTTCGCAGCCCGCTGAAACTCGAGGCTGACACCCCGGGCGTGTACCGCGGTCAGTGCACCGAGTACTGCGGCCTCTCGCACGCCAACATGCGCATGCTCGTCCGAGCGGTCCCCGCCTCCGACTACGAGGCGTGGGTCACCAACCAACTCAAGGGCCATGCGGCTGATCCCACCGACGCCAAGGCGCTGGCCGGCAAGACCACCTTCAAGGCCTTGTGTGCCCAGTGCCATGTGATCAAGGGCGTCAACGACGAGAAGATGAAGACCTCCAAGGTCCCCCTCACCTCTGGTGTTGCTCCGGATCTCACCCATCTCATGACCCGAGGCACCTTCGCCGGATCAATCCTCAATCTGTATGTCCCGGTCGATCCCAACGATCCTTCGGTGACTCTCCCCGCCTCTGATGTCGCCGCCGCTGGCAATCCGGGTTCGGCTCTCACGGGTGGGACGGTGGATATCTCCAAGGTCAATCGTGTTTCGCTCGAGGCTTGGCTACGAAATCCTGCAGCCATCAAACCCAACTACGCACAGGGCGGACGCGGTATGCCCAATCTCGGCCTCACCGAAGTTCAGATCGACGAACTTGTCGCCTACCTCGAGACCCTCAATTAGGTCATCCCGATGAATACCTCACGCACCTCCCTCGCCGTCAACGGAGCACGTCATGGCAATCATTGAAGCCCCCGCCCCCACCCACGATCAGTTGGCCCTGCCCTCGGGTGAGGTCACAACCGATCTCAAGCCCGCCGGTGTGTTCACGCGGCCCAAGTCCGGTGCCACGGGCTGGAAGTCGTGGCTCACCACGGTCGACCACAAGAAGATCGGCATCATGTACGGCGCCACTGCGCTGGTGTTCCTGCTGATCGGTGGTTTCGAAGCCATTCTCATCCGCGTGCAGCTGTGGTCGCCCCGTGGCACCCTGCTGAGTGCCAACACCTACAACCAGGTATTCACCATGCACGGGACCACCATGGTGTTCCTCGTGGTCATGCCCATCGGTGCGGCGTTCGCCAACTACCTCATGCCCCTGCAGATCGGTGCCCGCGACGTCGCCTATCCCCGGATCAATGGCTACAGCTACTGGATGTACCTGTTCGGCGGCATCTTCCTGAACACGAGCTGGTTGCTCGGCGGCGGCGCCGACGGCGGTTGGTTCAACTACGCCCCGAACAACGGCATTCTCTACTCCCCCAGCCACGGCATTGACTTCTGGAACATGGGCCTGCTGATCACCGGTATCGCCTCACTGGCCGGTGCGGTCAACCTGATCGTCACCGTGCTCAATATGCGAGCCCCGGGTATGAGCCTCATGCGCATGCCGATCTTCACCTGGATGACTCTCGTCACCCAGTTCCTGCTGCTGTTCGCCATTCCCGTGCTCACAGTGGCGCAGGTGCTGCTGATGATGGACCGGACCTTCCACGCGAACTTCTTCAATGTGGCGAAGGGCGCCAACCCGCTGCTGTGGGAGCATCTCTTCTGGATCTTCGGTCACCCCGAGGTGTATCTGATGATCCTCCCGGCGTTCGGTCTGGTCTCGGACATGCTGCCGGTGTTCGCCCGCAAGCCCATCTTCGGTTACCCCTTCATCGTGTTCTCCGGTGTGGCCATTGGTTTCATGGGTTGGGGCGTCTGGGCTCACCACATGTTCGTGTCAGGTATCGGTCCGATCTCGGTCACGGCCTTCTCGCTCACCACGATGTTCATCGCCGTGCCCACTGGCGTGAAGATCCTCAACTGGACCGCAACCATGTGGGGCGGCAAGTTGCGGTTCACCACGCCGATGTTGTTCTCGATCGGCCTGGTCACGATGTTCACCATCGGTGGTCTCTCCGGCGTCACCCACTCCGTGGCCCCGGCTGACACCCAGCAGACCGATACCTATTACATCGTCGCCCACTTCCACTACGTGTTGTTCGGTGGCGCCTTCTTCGGATTCATCGGCGGGTTCTACTACTACTGGCCGAAGGTGTTCGGCTACATGCTCAATGAGAAACTCGGCAAGACCAACTTCTGGTTGATGTTGCTTGGCTTCAACCTCACCTTTGCGCCGATGCACATCCTCGGCCTTCAGGGCATGAGCCGTCGTATCTACACCTACGACGCCGGATACGGGTTCGATCTCTGGAACAAGGTGGCCACCATCGGTGCGTTCG
>Ga0209084_1000976_pt1 | contig 25436 bp, 38 predicted proteins | sample C_130820_MF_Meta_FD_187309 | JGI IMG/M metagenome (GOLD analysis project Ga0209084, IMG submission 187309) | Freshwater microbial communities from Lake Croche, Canada to study carbon cycling - C_130820_MF_MetaG (SPAdes) (version 2) | ecosystem: Environmental > Aquatic > Freshwater > Lake...
TTCAAGCGTCTTGCATCCTTGGAAAGTCCTGCACTCTCCGACCACGGACTCTTGGACATCGTAAGCGTGGACGCGGATGCTCTTGATGCGACAAAATCCTGTGATGGTCAAAGCCATCTGAACTTCGTACAAGTTGCGAGTCGGGGTGCTGGTGGTTGAATTGCACGATGTATCTTCCGGGGTTGGAAGCCGCATCTTCGGCCTGTACTGAGGCTTGAAGTTAGCAATCGGACAAAGGTTATCGCACTGATTTGTTTTAGCGCATTCCGACCAATTGGCCCAATCCAACCATCCAGGATATTGGTCGGGCCGATACTGAACATTGAACGCAGCGGTTCCATCAAGCGCATCGATAAAGATGTCTCCTGAATCAAGTCGCTTGAGTCCAAACGGAATCTCGAAGTTGTAAGCCCTTGTCTGGACCAACCACTCAATCCGGCTTGGTCCATTTGCAACGCTATTGTCATCTTTTTCCGACTTGCTGATTTCCCAGAATTGAATCGCCCCGTCCGCTCCGCGAGCAAGGACGAAGCATCGGTCACCGTAAGCATTCTCCGACTTCAATACCTGCAACACGTCGAGTCCGGTCCAGATTCCCGCCCAAGCCGGTGGGAACTTTTTTCGCAGCGACGTGATCAGGTCGAAATCAAGGACAAGCAACGCCTTGTGGATGACGCCTTCAGAGTTGTACCTCGGCTGTGCCGTCATCAACAGCCGGTTATCGAACACGACCGCAGAGCTTGCCCAAAGAAGATTGGTCTGATCGTTGTCGGTGATATTAAGAACCTCGTTGCTGATCGGGGTATTTCCCCAATCTTTGAACGACCTTCTTGCGATAATGAACGATCGCACGCCATCAACCGACCGATAGAAAACGTCACCGTTGACCGTTATCGCAGACCTGGAACCAAGAGCACCATTGGTCAACAAGCTGATTGTTTGGATTGGATAGTTCAGGTTCTTCCAGATATCGCGGTCAACCGGAGCATTGATGCTGAAAACGTATCGAGGAGTGAAGATCAGCAGCGGACCTTGGCCGAGAGATGTGTCCGGATTTCCTGGAATGCCCATCGCCGTGATACCGCCAGAATCGGAAGGAACAGCAAAGTCTCCACCACTATTCAAGAACGTGTTCTCAGTTTCCTTTAGAACGCTTGCGCGCGTTCCGTCTCCATAAACGATATCGGTTGCACGGAACGAAAATCCATTCGCAAGAGCGTACCAGATGCGACCGTTTACGTAGGCCATCATCCTCCCGCACTTGATCTCATCGACATTGGCCCTTCGGATCCCAACACCATTAAAAATCAACGGATCGCTGACACCATCTTGGATGATGACAAAGTTTTCCGCCTGCACCATCCATCCATCTAGTATATTGGAAGGGTTATAAAGACTTGAGGATGTGGATATGTTTTGGACGCTGTTCTGGTCGATGTCGTACAGCCAAACTTTGCCACTGATCAACATCAGGATGAACGTCCTGCCGTTGTCTGCGATGTACGGGAGAGCGCATTGAAGGATACCCGTCAATCCGCTTGGATTGTAGCACTCCTCCGAATATCCATCAGCCGTGATGTTGGTGATGTCCGCAGTGATCGTCGCATTGTCTGCGGTGATTGAATCGCAGATGACCATGTCCTTCTGGATGAATCCAGGACGAGGAGAAACAAATCCTTGGCGGAAGCTAGCATTGACCGCGAACGCGACCTGGTTCCTGTCCACCTCTGACGGCATCACTCCAGAATCAACGCCACCCTCAAAGGTGACGGATCCATCGGTGTACCTTTTCGGTGCGCGTTCGCTCATCGGTTAGGCTTGGATGCGGTGCACCGAGAATGAAGAACCAGCGTTCACGGAAAGCAGCGTATTTGCCGCCGTGATTGAAACTTCATAATAATCACCAACATTTGACGCTTGATCAATGTATGAAAACGCAATCGGAGCTTCTGTTGCTGCGGGAGTAAAAGCCAAGCTGGTGAAAATAGAGGTTCCGTTTTTCTTTATCTCAAAAGTTGTAGAAGGGAACGGGCTTGCACTTATGTTCAATACAACATCAATCTTATAATATCCAGCATAAGGAACAACATATCGACCAGTTGCCGCTACAAATCCAGAAGCTGAATCAAGCGTTGACCAAGTTCCTGATGGAAAGTCTGCAAGACTGAACGGGTTCCTTAGCGTAAGATACGTAAGGAACGACAACGCGCTTCCAGTCACTCTACGGGTGAACGTGACGTAATTGAACGTCGCGGTCCCGGAAGAGATGGTGATTGTGCCAGCGCCGGGTGTGATCGTGATGTTCGCGCCAGCGGTAAGGCTTGCGACCGTGTATCCAGAACCATTTCCAATCTGAATCTGTCCATTGGTCGGAACAGTTGCGACACCGGTTCCTCCTTTTGCGACCGTCAAGATACCGCCGATATCTGCAACCGGAATGGTAGCAGAAGTAGCAATTGCTCCAGACCCTGAGCTTCCAAGGGTTTTTACATATCCAGCAGAAAGAGAGTTAAGGGTGGTCGCGCTAGGAATCGAAGCATCAGGAACACGAATGATGTACGTTCCAGCCGAAGAAGCTCCACCGGCCAGTCCAGGAGTTCCTTGAGGTCCAATTGCTCCAGCGAGGCTGATGAGCGAACCAATAGGAATAACCGTGGTCGGAATCGCGTTCGGGATGCTCAACAATCCGGAGGCTGGATTCTGAAGGGTCAATCGAAGTCCATCAACTGACGTTATCTGCATGTATCCAAGTCCTTGGACAGACACAAAGAACTGACCGGCAACCGATTCGGGAAGAAAATCGGTTGAGTTGACGTACGCGAAAACACTAGCACCAAGAGCGGGAGTGACAAACGATGCCGTGGTCGTACAAAACGAATTGATTCCGTTCGTGCCATTCGTGCCGGAAGTACCGGTCGCGCCCTGAGGTCCAGGGATGTTGACGACAATCGGAGTCGTGTCGCAAGGGGTGCAACAACCGGATGAAGAAACAAGTTGCGACGACATAATTTTCCTTTCGCAGAACCTCAATCGCAGCGAGAACTATTGCAAGGCCAAACTATGTCTGAACCAGTGTCTGAGCATCCATTGATCAATCACAAGTACGGGATTCGTTCTCCAATCAAGATTCCAGATCTTGAACTAGAACTGTACGCATTTCGCAATCGTCTTCAGCCAAATGAAGGCGGACTTGGAACATTCAACCATTTCGTCAACGTCAGCAAAATGGTGTGGCCGAAGATGAGTTGGAATCCTTGGCTAGAAGCTCAGGTGGAAAGCCTTTGCGAACATGATTACGTTGGATGGGCAGGATGCGGAGCAAGCGGAAAGACCTTTGGCGCAACGCTTTTCGCAACTGTCTGGTGGCTTGCTAATCCATCGAAGACAACCGTTGTGCTAACTTCCACCACGGCGAAGATGATTCGGAAGCGTATGTGGGCCAATCTTCAGGAATTGGTCCGCAAGTCGCGAGGGTTCCCCGGCAACATGGTTGATTCCAAGATGTCTTTGCAGGCAATCAAAGGCGATGATCGACACTCGATATCCGCGATTGCTGTCGCTGAAGGAAACACGTCCAAGGCGGTGGCCAACATCCAGGGCATCCATGCAGAGCGGGTGATGGTCATCATCGACGAAGCTACGGACACTCCCGAAGCAGCTTTCGAGGCTTGTACCAACCTGAGCAAAGGCTGTCGCGAGTTCAAGATGCTCGTCATCGGAAACCCTGCGTCAAAGTACGACCCTCATGGACGGTTCTGCACGCCGGCAAAGGGATGGCGCAGCGTCACCATCGAGGACCAGCATTGGCTGACAGAACGCGGTATGTGCCGACGGTTTGACGGCATGAAGTCTCCAAACATCAGCGAGGGACGCACGAAGTATCCCTATCTGATCACGCACGACCAAGTTCTGTCGGCCATGCGCCATGAGGGCGAGCAGTCTCCTACGTTCTGGAAGTACACACGCGGGTTCTGGTCGCCGGACGGAATGGTGAAGACAGTTCTGTCGGAATCAATCATCGAGACGTACACACCTACAAGAAAATTGGTGTTTACTACCAACGTCCAAGTTGTCGCCAGCTTGGACCCCGGTTTTGGTGGTGATCGATGCGTTCTTCGTTTTGCAAAAGTTGGCACCGCTAACGATAAAGTAAGCATTCTTTTTGGAGACGTGATCCACATTTCTCCAAATGCACAGCTAACCGAGCCGGTCCATTACCAGATTGCCAACCGGGTAAAGGAAGAATGTTCTCAGCGAGGAGTCCCACCGGACAAGTTTGCTCTGGATTCAAGCGGCGAAGGAGGTGGATTGGCCGACATCCTGACCCGAGAATGGGGCGTTGTTCATCGAGTCGAGTTCGGCGGATCCGCTTCGACCATCCCGGTCAGCGATGAGGATTCAAGGCCATGTAACGAAGCATACGACCGAAAAGTGACAGAGTTGTGGTTCTCGATGCGTAAATGGGTTGTCGAAGAACGTGTAGGAGGGATGGACATGGAGACGCTTCAAGAGTTCTGCGCTCGTATGTTTGACGATTCCAAGCGCAAGATATCGGTAGAAACCAAGACTGTGATGAAGCAACGCACCGGAAAATCTCCTGACTTGGCGGATGCTGCTGTTGTCTTGCTTGATTTGGTTCGTAAAACCGCTGTCCTTGAACCCAGAGCAACTAAAGTTGACAAAGTTTGGGAAAAGCTGGTCCGTGAAGCAGATTCAATCTATCACGACGAACAAATCGAAGGATGAACAAAAGAACTGGATACAAAATCTTGAACGAACACATGGTCATCCCAGGTGGATGGCATTATCGGGTTCCAGAGACAGGTATCGAGATTGCTGGCGGTTCATGGCCACAACTCCATGAGTTCATCAAAAATCATTACAATGCGAATGCAATCCAGATACCGGGAAACCTTGATGACCTGATTGTTGAATATGCGTGCAGAAATGGGGCTGATTGCACGTATGACGAGGTCGAGCTATCCAAGCCGGCTGGACGCAAATCATTGGAGATTGGTGACGTTATCCGTTTCAGCATGAGCCTGCTGCATGGATTGACCGTTGGTGGAGGAAAAGTGGGCCAAGAAGAAGCTAATCGTCGCGCCAACATCTGCGCTGGATGTCGATTCAATAGAAAGCCGCTTGGATGCACAGGATGTAATGCGCGAGTATTGAAAGATGCTGTCAAAACATTTTCTCAACACGGAAGCACCCCTGTTGACGAACAGCTACAAAGTTGTGAGTTTTGCGGCTGTTTCATAAGGAGCCTGGTATGGTTTCCTATTGAAACACTCTATAAATTTGCAGACAGTACAGAGAACGAAAACCTTCCGAATCACTGCTGGAAAAAACGACCATGTACGGCAACCTAGTCCAACTACCGCTCGAAACCATCGATGAAGACGGCAAGGCTCCTGAGACGCGCATTGCTGATGCGGCATCTGCTCGCGAGATCTTCCAGAAGCTGATCATGGCAGATCAGTTGCGTAATGCCACGCGCTCCAAGTTGCGCGGACTTGTCGATGGAAATCCGCCATACAATCCAGCGGAGCTTCGTCGAAACAACCAAGCATTCCGCACCAACGTGAACTTCCGCGAGTCTGAAGCGTTTCTATCGCTCGCGATGGCTTCATTCTATGACGTGTTCGCCGAGGTTCCGACCTATGCCAATATCCGCACTGGTTACGGAAACGACATGGATAAGCGGGAGGATTGGTCGAAAATCATCACTGAAGAGTTTGATCGACTCCAGAAGCTGGACAAGGATTTTGATTACATCATGCAGTTGTCGCAGCGAGAAATGGTTCTTGTTGGAGATGGCCCATTGATTTTTGAGGATGCAACCGATTGGCGATGCAAAGCCATCATGGCGAATGATTTGCTTGTTCCTGATGGAACCAAGTCCAATGTCAGCGATTGGAAAGTTGCGCTTGTCCGTACCCGGATGGGTGTAGATGACTTGTTTGAAAAGATTCAAGACGAGAAATCCGCAAAAGCCACCGGATGGAACGTAGATTATGTACGTCAGCGTATCCGTGCGGCAATGCCTGAACCGTATCGCTCTGGTGTGCAGTACGATTGGGAGTTTTTCCAACGTCAGCTTCGTTCAAACGATATCACGTTTTCTGCGCGGTCCGAGGTGGTGTTGATGTGCCACGTCTTCTACAAAGAATTCGATGGCAAGATCAGTCACGCTATCATCGATGAGCGGGACAGCCAGGGGTTCATGTATCGGAAGCTGCGTCGATTCAGCCGATGGGAACAGGTCATACATCCGATGTACTACGACCGTGGCGATGGCGAGCATCATGGAGTCAAAGGTCTTGGAATCAAGATGTTGCAGGCGATGGAGTTGAAGAACCGACTCCGTTGCGCGATGGTTGATGCCGCATTCGCGCGCACCCAGATCCTGTTCCGACCGCTCAACGCCAACGCCCTTAGCAAGACGAGCGTGGTGCAGCAGGGTCCGTACGCAATTCTTCCTCCTGATTACGAAGTCATCCAGCAGAACATCGCCGGCGTCCTAGACGCTCCCATGGCGGTCAACGCGGAACTTGAGAACGTGCTCCAAGGGAACCTGTCACAGTACAGGCAATCGCTCTCCAAGCCCCAAGGAAACCCCAAGACGGCGTTCGAGGTGAACGTGATGGTGTCGCAGCAGTCTGCGATTGGTAAGACCCAGTTGAGCCGGTACTACAACCAACTCGATTCGTTCTTTGAGGAGCGATACAACCGCGCTTCAAATCCAAACCTGAACCCAATCACGAAGTCTGACAAGGACGCCATCGAGTTCCAGCGTCGATGCAAAGAGCGTGGTGTTCCTGTGCAGGCCATGATGGATATTGATTTCGTTGAGGCTACTCGGACGGTTGGCCAAGGTTCTCAGTTTGCGAAGCAGCAATTGCTTGGTTCATTGCTCAGTCTTTCTGGTGCTCTTCCCGAAGGCGGCAAGATCAATCTGCTCAAGGACTACATCGCGGCGCAGGTTGGTCAGCAGATGGTGGATAGGTATCTGCCAACTCAAATTCAATCGTCGCGCATCCAGGACCAAGCCGCTCTTGCCGTTCTCGAACATGCGTCCATCCACCAGAGCAATATGCCGATTGTCACCGACACGCAGGACCACGTGATCCACATCGACACGCACATGGCTGCGGCAAACCAAGCTGCTTCATCGCTCCAGAGCGGTGGCAATCCACAGGAAATCATGTTGTTCATGCAGGGTATCGGGCAACACGTACAAGACCATTTGCAGCGTCTTTCCACTGACCCCGCTCGCCGGCAACAGGTTGATGGATACGCGCAGCACCTTCAGGAGCTTGGAAAGACAATCGAGCAGCTTGGTCAGATGCTCCAGCAGCAACAACAGGGTCAAGCGCAGATGCAGCAGGCGCAGGCCATCCAGCAGGGTACTGACCCTCGTACCGCTGTGATGAACGCCGATATCCAAGCAAAAATTGCTCGCCAGAATGCGGAGACGATGGCCAACATCCAACGACAGAACGCAAAGACGAGCGCAGATTTGTCCCGTAGGAATGCGAAGACGACTGCGGACATACAGCGAGCGAACGCAACTGCCGAGTCTGACTTGGCGCGGTGATAATGAAAAACATACATTTCGTACACGGCCTTCACGACGACGGATTCCACATCTGCGAACGGATTGCAATCGCTTCAGCTTGGGTAAACAACCCGGACTGGAGCGTTTTTCTTTGGACTCCTAATGAACCAACCGGCGAACAATGGGAAAAGCTCAAGGCCAAGGTTCCGGTCCGCGTGATGCTGATCGACAACCCGATACATTGGAACGGCAACAACATACCAAAGCATCAGCATCGAGCCGACCTGATCCGCCACACCGTCCTGTACACGATGGGCGGAGTCTATGCTGACACCGACACCATCACGGTCGCTCCGTTTCCAAAAGATTGGCTTGATCACGACACGGTCATCGGTCGCGAGTTCTGCGGTTCGGACCCGACCATCGGCCTGTGCAATGCGGTCATGTTCTCCAAGATGCACAGCCGGTTCCAATGGAAGTGGCTCCAGAAATGGCAGGAGTTCGACGGGAGCGGCTGGAACGAGATCTCGGTCCAGTACCCGATGAAGTTGCATCAAGAAAATCCCGGACTAGCCAAGGTTGTTGACTTCGAGATGTTGGGGTTCATCCACTGTGAATCAAATAAGTATTGGCATGGAATCCATTCTCTTTCTGGATGTTCAATCGCCCACTTGTGGCGGACCTATCACGACCAGACGATGCGCTCGTTGACAGAAGAGAAGATTTTGAAACGCGAAAACACTTACTGCGAGTATGCTTCAAAATACCTTTGACCGTATCTATCGGAACGATGAGTGGAACGGAGGCTCTGGACCCGGATCTCATGCACAAAACACAGCCAAGTACGTCGAGTTCCTGAACTCGTTCATCCGCGAGAACTCAATCAAGTCTATATTAGATGTTGGATGTGGAGATTGGCAGTTGATGTCTATGGTTGATCTGTCCGGTATCCGATACAAAGGGATTGATGTCAGTCAAGTCGCCGTTGATATTGCTAAGACTCGCGCCCCGATTGGAACAGATATCAACGTTGGGGACATCGGCGACATCCGAGAATCTTTTGATCTGGTCCATATCAAAGACGTGTTGCAACATCTTGAGTTTTCGAGGTGCAGAAAGATTCTGGACACGATTTCTTCCCGGCATAAATCCGCGCTTGTCGTCAACGAGTATCCAGGAAACACAAACGACATCCAAGATGGTGGTTACAGGCCGTTGAGTATCGCCTCTGACCCTCTTTGTTGGCCGAGATCAACAATGATCAGCGTGTTCAATGAGCCTGCGTTTAGAAAATCAGTAACATATATCTATCCATTATGACTCCGCATGAATTGCTGAAAGACTTTGTATCAATCCATTATCCAAAGATGGGTGGATGGTGCGACCCTGAAAAGGGGTTCCAGATTGGAAGCCTTGTTCTCGACCACAAGCCTCAACATATCGCGGAGGTCGGTGTGTTCGAGGGCAAGTCAACGCTCGCTCTGGCTTATGCCTGCAAGCTCAACGGTAGCGGAACCGTTTATGCAATCGACTCATGGAAAAAAGAGGATTGCATCGATGACGAGACAAACCCCAACCAAGAATGGTGGTCGAAGCTAGACCTGGACGGCCACTACGAGGCTTTTGTGGGCCACTGTGTCCGTGCTCAGGTTGTTCGTCAGATGCAGTTCTGTCGTATGTCGTCATGGGACGCTTCGAGGTCGCTCCCGGATATGGATATGGTCCACATCGACGCGAACCATGCTGAATGGCCGTCCACCAGCGATGTCGTCAACTGGCTTCCAAAGCTCAAGGTCGGCGGTTATCTGATCATGGATGATGTGAATTGGGATTCCACGCAGACTGCCATCCGGTTGGCGGAAAAATACTGCACGCTGATCCAGCGGTTCGACATGAAAGAAAGCGTGTTCTCTATCTATCAAAAAACAAAGAAATGACACCGATTGTCATAACGCAGCGGGGGTCGGAGAGGATTGGACCAGTCACGGAAAGGCTCAAGGGATATGGTGTCCAAGAGTTCAAGTTTTTCTATGGGTTCAACGGAGCAAAGTCCGGTCTTAAAGCAACCATCCCGTATACAGGTGACGACCCAAGCGGATCAGAACATATCGGACCAAAGCATATCGGCTGCACGATGTCGCACATCATGCTGTGGAGCGCGCTTGAACTGTCAGGTGAGAATGATCATTGGCTTATATTTGAAGATGACGTGATGCTTCGGGATGGATGGAAAGAATCCATCAACCTCGCTCTGGAAGAAGTTCCAAAAGATTGGGACATGATTTTTGTCGGGTCATGCTGCACCCAGGGCCGTGTCGGTGAAAAGGTTGGCAATGCTCTGTATCGATGCCACCCGCTCTGCACGCATGCGTACATGGTGCGACGAAAAGCGTTGAAGACGTTGCTCGAAACGGTAGTTGAAATTTCTGCACCAATTGATTTGCTGATTTTCTTCAAATCAAGGCATCTTCTGAATTCCTATTCAATTATCCCAAGGGTCGCAGACCAGTTTGACACAGAGATTCCAGATTGATTTGAGCATTAAAATGAAAGACATCATCCGAAGCCTTTCCATCAAGGCTCTAAAACGATTTGCAAATGGTGGAGACGGTCAAGCCGACTTGTTGATGGAGATTGAAGATCTACGCAAGACACTTAAATTGAGAGCGGTTGAAAATGAAGAGCATCTGACAGAGGTTCGAGAAGAGCGCGACCATTGGCTGTCTCTTTATGATGAAATCAAATTTGCTGCTGAATTCCTTATGAGCTACGCAAAAAATGACGTCCCAAGGCTGGCTGAACAAGTGGATTGGGAGGTCGGCAAGATTGTTCTACCGGAGGAGGTCGGAACTTACTATTTCAATCCTGCTATCCTTCAAGAATCGGACGGCAAGATTCTTTTGTTTGCTCGTCGATGCCGCAACAAACGCGAGAAGGATGAGGATACGTATGTCGAGAAGAACGACATCGTTGTCTTTGAACTCAGCAAAGACCTTCGAGCGACCAAGAAAGCGTTGATCCAACTGACATCTCAACATCCAAACGAACAGTTTGAAGACCCTCGCGTGGTAAAATTTGGAGACAAGTACGGGATAAACTGCGCCACCTTTGTTCCGTTCAAGTCATACGCGCATCAGGCGATGTTCCTGCTCGACAAACAGTTCCTGAACGTGGGCCGGTTCGATACTGTATATGGCAACAACTTGTCCCAGGCGATGGTGAACGATGGGCACGAAAAGAACTGGCTTTTATTCGTCCACGATAATGCGCCACACATGGTGTATTCTGCCAATCCTCACGTCGTTGTGCGCCTCAATGGGCGGTTAGAGAAGGAAATGGAATACTCGACCGATGAGTTCAATCCTCTTTGGAAGTTCGGCGAAGTGCGCGGCGGCTCCAACCCTATCCTTGCGGACGGCCTGTACTGGACCTTCTTCCATAGCTCGCTCCCGTGGATCAACAAGAAGCGTAGGTATTACATGGGTGCATACGCTTTTGAAGCCAAAGCTCCGTTCCGCATCGTTCGCATGACCACGCTTCCAATCTTGACCGGAACAAATCAACAAGATTGGTGGCCTGGACTTCCTGCGGTTGTGTTCCCGTGCGGCGCGTTCTACGATAGTTCCAAGAATCAGTTCGTTGTTTCGTACGGAATCAACGATGTTGACTGCGGATACATCAAGCTACCACTGGCCGACATGCTGGAGATCACCAAGATCATCCGGCCCAAACGAGATACCGTCACCCCCGAGAAACCAATCAAACTAGATGACGTTCTCGACCCGATTCCTCAGAGACACAAACTGAAACGTAACACGATCACAAAATATGATAAACTGGATGCGCGGCTTAACGAAAGAGAACCCGAAGAACTTGCTGGAACTGCCTGACGTAAATATCGCGGACTGGATAACCAACGGACAACAGGCAGAACTCGCGCTCATCATGCGGAATCCTGTGCTCAGGATGGCTCTACGCATCGTCGCAGAGTCCATGCCCGTCGCAATGCCATCTCACGGTAGCAAGGAGTCAGACATTGTTTTTGCTGCGGGAATCACCGCTGGTTATGCACATTGTCTTGAAAATTTGCGAAAATTGTCAGTAGTTGATGCCACGAAAGAACTTGAAGCGACCTTTGACGATAAAAACTAACAAAACTTTATGGAAGAACCACTGAACTCGCCCGTTGTCCACTCTGCACAGCCTCCTGATTTTGGAAGCTCATTCATCGACGCATTTAAGGCCAGCGGTCTTGAAGACATCGCGGTTGCTGATGGCGTTGCTTCTCAGGTCGTTGAAGAACCCAAGGCAAAAAAGCAATCACCTCCATCCGTCGATAGCAAAAAATCAAACTCTCAGGAAAAACTGAGTCGCGCGGAGATGGACATCGATCAGATGTTCAAGCCCAAGGAGAAGGCCGTCGAAATTGATTCTGACATCCCGGAATCCATCAAGTCCACGAAAGCGGCAGACGCTTTCCGAAAGATCAAGGAGGAGAAGGCGCAGCTATCCAAACAGATTGATGACCTCAAGGCTGGAAAGGTTTCCGACACGGAGGTTGAATCCAAATTCAAGACGCTTCAATCAGAGCGTGATGCGCTTTCCGAACGTGTCCGATTGCTCGACATCGAGCGGCATCCTGATTTCGTCAAGAAGTACGAGTCGAAGATCACCGGCGTTTTTGATTCGTTGAAGGGGCTTGTCGGAACCGAAGGGGATCGCCTGATCGGATTGCTCAAGTCTCCCGAAAACGATTATCGGAACTCTCAGATCGACGATATTGTTGAAGGTCTTTCTCCTTCTAAGAAGGCGAAGCTCGGAGCATTGATTGTCAAGTACGACGAGATCAACGGAGAAAAGTCTGCTGAGATGTCCGAGGCAAAAGCCGATTACGATGCGGTCATCTCGAAGTACAGGCAGGATAGCGATGCAAATACCGCGTCCGCTTTGGAGTCGGCCACCAAGACCTGGACCAAGGTGAGCGAGAATGCTCGCGCTCTTGAGATCTTCGAGCCTCGCGACAACGATGAGGAGTGGAATACCGAGTTGAATGGCCGACTCAATCTCGCCCGACAGATCTTCAACGGTGAGAACAGTGAAGAAGACCTCGCCAAAGCCGCCCTATGGGCCGCAGCCGCTCCCAAGTACCGTGAACTGCTGTATTCTCAGGTGGAGGTCAACAAGCGCCTACAAGCCGAACTGGCTAAGTATCGCGGCAGTCAGCCTGGAGTCAGTTCCAAGGCGACCGGGGGTTCAAGCAAATCGAGCAGCGGAGACGCTTCCAAGAGCGAAGATTTTGTGGCAAGCGTGATGAAATCGCTTGGTCGCTAAAACTCTAAAACAATTACCCCCCGGTTGTTTTTATTACAATCGGGGGATTTTTCTTGGAATAAATTACTTCTTGTAAGGCCCGCTTCCGTAAGGCCCACTTCCACTCGGAACAGGTTTAGTGGTTGGCTTGGTTGGGGTTTTTGCTGAGGCTGATGTGGTTGTCTGCTTGTAAGGTCCGCTTCCTGAAACGGAACCCTTATACGGTGCGTTATTGCTCATTTATCCTTTGGTAGTGCATACCACCCTTCACTGATGATGATGCGGTTGCTGCTGCGAATCGTTTTGCCGCTTGCGTCAAGTACCCAAACCTTAGCTTTGACGCTCTCAGCGAGGCGCACAGGCTCACCGTGGGGGACGTAGATCACTCGACTCGCGCACCCCGCGCTCATGCTCATCGATGCGAGCAAGCAGATCACGCTTAAGCTCCGGTTGTTTCTTGGCGTCTTCACTAGATACGTCCTGTTTTGACAAAGAAAATAGCCAAGCGACCAGTTTTACAATCAGGTCAGCCAAAAAACTCATTTCTGACCTGCTGCATCAGCGTTTTTCTTGTTGTTATAGATGGACCAGGCGACACCAGAAGCGGTGACAGCGGCACCGACAAGCTCGCCGGCTTGATCAGTAGAAACAAGACCCTTGGCAACCAAGAAACCGCCAGCAGCGGTCAAAAGATGGCGAAGCAGAGATGCAAAATAAGCGTTCATTTGTCGTTTTTAAGTTTTCTGTACAGTTCGATTGATTTTACAACACAGGTCAAAAGGGCGGCAAGCGCACCAAGCGCAAGCGATGCTCCTTTTAGATTTGGTTCTGAAAATATCGCGTTACCAATCAGGCCAAGAACTGGCGCACCAACGCCTATCGACATATCGCGAACAAAAGCGTGGTGGCCAGTCATGGTGGCCTTTTAATTGGTTCCCTCGGACTGCTTTGCAGCTTCAAGTATGATGTCGGCAATCGGAACAGCGACCTTTGCATTCTGATAACCACCGGCTTTGATGGCGATATCGACGAGTTGCATCAGTGCGTTCGCTTGTTCAGTCGTCAGTTCAATTTTGATCATGCGACAGGAGCTTCGGAAACAATTATAGGCTCGTCAATGACAACTGGAACCGGCGTCCAAGGAAGCGGAAGCGACACGACCGGAGCATTGGCCTGGTCAACAATCTCTTTCTCCACGCTCGCCTCGACAGACGCCTTATCAACACCATTGTCCCAACACCAACCAAGAACTTGAGCATCGGTCAATTGGTCGTACGGAGTGAAATCGCCGCTAGGAGGAGCGAACGAGACGCATCCGGTCAAAACAGAACTAAATGCCCCATCAGATCCACGGCAACTCCAGTTCGCCGTGACGACGACATCAGACAACGATGCTTCGGAATTTTTGACCAAAAGCTGTTTGATGATCCAGTTGATTGAGATAGTGGTGGTCATAAAAGATTAAATCATGTAAGAGCCAGAAACAAGAATGTATGGAACCGGGCAAATCGCGACAGCAGATTGAGCGCCTCCACCAGTAGCATATTGAGAAACATTGATGTAATTTACACCATTGTCCATGTATGCTTGTGCCACATTCAATGCCGTCAAGGTAAGCCCGCCAAGGTTGGTTATTGAAAATGAGTTAAGCTGACCTACGGTTCCGTTTGATGTAAAAGGAAGACCAGAGATACGCATAGCTCCGGTACCGGTATGTGCAGATGTCGCGACATACAACCTAAATGTTACAAGATTTCCAACTTTTGTGTAGTTTCCGCTTTGAACAACATAAGTTCCAACACCAGCGGTAGTTCCGCCAACAATGGTCGGAGTGAACGTGCCTTCCTCGTAATCATCAAGAGTGTTCACATCCGTCGCAGCAACCTGCGTCGCCGGGAATGTGATGCCCGATTTAAGCTGGAGAACACCACCGTTTGCGTTGACGGTCACAACGCCGACCAACAGATTTCCATTGCTGTCGATGCGCGCACGCTCCGCAGTCGAAACAGTGTCAGAAACGTAAAACAACAAACTTCCACGATTAGAAGCTGCTGCTTCCAGCAAACAGCCAATCCCAACTCCGAAGATTTGTCCGCCACCTGTATTTACAGGTTTGATTAGAAGAGACATCTGGTCGTTGACCACGCCTGTTCCGCTCGACCCAATAATAAGCCCATTTACATTGACTCCTCGCGCAACCCCGACCTCAAATTTTACGCTGGGAGAAACTCCAACACCCAATCCAGTTGAATTGAGCGTCATCCGCGTGCCGCCTGCGCCGTCGTACCAACTGAACACGCCAAGAGGCGCAATCCGATACTGCGCCAGCGAATTGGCGGCAAATTCCAACGTGTTCGCAGCAGGAAGCCACGTTCCATTGGCTGGAATAGTTCCACCAGTGACAGTCGAACTAGCCATCGTCATCGGACCAGCAAGAGTCAACGCATCCGTCGCCTTGTTGTACGTCAAGCCAGCGTCACCAGCCAGATTCGTTCCTCCATCATTAAAAATGATCTGCGTGGTAGCACCTGGAAGGCCGACACCCCCTCCAAGAGCCGTGTACAACTCGGTGAAGTTCTGGTTGGTGTAATCAAACGACGTTCGCAACGGTGTACCCGTTCCATCGTTAGGAGCCGCGCCGATGTTGATGGTCTGTTTTGCCATAAAATTAGATGAATTCCGTCATGTCCGCAGTGATCATTGTCGAAGATGAATCGATAACCGTGTTGTCAGCAGTGATATCCGCCGTTCCACCAAGAGTCGATGCCTCCCAAAGTAGGCCAAGCTCCAACAGAACCCTTTCACGCGGACTCTTGCACGAAGCTCCATAAGCCTCGTTGATCAAAGTCAAAGCATCCGCGCAAGAAAGATTAGCCATATCAGTTCGCGATGATCTTGAACCAAGCGACACCGTTCGACATAACGACCGCTCCATTCCACTGCGTTCCCAACGTATGGGTCAGAGCGCCATCGATGGTTTCAGCACCGTATCCATCGACAATTACATTTGCTCCAGTATTGATGCGCTTGAAAGCATAGATACGACCCGGAACAAGAGCAGCAGGAGGAAGCGTCATCGTGATCGCCCCTCCAGTGGCGTCGCAGATGAGCAGATAATCGCCGCTGACCACCGCGCCCGTGGTGGTGACGCTCCTGAACGCTCCTCGCGTCGCGCCACCACCCTGCAAATAAACAGCGATGCGATTCTCAAGAGCAAGCCTGGCCAACTCAAGCTCACGCGGAGAACGGCATCCAAGTGCCGCCATCTCGTTGATCAGCGTCTCCGCCTCGTCGCATGTGATGTTTGCCATATCGATTTATCAGGCCATCGGACCACGACCGCGCTGCATCACTTCGGCAATGAATCCCTGTTTTCCATGAGCCGCTTCACCACCTTCCTCCGCTCCATGCGCCTTCATCTTGCCTTCACCTTCAGCTTCGCTCTCATTGGATTCGTAACCGGCAAGAGGTTGGCCATCCACCTCCACCAACATCGCCTTGCCATTCTTCTTCAAGATGATGGTCGCCATGGTCTGAAATTTCTCTCCCTCTTTGAGATTTTCAGGAACCTCAACACCCTTGGGAAGAATAAAATTTGCCATGAACGAAGCATTGCTTGATGCCACATGATGTCAATACGAAAAACCCACCACCAGCCTTTCGGCCGATGATGGGATGTGTCAAACAATACCGTTTCGATTACGAACAGATGATCTGGGTCAGAGCGCCGGTGCAACGACGGAAGATGATCGTCATGCCCTGGTTCGTGAAGATCGGCTCAGGAGCGTGCATGAACTCCGCGTAATGCTGGCCCTTCTTGTCGAGCGGATCCGCGCAGTCAACACTGAGCTTGTACGCACCCGTCACCCACTGCCACTCGCCCATGTAGTTGGTCGGCATCCAAGCCAGGTCACCAACCCGGTTCACAGGACGCACGATGTGACTCTTGAACACGTACGGAGTGACGATGAACGCACCTTCGTATGCAGCAGTCGTCCAACTCGGATTGACGCTGAACACGGTACCCTTCGCGCCGCTCGCACTAGTGAACGGCTGGACGATCGTGTACTTGCCACTGGCATAGCTGAACCGGGGCGGGAACAGATTCGGCACATGCCGGAAGTTCTTGATGATCCGGTTCGCACCGATGCGCTTCAGCAACGTCGATCCTTCGCCAGAGCCGGTATCCGCGATGTTGAGGTCGGAACGGAACGCAGGATTGTTCTGCGCGATACGCTGCGACGCCTCCAACCCGATGTACAACGGGAACACAGGACCATCGCTGCTGTACGATATGAACCCAGAACTATCAGGATTCGTCGCGCCATTGCGGATGAGCGTCGCCGCCGCCACATCCAGCATCTCTTGGGTCAACTCCGACGTGGATTGGTTCAACGCCTGACCCGAGCTAACACCATCGATCCACGGGAACTCATTCACACCAGACGGAATCGTTTCAGTCTGTGTGAAGCTCGAATCCGCAATCGCCTTGATGGCATATTTGGCGAAGATATTCTGATACCGAGTCTCCCAAGAACGCTGCGCCCGGATGGACAGCTTCTCAAGATACACACGCAAGAACGCTTCGACACGATGATCAAACGTCAGGTCGTCCTTACACAGCAATGGACCCTTGAGCGCGAAACGCTCAGGACTCCAGGTGACCGCGTTGTAACCGACCGGGACATCGTTGTACGTGACATCGCAAGCATTGGTACCAGCACCATCAGCAAGCGTGATTGCCGCCCAAGTCTCAGCCGCAGTCGGCTCGATGCTGGTCGTGGTGAACGAGGTCTGGGTCAAACCAGTACCCTGCGGATACTCGCCGCGCTCGATGAGGTTGAGCCACATCGAACGATACGACGCGCGCTTATAGACATCCTGTGCAAGCGACTCCGTAGCCACCGCAAAGGCATTGAACACATTTGGACAAGCCATAATGAAAACTGTTTCCTGCGTTTACCGCTTTTTAGTGGGCCATCCATCCATCATCCAATGGACCGATGTTCCCCACCACCACCAAACGCGGGATGTCATTTCCGCTTAGACATTCGCATCCGATGACCAATCGTATGCAATCATTAAGGTCGATGGATGGATGAATCATTGGAACCTATTACTTTGTCAATGAGAATGTATCGCGTAGCTATCGCGTAGCTATCGCGAAGCTCGCTCTGCTCTGCGATATAGTTGCTGTTGCCGTAAAATAAACCAATCCTGTCCGGACGAACGATATCGCGCTTTTCAATGAACCCACGAAAATCGTAAGGACCAGGGAACGTGCCGACCATCAACGCATACAAATCCACTCCATCAGCCTTTCTACCGCACCTCCGCGCATCCACCAGCAGCTTTCCAGACCGATGCTTTGTCGTCTTCACATCGACACGCATACCATCAGGCAGAACACAGTCATGCGACGGATGCGGAGGCGCACAATCAATATCCATGTCCGGATACACATTGAACAATTTACAAAACGCAATCTCTCCAGCCATCCCCTCCAAATCAATTATCGCGTCGTCAACAACTCCAAATTTCATTCTCGGAACATTGAAATTACGATTATTTTTACCCCTGTGCTCTGCCAAGAAATTAGCAAGTTTACGCTCTGCAAGATTTAAAGATACAGTTTGACCAATCTTTACTTTATTTAATGCGTTCAAAATGATGGAAAATTTTTGAGTAGGGTATAGTAAACGACACCCACCCCCAAAGGGGGCGTGCCAGTTCTATCCCCGTTCGTTCTATTCCCTAGAAAAAGAATTCTTATTATTATTCCGCTTCTATTGTTCTATTCGACAGTGTGATATTATCTAATCGGTCAGGCATAGAACCGAGTAGATTAATTGACACGCTTGCAACTTCGCTTTGGTCTGACCATCCAAACACTAGTGCGCTCCTCTTAGCGACAGAACCAAGTATCTGTTCTCTGGTGGACTCGTCTTTTATACCGTCGAGATCATAAGTATCAACTCGTTCTATTGTTGATATAGCGTCCGCCGCTAACTTAGAACGTACTAAAGCGGATAGTGATTCTAGTGATTCTATCTTCTTTTCTTTGCAAACGCTTTGCATTTGTCTCCTGATTTCCGGCAGTCCAGCACGCGAGGCTCGTGCTGCTACGCTCATCCGCACAAGCTTTAGATCGTCAGCAATCGCTGACAGTTCCTCGCCCGCTAGGTATCTCGCCCGGATCTCGTCCCAATGTCCCGCTAGTGACGCCATGCGTCGCAGCATGGTTCACCATCTGCGGCTCTGCAATGCCTGAATCCGCTCGCCCTGGTCACCGCCCTGGTACACGCGGCTGGTCATCGATTCCCTCCCTCTTAAAAGTTTTTGCAGAAATTTCTTGCAACCCGTCCACGGCCCTGCCACTCTCGTCCCGTCATGCAAAACCTCACTCACGTCACGCTTAAAAGCGCCAACGCTAAGACAGGTCCGATCCCGGTCAGCACGTCTTCAGCCTCAACTTGCCCGAACGCTTGCCCGTTCAAGGCTAGCGGCTGTTACGCAACGTCCGGACCGCTTGCAATTCACTGGTCTAAAGTCTCTGCTGGACTTCGTGGTCTGCAATGGACCGAATTTCTTGACGTCGTTCGTTCATTCGCCGCTGGCCAATTGTGGCGGCACAATCAAGCCGGTGACTTGCCCGGCGACGGCGACAAGATTGACGGCAAGGCATTGGCCCAATTGGCCAAAGCGAACAAAGGCCGGCGCGGTTTCACGTATACGCACAAACCAGCAAGCGGTGCGAACCTTCGTGCGATCCGTTCAGCCAACAAATCCGGGTTCGTCGTCAACCTAAGCGCCAATTCAATTCAGCATGCCGACAAGCTTGCTAAGCTCGGCCTACCCGTCGCGGCTGTTGTTCCGCAAAACAGTCCCGATCGGTTCACTACGCCGGCAGGTAACAAAGTCGTCGTCTGTCCCGCTCAACGTGTTGCTGGAATCTCATGCAATACATGCATGCTCTGCGCCAAGGGTAACCGAGGTTTCATCATCGGATTCAAACCCCACGGCACGGGATCCAAAAAAGTAGAATCGATCACCAGCGCCGTCTGATCATCCGCGCGGGTCCATCGGTCACCGGTGGATCCTAGCGGGCGATCAATCCCGATTCAAAAACATAACATATGCAAGCAATCGTCACTAAATATCTTCCCGCCACGAACAGCCGTCCTTCGCGTATCAAAGCAACCTGCGACCGCGGGAGCGTCACGATTCCCTACCCGCACGAATTGAGCGGGGACGCGGTCCATATCGCCGCGGTTCGCGCGTTGGTTGACAGGTTCGCCTCCGAGGATCTTGCGAAATACAGCACGCCGAAGGACTGCAATCCTTGGTTGCGCCCGTTCGCTTCCGGCGGGCTTCCGGGTCAGGCCGGCATGGCGCATGTCTTCATTCTTTGACCTGACACGTCAACCGATCGGCGCTTGTCGGTCGGTTGCAATGTCGGATCAAACATCAACAAAAAACATGAAACCTACCATCCCCCACCTCGCCCGCGTGCTGTGCTGCACCGAGTCTCAAATCCGCGCGCAGTTTGCCAAGAACCTTGCGTCCATGCTCGATGACCTTGAGCAAGCGAATCGCACAGGTCGTCCCGTCCGAGGATATTCTGCGGAGCGAATTGCTGCGGACATCGCCGAAATGGAATCAAGGCTTTTGCAGTAATCATCAACAAAAAATATCATGCCTACTAAAACACACCCTGTGGACGACGGTTTCCTTGCGCGCGAAACGGAGCGGCTCGAACTTCTCAAAGCGACCTATTCCCTCCGAGCGGACGGGTCAATCTTCCGCGACCGTGGCGACGGTTGGAAGCGCGTTGTCCTATTGTCAACCGTCACGCCGGAAGCGTACTGGCTCAAGATCAAAACGAAAGACGCGACTCTTTCGCGCGAATTCCGCGCATATCGTTCCGCCGTCATCGATGCGATTTCATTGTCTGACCGCCCTGAATACTTCACCCTGGTCGATCTTCTCGGCGACGACGTGGATGGGATCTGGTCGCACATGGACGAGATCGGCAAGCGGGTCGAAATCGAGACTCTGGTAGAGCTTCGTGACTTGGACAATGCGAGACGCGCCTCTTTTGAGTGAACAACTAAACAGAATCAAAATGACAACTATAAACCATTATACCGGCAAGTATCAGTCGGCACTTCCGCAATCTAAAATTAATATCCGCTCTCATGCGTTGATTCATGAATCAGCGGATGCCAGAGAATATGATGATTACAATAGAGTCTTGAAAAGCCAAGGGTTGGAACTCGGCAACTTTATCAAGTATTACCCACGAAAGAGAATGAATCAATACGCATTGTCGCACCTCGGAGCTTGAATCCCTAGAAGTCGCGTCGGCCTCGGTCGGCGCGCATTCTGCGGATACATCATCATCATCATCATCATGCAAATATATACATTCACACGCGACGACGAAACATTTAATGTCGAGGCTTATAACTATGAACATGCTTTGGATAAGTTGATATATTATGTTGGTTGCTACGAGGAGTCTGTTTTTTGGACCTATCGCGGAGAATAAATTTACATCATCATGCAATACACATCTGAACAATTGGCGGAGGCTTGGCGCGCGGACCTTTTATCTGATGCGCGATGCAATCGTGAACAGGCCGAGGTCGGCCCGTATTATCCTGAGCGAGGGATCACTCGCGAGACGCTTCTTGCGATGGCGGAGGAATACGAGCGCGATGCTGGCCTGCCTATCCCTGCCAGGTTCGCTTTTAATTCTCAAACAAACCAACCGTGAACGCATTAAAGTTGGCCACCTTCCTCCTTTTCTCTTGTTCCGCGCTTGCTGCGAGCGATGAGCAGATAGCCGATGCGGTCTATCGGGTCGAGGGCGGTGCTCGCGCGAAGGTTCCGTACGGTATTCTCTCGATCAAGGTCCATGATACCGCGCACGCTCGACGCATCTGCCTGAACACGATCCGAAACAACCGTGCTCGCTGGATAAAGGCTGGACAACCTGGTGCATTTCTGGACTACTTGGCGGACAAATATTGCCCGCGCTCTGCGGATCCTATCGGTAATAAAAACTGGAAAGTCAACATCAAGAGACTGGTAAACGAGTGAACAAAAACGCTAGCAGATTCAAGCTCATGTATTACGCAAAACAATCCAGCAATGGCTGGCACGTCATCAATCCGGTGGACGGGAATCCGATCACTGACAACGCGCCTTACGGTGTGGACCGAGTCCTGGTGTTCGGGGATGAAGATTCGGCGCTGGAGCGCGCGGAAGCGTGCAACGACGCTCTGGACCTGGAGGGCGCGCTGTGAAGGTCGTTTATCCATCATCATTGCCAGAACGCCGGCGAGCGGCATACACGAAGAGCGTTGCGAAGCGTCGTGCGCTGGCAGTGGTTGGAAAACTGGCATGCCTATGTTCCGGGCCGGCGCATCGGTTGAGCAGCAGCGGGCCTGTATGCCTGCGCTGCGACAACATCGAGGCTCGTTTGAGCCGTAGTTACGCGAAGGAATTCGCCGGTTCAAATCGTCGCGGCGACAATATTGCTGGTGCGATGGCGACATATTCGGTGCATTGCTCCATCCAATAATAATTTCACCGGCCAACCTGTCGTTGGTCGGTTCCCGCTCGGTGTTCTCTCAATGTGGAAACTGAGGGTCGAAAAGCGCCGGGCGGGGTTTAATTTCTATTACTTAAAACATAATGAGCGCATACATATACATAATAATTGGTATCTGTTGGTTGTTGAGCATTGTCGGTATAACAATGTTTTTGAGAAGATGTTCTAAGCGACCATGCCCTGCGTGTCGTGCGAGCGGAAAGTATTGTCGTACGTGTGATGGGGAGGGAGTGATATGAACACTCCAATTGATTCAATTGCTTGGCGAGTGACGATCAAAGGAATCAAGCTGATTGTTTTTTCCGCGACAGAATCCGGGGCAATATACAAAGCGTTCAAAAATGAGGGTGAACATTGGGACAGTTGGCCACCCCTTTCGATAGAGCGCGCTCCAGAATACGACAAAAGCTATCTTCGCCACCGCTCCACGCTGGCTTACGACGAATCCCCACAACCATAAACCATAAACAAAAATGAAATTAACTATTCAATCCACACAGAACGCGCAGACTATTGTTGATTTGTTCAACGCAATCATCACCGGCAACGAGGCTGAGGGTGCGACCCCGTTGTCCATCTACGACGAGGACAAGCATATCTGTTCTCTCGTCGGAAAAAACGGTGAACAGATTCTGGAACTGATTATCGAGCGGGAGAGCGGGGACAAATTGTGCGCTGGCGCTATCGAGGAAGTCCTTTCCCCTGAGAGCGACGAAGACCAGCGTAAGGTCAATTGACCCATACCGCGCATTCAAATCGCTCTACGGGGCATTTCTGAGCGATTACGACACATCCACATGAGAGCGATGCATCCTCTTTCTTGTCCGTTCCCCAACCCCCCGCACAGCGTCGGCCTCAAAGCCGGCAAGCGTAGTGCGGTTGGGGTTGGTACCCTCTCCCATTAGAGGGAGGGTAATGTTTATCTTTAGAATAAAGTAGAAGGGGGGATGCATAACCGATTGGTAAAAGGTAGGACTATTTGCTTGGGTTACTTGACAGGAAGCGTTCGGGTGTTTAGGGTAAGTAGGAAGCGATTGGATGTTCGAGATAACAAAAACCATATGAGCTACTTGGAAAACGGGACAACATTGAGGTCGCAGTTTAGCGAGATGGATCCGAAGCGCCATCATCGTGAGATGGAGGAATCGGAACTATTGGCCCACATCGCCGGGAAGTTGGGATGCGATTTGGAGCGGGCGTCCAGAGCGTTCGATTCCATGCGGAACACCAAGAGTCGCGTCTTGGTGTTCGACGCAGTTCACGGGCAATGGAGGGGTTGCGACTGGAAACCTGCGGACAAGGCGGCGTTCGAGCAGATGCTCAGGGACGACCAGCGAGCATTGGAGCGGAAATCAATCCACGAAGCGAAGGAAAGGAGACAGCTAGAAGCAAACGTCGAGAAGCTGCTGGCCCGCGTGCAGAAGCTGGAGAGGCGGGAGAGCAATCTTGAGGAGACGATAGAGAACCTTGAGCATCTGCTGGCCCGTGTCGAGCACCTGGAGCAGATGGCCGACCAATCCGAGGTCAGCAACAAGCCTAGCAAAAACGGATTCCTTGAGAAGAAGGCTCAGGGCCGATTGCCGCAAAAGCAAAAACAGCCGACCCGTGAAGAGCAACAGGCGGCGAGTTTGGCAAAAGCGTTGAGCATGGATTGGAAAAACCAGCCTCCTGCCCCAGAATACGTCCGCCCAAAGACGTTCTCTTCAGGCCCAAAAGCCACCGATTCAGGCGCAAAACGTGTCTGGCGCGAGGATTCAGGAGATGGGCAAGAGGATTCCGGCGACGGGTACGCCGAGACGATAAAAAAACATTGGCAAGAGGCTTGACGCGATTCTCGGCAACTGAGACACTGCTTAAGCAATCGGGACTAGAGCGGAGAGAGAACCTCCGCCAGGGTGAGGCATGTTTCCCTTGATGAACACCCGGTTGCATCAATTTCCAATGAATGTTTACACGGCCAAGGATGCAGCGAAGATGATGTGCATATGCACCGAGACGCTTCGCAGGATTGTCCGGCATGACGGGATCCAGCACAGGAGGATTGGCCGACGGATTTTGTTCACCGACTCCGACATCGCGGCGATTCTTGAGAGTCGGCTGATGACCGGAGCGGTGAACCCATACGCACGAAAAGTAAAACAAGAGAACAAAAGTACAGAAAATGAGTACAAACCCAGACTACACAGTGACAGTTCAGCAACCGTTGACGGTCAGCCCGCCTGACTCGACGACGTTCTACGACAGGATCAACAGCCCGCTTGATGCGGTCAAAACGATGGGCGATTGGATTGCCCATAGCGGAATGTTCGGATGCGTGAAACCGGAACAAGGATACGTCCTCGCCCTCGAATGTTTGGCGAACAGGCAGACTCCATTGGCTTGGAAGACGCAGAACCATCTCATCAACGGCAACATCACAATGAAAAGCGAGGCAATGCTCGCTGGGATGATGAACGCGGGATGGGACATCGACTGGATTCAGTTCGATGCTGCGGCTGCGGTCGCGGAGTTCATCAAGGGAACCAAGAAGGTCCGGGTCGCGTTCACGTCGGCTGATGCGAAGCTCGCCGGGATGTTGCCGGCAAAGCCTGGTAGTGGGTGGGCCAAGTTCCCCGCCGAGATGCTGCGTGCGCGCGTCATCAGCAAGGCGACACGTATGCTGGATCCCCGAATCACCCAGGGTCGATACACACCGGAGGAGGTGGCCGACTTCAGTGGCAGTCCATTGCCGGCACAATCGATTCCTGCGGTAACGGTTCAACCGGTCGCTCCATCCGCCACCGTCAACCAGTACACACTGGTCGATAAGCTGGAAATCATCCTCGAAGAACATGCGGATGTCGCCAACAAGTTCTTGATTTACAAGAACCTGATCAACGAAGGGCAGAACTTCAGGGACGTATCTTCAAAGGTTGCATCGATGATTGTCGGTGATTCAGAGGGGTT
>Ga0209084_1000978_pt1 | contig 25381 bp, 37 predicted proteins | sample C_130820_MF_Meta_FD_187309 | JGI IMG/M metagenome (GOLD analysis project Ga0209084, IMG submission 187309) | Freshwater microbial communities from Lake Croche, Canada to study carbon cycling - C_130820_MF_MetaG (SPAdes) (version 2) | ecosystem: Environmental > Aquatic > Freshwater > Lake...
CAAGACAATCTTAAAAACCTTAAAATAAAATTATCAAACGAAGAACAGGCAAAGCGTGTATATGATAATAAAATATCTGAAGCCATTCAAAATAAGAAGTTTTCTTCATATGCAATTCAAACTAACAATGAAACAATCAACAACCTTAGAGCCGACATCAACGAGATGGAAAAAGATTTACCAGTCATTCCTGAGTCTTTTAATTCTAATTCTATTCAAGAGAAAGAAACCGCTATACAAAAGCTGGAAAAGATATTATCTGAAAGAGATATCTTATTGGGTCAGAACAAGACGATTGAAGAGAATAATCGTCAATTGGTTTTGGATGAAAAAGAAAATGTTATCAAGATTGATGACATCGTTAAAAAAATTAATAAAGCAAACATGGATATAAATTCTAATGAAGCTGCCATGAATATCCTAACAGTTGACCTGGTAAATTATAGTATTGTTAAGACTTGTGGCCTGCTAGAAGATTATATTAACGAGTTTATTGAATCAGTAAAAGCCGATGTAAAAATTAAACTTATTCAAACCAAGAAAGGAGTGGACCTTTATTATACTCCAATAAGTGCACTAAGCACAGAGGTATCCAATTGGTCATCAGTAAAGATGGCAAGCGGTTTTGAGCAAGATTTAATTAACGTGGCATTTAAAATTGGATTAGCAAAAGCATACAATCTTAAAGTACTAATTTTAGATGAAATTGACTCTGCATCCACAGAGTCTAATTCCTATAAGTTATTTAGCTTGATTGCCAAGATATCTGATTTTGATAATGTAATTATTATTACACATAAGCCTGAAGTACAAAAGATCCTGTCTGATGAACAACCCAGTGTGATTTGTTATCGTGTAGAGAAAGGTCAATACAACGTTGAATAAGTTGTTATATTAATAGGTATAGGGGTCTTAAATGAAAAAGAAGTTCGCTGGTCAGGGACCAGATGATAATGGAATGATTGTTATTGGAAATTCTGTACAAAAGCCCTCAATGTTTATTGAGCCTATTGCTCGTAAAATCGATTTATATTTGTCTTCTGACATTGGTCCACCAGAAGAGTATACTGATTGGTATCAGCTTATTAGAACTGCCAGTGAATTGGACCTGATCACAATTCATATTAATTCAGAGGGTGGACAAGTTCATACTGCATTGCAACTTGTGGATGCCATTGAAGAATCTAACGCTACCGTTGTGGGATCTGTTTCTGGTATGTGTTATTCTGCTGCTACATTTATTTTTCTGTCTTGTGAGCGCTGGGAAATCTCAGAGCATGCCAGCTTCTTGTTTCACAACTATCGTAGTGGTGTTATTGGCAAGGGCGGAGAAATGCATGATCAGATCACTTTTGAGCGACGCTGGTCTGAGAGCATGATTAAGGCATTCTATGAGGGATTTCTTACAACAGAAGAGATTAAATCTATTCTTGATGGCAAGGATCTATGGATGAGTCGTGAGGATGTAGGTGCTAGATTTGAAGCCAAAAATGCTGCCATGGAAAAGAAAATGAAAGAGTTGGATAAGCAAAAAAAGAAAGAGGAAGCTGACAATAAAAAGAAAGCCAAAGCTCCGCTAGTGCAAGAAGAAGAAACTAAATAAGTAACCCGTTGTGGTTATATTAAAAGAGTAGCTCAGCTACAAATAAACAGTGGCAAGTCCACAAAAAGGAATATATATGGCAACATCAGATGATGCTTTTGCTGCATTTGCAAAGCAGGCAGAGACCGAGGCTAAGGAACGCCAGAAGGGCCCAACTTCAACATATCAGTTTGAAGAAATGCATTGGACAGGTTTAAATCCTAACGTACCAAAGATTATACGTGCTGTTGGTGGAGCACCAGACAGCAAAGAGGATAAAGGAACAGCAGTAACTCGCCGTATATCCTGGATTATTGGTGATGATGGAAAGAAGTTCCGCGCTATTCTGCCTGAAAAGGCAGATGATCCAGATCATTTACTCTGGAGAGTAATTGCTGCTGTTAATGAGACCACATATATTAACAAGAAGAAAGTGTTTATTCATGAGGATAGAAATCCTGAACTATTTCGTATGGTTAACAAGAACGGATTATCTGAAATGGATAAGAAGGCCATGTTTGACACAGGTTGGATGGGTAAGACCAAGTTCTTAATGAATGTTATTGATCGTGAGAAGATGGATTGGCATCGCAAGACCAAGCATACACTTGCTCTTTCCAAATCAGTTAATGAAACCAATGATGGAAAAGTTTACGCTGATGAAGGCGTACCAGCTTTTGGCTTCTCAAATCTTCTAGCAACTGGTGTATTTAAGTTCTACAAAGACTGGAGAAAGTATGATCTTGGTATTACCAAGACCGGTCTTAAGGAAACTCCTTATCGCATTATTAATGCCAGTAAGTATAAGGATGAAATTCCTGAAGATCTTCAGGCACTGGTTTCAGAAGAAGCTTGGCTAACTCAAGAAGAGTTGGGTTGGGAAGTGTATGATTTTGAAAAGCTATTTAAATATACAAATATGACCAAGATCTATAATCATCTTAAGATTGGTATTCAAAAGATTGATGCACGTCTTGGAACCAAGTTTGACAAAATGTTTAAAGAGGCAGTTGAAAAAGAAGCTGAGGAGCGGGAACTTGCTGCTGGTCGTGAAGATAGCGGTGTAGTTACACCAGATAGCGGAGATACCTCATGGAATCCTATGAATGATGTGGTTGAAGCTCCTAAAGCGGTAGAAGCGCCTAAGACTCGTGAAAAGAAAGCTGCAGCGTCTTCAGGAATAGACACCAATCTTCTTAAGGGTTGGGATGTTCTTAATGAAGAAGAGCGCCAACTCATCACTGCAGTAAAAACTGAAAAGGGCCAGGTGGTTGTTTCTTATAGCACTGCTGACGAAATTCTTAAGTGTCAACAATGTGGCGTAGGAAGTCCTGAGTCTTTTGGTCATTGTCCCAGCTGTGGTCTAGTTTTCTAGATTACAAATAATTAATTATTAGTGATAGCAGGAGTAGCTTATACTCCTGCTATTACGCCTTTAATAGAAAAGAGATATGTGTTGGAAGTACTAATTATTTCCTAACCATTAACATACAGGAGAATTTATGACGTCAATTGATAGCGGAAAGTTATCTTCAGACATTTTATCCGAAATTACAACACATATGAAATATGCTAAATATGTTCCAGAGAAGAAGAGGCGAGAAACCTGGACAGAACTTGTTACTAGAAACAAGGAAATGCATCAAAGAAAATATCCAAATTTACACAATGATATTGAAAAAGTATATGCTGACTTTGTGCTTACAAAGAAAGTATTGCCGTCAATGAGATCATTACAATTTGCGGGTAAACCTATAGAAGTTAATCCTTCACGTCTATACAATTGTTCCTTTCTCCATGTCAATCATATTGATGCATTTAGTGAAACTATTTTTTTGCTATTATCGGGCACTGGAGTTGGTGTTTCTGTTCAAAAAGATCATGTTGATCAACTTCCTCCGCTATTAGGACCTGAGCGTCTTGAAGGAAATGAGAGAGCTCGTCGCTATCTGGTAGGAGATTCTATTGAAGGTTGGGCTGATGCTGTTAAGGTTTTGATTGAAGCTTGGTTTAAAGGAAAGAAGCCACTGGAGTTTGATTATAGAGATGTAAGAGCAAAAGGCGAACAGCTTATGACCTCTGGTGGAAAAGCTCCAGGACCTGGTCCTCTTCGTGAATGTATTACTCAGGTAACCAATATACTAGAAGCTGCAGTTCAAACTCGTGGTCGTGGAACCAAGCTTCGTCCTATTGAAGTACATGATATTATTTGTCATCTTGCTGACGCTGTTCTTGCAGGTGGTATTCGCCGAGCAGCACTTATTTCGCTGTTTAGTTTTGAAGACGAAGCCATGCTTACCTGTAAAACTGGCAACTGGTGGGAAAGCAATCCACAACGTGGAAGAGCCAATAACTCAGTTGTGCTTGTACGTGATAAACTACAAGAGGCTGATTTCTTTAAGATCTGGAAAAAGATTGAGGATAGTGGTTCAGGTGAACCTGGAATATTTCTAACCAATGATTCTGAATTAGGTGTCAATCCTTGCGCCGAAATTTCGTTGCGTTCAAATCAATTTTGCAATCTTTGTGAAATCAATGCTGGAGATATTCTTGACCAGGCGGACTTTGAAGAAAGGACACGCGCTGCTGCATTTATTGGAACACTGCAAGCTGGATACACTGAGTTTCATTATCTTCGTCCTATTTGGAGAAAGAATCAAGAAAAAGACGCGTTACTTGGAGTATCCATGACTGGAATTGCATCCGGTGTGGTTATGAATCTGGATCTTAAAGCTGGAGCTAAAGCCGCTGTTGAAGAAAATAAGCGAGTGGCTGCTATTATTGGGATTAACCCTGCTTCACGTGTTACCACAACCAAGCCTAGTGGAACTTCAAGTCTAGTACTTGGAACTTCAAGTGGTGTTCATGCCTGGCATAACAATTATTATTTACGCAGAATTCGTGTAGGTAAGAATGAAGCCATATATCAATATCTATCTATTTTTCATCCAGAATTGGTAGAAAATGAACATTTTCGTCCAAAAGAAATGGCAGTTATTGGTGTTCCTCAAAAAGCCCCTGAAGGAGCTACTCTTAGAACTGAGTCACCCATTGACACGCTCAATCGTGTAAAAACTCTACATAAGAATTGGATTAAACCTGGTCATAATAAGGGAAAAAATACTCATAACGTAAGTTGTACCATTTCAATTAAGCCTGATGAATGGAGCACAGTTGGAGCATGGATGTGGGAAAATAAAGATTATTATTCAGGTATATCCGTGTTGCCTTACGATGGAGGAAGTTATATACAGGCCCCTTTTGAGGATATCACTAAAGAGCGATATGAAGAACTAGTGAGTGATTTACATTCAGTAGATTTAAGTGAGATTATTGAAGAATCTGACAATACAGATCTTCAAGGTGAAGCTGCATGTTCAGGTGCAGAGGGATGTGTGGTAATATGAACAAAGTAATAACTATCTATAGCACAGAATGGTGCCAGCCATGCAAGTATTTAACAAAATATTTAGAATCCAAGGGTATTCCTTACACTAAGCTTGATGTTGAAAAAGATCAAGCCGCTTATGACAAAATGATGGAATTAAGCGGTGGAGTAGCCTCAGTACCTCAGATTAATATTGATGGCGAGGTTCATATGATTGGGTTCACAAAGCCCAAGCTTGATGAAGTACTAGATTTATAGGAGGATATTATGTGTGATTGTGGTAACGGTGGAAATTGTAATTGTGGTGGTGCTGATCTGTATCAGGAGTTTTGTACTTGCGGTGGAATTTGTACCTGTGGAAAGCTTGATGAAAGTGAATTGTTAATTAATCAGTCTATTAATGACTTTGTAATACAAAATCCCAAAATAACAGCATCTGGCTTGTAAATAGAAAGAAAAAGAAGCCCGTTAATAGGAATAGCACCTATCTAATGTCTGTCACCTGTCCGGTTCAGGTGACGATTGCAATCGACATCACCTAACTAAGGACGGGCAGACAGGAACATACTTGGCTTCTTCTTCAAATGTTAAAAAATAACTTTTTAGAATCGGTCGTTTTGATCTCATCTATTTAATTAGTAATTGGAATTTCTTCATCTTTTTCAAGAAGCTCTCTGCAATAAAGAATAACTATTGCAGAGAGAAGTTTTTCAGTTTCAACACCAATTTTCTTTGCATGATCCTCATAGGTTTTTAGAAGCTCTTCTTTCATATTTACTTCAATAGATGATTCTTCTTCCTCAAAAGTGGTAATTTTTATTACATCTTCTTTGGTCATATCTAATATTTGCTGGTGACTTATCATCTTATATATCCTATTTATTCATCTTCGTCATTATCATCTTCACTAAAGAAATCAGATATTTTTTTGTCATAAGGCATTAAAACAGAAGACTTTTTTCCATCATTATCAGTGATGATATAATGTGTTCCATTCTCAATTACATCATCTATAATATCATCAAAATCCTTTTCTAATTCAGCAACAGTAATAGTTATCATACCACATTCCTCCTAGTAAAATCAAATCCTGAAAAGGACTTTTTAACTAGTTCTGCATCATCATTAAAGCTCTGTATATAGATTCCTGATGGTCTGATGGTGGTTAACTTTCCATCCAAGTGTTTAATGACTTGCTTGGCAGCCTCAAGTGCTGTTTTTGTTGGAACATTTTGACACAAGTGATTTAGATTCTTAAGTGACTTGCCTGGATCAAAAATATAACTGTCAGGAAGAGTCATTATTCTTTTCATTTCGGTTAGAGTTAAAAATCTATCTTCAGTTGGATGTACCAAATCCATGGGCACAGACCCCACAAACGCTGCAGTAGGCTTATTATTAGGGGTAAATACCATATATCCACCTCTAAAGTTCATGTTTTGCGAAATCTTGTTCTTTACTCTCATAAGCATACGCTTTTCCTTGGAATCCTCTTCACCTAGGAATTTTAGCGCTTCATCAATCAAGTTGTTATCTTTTAAATAGGTAAGAATATCTGCATACTTGGTTAATGATTCAACAAATTCTGCATGTGTTTTTCCATATTTTTGTAAAATAAACCTATAAAGAGGAAGACTGCTTGGAATATCTTTTCTTAGTGGCTCATCTTGAACTGCTGGAAAAGAAGCGAGATGATCCTTAAGACTAACACTCTTTTCTTTAACAAACTCTAGCACTGGCACCTGATCTCCTTTCCAAAAGAAAAAGAATGATCTATTTCTTACTTGTGGAACACCATGATGCATGGATGCAGTTTTAAGCAAAGATAGGGTATATCCGCTCTCTTTACCAATAGCATATAGTTTTTCTCTTACTGATTCACCTAGTCTAGTTGACAAAGCAGGCGCATTCTCTCCCCATAAAACATCCGGTTGAGAATGTTTAAGAACATCTTCTGTTGATCTGTACATCCAATCGTTAGCTGTATTATCAAAGCCGGCTTTTATGGATAATTGAGATAGGCCTGCGCAAGGACACACAGATCCTACAACATTAACATGATTTATATTGGACTTATCATCAACATCCAAATCATAAAAAGGAGTTTTAATAAAATTCTTTTTAGTCCATTGATCATTGTTTTGAAAAGCCGAATAGGACGCATTCCAAGTTGGTTCTGCGCCAAACGCTTGGCGCTGAGCTTCAGCCAATCCACCGATTAGCGGTATAATATTACCGTGTGTATATGACATATATATCCTTAAATATCAAACTTAACATTTTGTTCTTTTTCTCTATCACTTAATTCTGTATATTGATTTCGTATACGTTGATTGGCCTGAATAACCTCTTCTAATGCAGTAAAAGGATTGTTTATATTTGATGCGTATCTAACAAGTGCAGCTGTGTCTTTTGGAAAACAAGCTCCGCCATATCCAAATCTACCATCTGGTCCTGGAACATCCATATGAGTGGTTCCCATTCTCTTGTCTGCTTTTATGATATCAATAAATTGATCCCATGGAGTTAAAGAGCCTGAAGCACGGTATATTGAATGTATTTGATTAAAGAATAGAACTTTTGCTGCCATAAAGCAATTCATAGTGTATTTTACCATGGACGCTGCTTCAAGATCAGTGTAATATACCTCAAAAGAATCACATTTAGAGTAATCTTCATATATGTTCTTTACTTTAACCAGATCGCTTACTATTTTTCCACCTAGAATAAGAAAATCTGAGTGTATAAAGTCTTCATTGGCATTTCTTTCAGTAAGAAATTCTGGATTATACACCACTCTATCATAAATCTTTTCAAGACCAGTGATAACATTCGGCGTTACAGTGGATTTAACTACTGCAATTGTTTTCTTTTTTTGTTTGGCAAGGCCATGAAAAACAGATTCAATAATACTGGAATCTATAGATCCGTCTTCTCCCATTGGAGTAGGAACAGCGATAAACACAATGTCTGGAATGAAATGATTAAACATATCATCAATTGTGGTATTATGTAGCGGATCAACAATAAACTTCTCAACATTTTCTGTATCAAAACCAAATTCCACAGCTTTTCCAACAAAGCCATGACCTATTATACCTAATAATAACTTTTTAGACATTATAATAACTTCTATACCATTCAACAAACTTTTCAACTCCTAGACTAATAGGAGTTGTGGGATTGTATCCAAGAGCTTGCAACTTGGAAATGTCTGACCAGGTTGCAGGAACGTCAGCAGGATGAGACGGAAGAAGATTATACACACCGGTCTTTCCTACATTCTTTTCAATGTGGTGTACAAAATCCATTAGGTCAACTTTGTCACCATATCCAATATTGTATATTTCATGGAAACTTTGTTTACTTTTGGATTCATTTATTACCAAACTTATGCCTTGAACAATATCATCCACATAAGTAAAATCACGAATCATATTGCCATAGTTAAATAGCGTAATAGGTGTGCCATCAATAATTCCTTTGGTGAATAAGAAAAGAGCCATGTCTGGACGACCATATGGGCCGTATACTGTAAAGAATCTGAGACCGGTTGTCTTGGGAATTTTACTATAAACAAACTGACATTCATTAACTCTTTTTGACCAGCCATAAGGATTGTTCTGATGTCCTGGTTTATCATGTTCATTCCATGGAAGATCTTGGCCATGCATCACACAAGAGGATGACGCATAAATAACATCTGAAATATTAGCCTTTTCACATGCTTCAATAAGACGTTGAGTACCAGTGATGTTGGTATCAATATACAACTGAGGATATTCTAGTGAATGACGTGGATTGGCATATGCCGCCAGGTGTAACACTGCATCCACATTATGTAATAGCTTGTCATAATTGGCAGTTTGTATATCAGCATCAACCACCTGTATTTTAAATTCTTCAAGAAGAATTTTTTCTCTAGCGCGCTTTAATGACACTTCATAATAGTCATTAAAATTATCTACGCCAGTTACAGTATGTCCCTCTTTGGTTAATTGCTTTGCAGCATGAAAACCAATCATTCCAGAAATACCAGTAATAAAAATGTTCATTAAAAAAACCCCTTAAGTTTTGACTGCGCTTGAAGCTGTGTTTCATTACTAAATGCCAAATTAATAATTTCAGCAATAACTTCTTTTCCGTCTGAGTGTTGCTTCCAGAATTCAAAAGCCATTTCTCTCCATTCATTTCTCATGACTGAATCGTTTTTAAGCTTAATCATAGTATCAGCTATCGTATTAAAGTTAGTGTGATCCAGTGCTAATGTGCCGCTATTGACACATTTGGATACAGGCAATCCTTGTACTTTATGAATGACATTATCGCAGAAATGTTTATGAAAGATAGGAACTGAACCACATGCTACAATTTCAGCATGACAATTTTCAATGTTATTGCCGTACATTTTGGCATCAAGATAATATAAGTCTGATCCAAAAGCAGAATATGACATTCTTTCCATTCCATCTTGATTGGTATAAGGTGGATATAAATAAGCTCCTACACCAAGTATCTCTTTGCCATACATATCTTGGGTGAATTTTGTGGTTTCACCGTGTTGTTTTTCTGGTCTAAAAAAGTTAACAACCTTTCTTCTATTTGTCTGCTCTTTGTCTCTATATAAAACAGACGGATAGTTAATTGATGCTTCAAGGCCTTCAAGAATGGTAATGAATCCGCTATTCATAAGACATGCTTCATGAAAATCAATCATGGGAGCCGGTCCTTTCCAGGTGGCTGTTCTTCCAATCCATCGTACAACATTCGCTTGTTGATCTTCAATTGGCTTCCAGTATTGCGCTCTATGAGCATCATAGTCAAAACCCAAACCCATCTTTACAACAGGCGTTTTTACATCAAGCTTAATAATAGTATCACAAAATGCATTTTGTAAAGAGTGAGTCATAATAATATCAACTGATTCACATACTTCTTTCAAATTGGCATTACGCGCAATAGACGCCGCTTTATGATCAACATTAATAAATGCTTTACGTATAGTAATGGCTTTAAGAGCATGAATAAAATTGTCTTGGCAATTTTTTGGATGAGTGATAGACGGAATAGAATAAACAACACACAGGTCATATTTATTAACTTCAGCAGCAAGCCGCTCCCAAGACTTTCCAAGGTTTAATTCAGTTACAGGAAAATCAAAGCCTTTGGCTCGTGGCCATTTTTTATCATTTGCAGAGTATATATCTGCGCCAATTGCTTTTTGCATTTGAATGGCGCACTGAGTTACTCCACAACCCTCAGTACCACGTCCTAATATAATAGCAACTTTCATGTTTAAATGTATCCTTTTCCTTGACAGGCCTTACAAATATAAGTGGAATATCCAATTTCTATTTGTCCGTCTCCATCACATTCAGAACACACCTCATATTCTATAATATTATCATTCTTCTCTATGGGACTATCATCAACGATGATTTCATAATCAACCGGGTCTTTGGCTGGCATTAAAGTAACATCTCCTTCTTTGTAAAGTAATATAACCACACACAATTAGTATGTAAAACAAATATGCGCACGAGCCGTATATATTAAAGTTATACATGAGCCGTATATATTAAAGTTACACATGAGCCGTATATATATTTACATTCTCTTACGAGCACGCTCGCGCGCGTGACGCGATTAGAATAGGAGAAAAAAAGTTTTTACAAATGACAGGCCTATTGTTATATTAGACTCACAATGGTTCAAAAACGTATAGGATTTGCATGCAAATGGGTTGACAGCTCTAACACACCTGATCCACTGGTTAACATGCGATCCACCACAGTTGCCTGGCTTAAAAGACAACAGCGTGATGTAGCAGTGCAACGTCTATGGGATATTGTGCAACACAATATTTCTTCGGTTGGTAGGTTTGTGGAAAAGATTGCACAGCAAGATCCACAACTACGTATGGCGCGCATTGGCAGTCATGTTCTTCCTATGTATACTGAACCATCCTGGCGCTGGTTTTATGAGCAAAGTGATATACGAGATTATTGTGCTAAACATTTTGCGCCCATAGGTGAGTTTGCTCGTGCACATGATGTACGCTTATCCTTTCATCCTGGTCAATTTTGCGTTCTTGCCAGTCTTAGCGATGAAATTGTTGAGCGTAGCATTGAGGAGTTTGAATATCATGTAGACGTAGCTCGCTGGATGGGTTATGGCTCGTCCTGGCATGATCATGGCTTTAAAATCAATGTGCATCTTAGTGGTCGTGGTGGCGCTGCCAAGTATTTGTCTTCTCTTAGCCGTATGACTCCTGAAGCTCAAAATCTTATCACTATTGAAAATGATGAAATGAGTGCTGGATTGGATGATATTCTTGCAGTAGGATCTCATACTGCTCTGGTTCTTGATATACATCATCACTGGATTCGTACTGGAGAGTATATATTGCCAACTGATCGGCGAGTACAACAAGTGCTTGATAGCTGGCGTGGTACTCGTCCTACTGCTCATTTCAGTATTAGTCGTGAAGATCTCTTAATAGATCATTGCTCACAAACACGGCCTGATATGCCTAGCCTGCTTGCTGCAGGTTACCGAAAGCAAAAGTTGCGCGCTCATTCAGACTTCTATTGGAATACTGCTGTAAATGAATGGGCACTTGGCTTTACTCAGGACTTTGATATCATGTGCGAAAGCAAGGCCAAAAACCTGGCAAGCTTTGCATTTTACGAATTAGCCAAACAAAAAAAGATATTCAATTAATTATTTACATATAAGCAGATTCTGAATATATTAGACCCATGAGTATGGGTGCAATAACAAATAGGACAACCACCTCATGCATAGTAATGCTCGGCTTCAAAAAAAGATTGCAAAATCTTTTTTACAAACAGTCAGAGCATGATTATATTAGACAGGTAAGGAGAACGAAATATGATCGTTAACGAAAAAACCAATAGGGTTGCAAGCAATCTTGGCGAGGCTCGTGGATTCACCATTGATGCCTCGGCCAAAGCTTTCCACATCCTATCATCCAGCCTCTACAAGGACAAAATCACTGCTGTCCTTCGTGAAATCACCACCAATGGCATTGACGCCAACGTGGCTGCAGGCAATACAGACAAGGTAATTGTCCACCTGCCACGTCCTGATGAACCCTACTTCAGTGTTAAGGATCAAGGCATTGGCCTTGACCATGAGGACGTAATGGTTCTCTACACCACCTATTTCAGGTCCACCAAAACTGAATCTAATGATCTCATTGGCGGCTTTGGTCTTGGTTCCAAAAGCCCATTTGCTTACACTGATCAATTCCAAGTTGTCAGCATTTTCAATGGCAAAAAGCGCTCTTATGCAGCCTTGATCAATAGCGAAAATCTTCCTGAGATCAGCCTGGTTAATGAGGTTGACACTACTGATCGCAATGGACTTGAAGTTTACGTTCCTGTGAATAGCAAAGACATTCAGGAATTTCAACAAAAAGCCGGCCGTCTTTTCTTCTGGATGAAAGATCAAGTTGAGGTTAACCTCACTTTCAAATGGAATCTTGAAAAGTCCTCTGCGTTTCCTGGCAGCAAGTTCACTATCTATGATGACACTCGCACCAATAGCTATGACCAGGTTAACCTTGGTGGTGTCTTTGTTAAAATGGGATCTTCCATTTACCCGGTTGACCTGGATCAAATTGGCGCACTGCCTGACGGTCCTACCCGCACTCTTATTCGTAATAAGTTTGGTAGTTATTCTCGCCGCGCTATTGTGTTCAATTGCAATATTGGCGAGGTTGATCTCGCTCCGTCTCGTGAATCATTGTCCTATGACAAGCGCACTCTTAAGAATCTCATCCATGTAATGGATGCCGGTGTTGAGGAGCTTCGTGAAAAAGCTTCCGAATCAATTCTTAACACTGATAGCGATTTTATTGTGGCTCGCAAAGCCAGTGAGATTTACCAGGTCATTGGTTATTATCCCAATCATCCTCGCGTTGAAGATCTTCGTAAGGATAATTTCAAAGTCAAGGCTTCCTTTGTTGGCGCCACCGCTTATGACTTCACCACTTATGGCAAGCAAGGTCGCATCAAATTGCAAAACACCATGGTTGAAGACATGGCTTTTCACAACGCTGACCGCAAGCCTGTGATCATTAAGGTTGGTAAAGTTTATGGCAAGAATCGTGTTCCTGGTCTGATCAAAGATCAGACCAGTTTGTATCACGGCCTAAGCTCACTCATCTTTATTGCAGTTAAGGATAAAATTCCTAACGGTTTGCTTGAGTTCTTTGGCCTTTGTGAAGAGGACGTTAAGGTTGCAGTTCCGGTTGTCAAGGACAAAACTGTTCGCGGCACCTCCACTCCTTCTGAAGTTCTTGGTCGCAGCTTAGGCAATGGAGTTCAGCTTACTCTTAGCAACATGAACTCTGCCAAAAATGCTTATTGGGTTGATCGTGTTCACTACAAGGATTCGTGGATTTACCGCATCTCATCAGATCTTGATTATCTTGAAACCAGTGGCCTGGCCACAGTCTACGTTGTTGAAAAGGTTAAGCAGCGCAAGCTGTCTGCCAAGATCAAGCCGGTTGACGATCTCAGAAAAGATCTTGCCAAGATCGTTCTCAATGACTATATTGAAATGAAAAAAAAGGAAAACTTTGATCGTCTTGTTCGCAATCCTTTGTGTCGTATTGTAGTTGATAATGCTGGCCTTCCTGCGGTTAGCGAGTTCATTACCACCAATGCCTATCTGGCTCCTAAGAATTCCTCCAATGGTTTAAACACCTTCAGTCTTAATCATGTTTGCCATGACATGCTTTATGGAATTGAATTGAATCCTTTTGAAAAAGAAATCACCGCTTTCATCAATAGCAATCTTGTTCTTAAAATGATCTCTCGTGGCATCTCTGATTATAGCAAAATTCACAAAGATGAAGAGGTTGCGATGGTTGAGATGGTTAATACCATCAAGCTTGAGAGGTTGGTTAAAATTGCTTAAAAAGTTTTTTACAATTAACCTAGTAGTTGTTATATTAGAAAGGTAAGGAGAGAAAATGCAAGTACCCTTTGTACGAACTAAATCCGGACTCACTGTTTTTGTGAGTGACGGTACCCCAATTAATATTCAGGAGGGTCATGTCAATTTTGGCAAGATCAATTCTGGATTGCTTAATGGAACAATCACTGAAGATGAGCTTCAGATGCTCATTGATGAGCAAAAGACTGTGTCAGTCTGGTCTCAAGGCAAGATTCAGTTTGATGGTGAAAAGACTACCTTTGATGGTTTTCCACTTCATCAATCACTGGCCATTCGTCTTCAGGCAATCATTGATGCTGGTGAAAGCCTGGAGGTCATGGAAAAGTTGATTGCAAACCTCTATGAGAATCCTTCATTGAATTCGGTTGATCAGCTTTATGGCTTTCTGGATGCCAACGATCTTCCTATCACTGATGATGGTTGCTTCTTGGCCTATAAGAAAGTTCGCTATGACTTTCGAGATCTTCACACTGGAGTTTTTGATAACTCAGTTGGCGCCAAGCCCACAATGGCTCGCCATCAGGTTGATGATGACAAGAATCGCACCTGTAGTCGTGGCCTGCATGTTGCCAGCTTTAGTTACATGGCTCATTACGGCGGCCAAGGAAAGACTGACCTGGATGATGTGATTGTGGTTTGCAAAATCAATCCTCGTGACGTTGTTTCGGTTCCGGTTGATTATAACAATGCCAAAATGCGCGTGGCTACCTATGAAGTTGTGAGTGTGATTCCTCGTGGCGAGAATGACCCATTGTTTGAAGGCTTCATGACCAACGCTTCGGCCGCCAAAATTGGAGATCTTATCACTCAATTCCGTTCCATGGATGAGTTTAAAACCGCTAAGTTTGAAAGTGATCTTTGCGAGGATCTCACTGACAAGGAAATTGAAGACCTGGCATTTAGGGTTTTTACCCACTTTCATGTCACAGTACTTGGCAAGTCAATTGAAGAGGTCACCCGCGAATTTCTTGATGAAAAGTTCTATTCCTTTACCATGAAGGACCTGATTGAGTACGTCATAAACCACTCGTAGTTAATAGCTCCCACATATATATGTGGGAGCAATTTTATGGGCCTGTCATTCAACGGATAGGATCAGATACTTCTAATATCTTAATGGGGGTTCGATTCCCTCCAGGCTCAATGACTTGCTACTCGTCCTCGATGGTATTGAGGACCAGCCTTATAAGCTGGCACACAAGGTTCAATTCCTTGGGGTAGTATATAAATAGCTCAGAAAAGGAGATGAAAATGTTAGATGTTGTAGAAGGAAGAATACTTGTTAAGTATACACGAGATAGGCAAAATCAAAAGGTAGGTGTTCTTGTTGCAATCGGTCGTAATGAAGTTGGTTTCTCACTCGCTAATAAGCGAGATAGGTTTGACAAGCAGTTGGGAATTCGCATTGCTATCCAACGAGCATTTATTATTCCTTCACCGGATATTAATGACATCCCTCGTTCCATTCGTTCTGATTATCTCGAAATGCTTGACCGCTCAGTGAGATACTTTAAGTGATGAAAAGCATCTTTGAAAATCTTCTAAATCGAGCTCAGTCTGATTTGCCAATGACCTGGCATAAGGTAACCACTTGCCAGCCAGGTCAATCTCCTAAGGTAATTTACACCAAGGCAGAGATTCATTATCATGAAGGAATGGTAAAGTTCTTTGATCCTCTTGGCAATCAGCATCACTGGCCAATTAATTATACTTGGGTTGATAGAGAACGCCCGCCAAATTAGGAATTATCCAGATCGCAATTTCTCCTTACAATTAATAGCGATCAGGATGGGTGAAAGTCCCATCTTTTTTATTTTACAAATAAGCCCTGTCAGATTATATTAGATCTGCAAGGAAATACCCCATGACAAAGCTTCCACGAAATATCAATAAGGCCTGGAATCAAACAGACTCAATTGAAAAAGCCGTTATTGAAAAGATGGTACGGGAAATGAAAGATGTGTCTGATGTGTCAACCTCTCCCATACTAACTCGCTTGAAAGCCACAGACCTGGCATTTGGAGAACGATTTCAAGTTCTTAATTGGCTAATAGCAAAATTGCATTAGGAAAATGTTTTTACAATTAAGCGTATTTGAATTATATTAGAAACATAAGGAAGATCATGACTCAAAAAGAAAAAGCTTTGGCAATTGATAACATTATGAAGTATGCTCATGCAGCTAATTCCAAATACTTCAACGGCCGCGTTAACCTGAAAAGTATTGAATTCAAGTTATCGGCCAGAATGGTAAATGTTCTTGGTCTATATCGAGTTAAAGCCAATCAACAGTCTATCACACTAAGCCATGTGGTGCTTAAGGATGAGTATGAATGGAGAAACACTGTCACACATGAACTAGTTCACGCCTGGCAATATCAGACTGGCAAGACGCTAAGTCATGGGCATGACTTTAAATCCAAGGCAGCAGAAATCTTTAAGATTGATCCTAATATGATCATTACCTCTAAGGCGCGTAATGAAAAGATTAGCAATCTTATTACCTCCAAGAAATTGGAGCGTGCTAAGAACTCACGTCAATATCTTCTCAAACGTCCTAATGGATCATATGGCTTCATGAAAAACTTGAACAATGAAGATGTAAAAGCTCTGTATCAGAATAAGTTTGAAGTATTTAGGATTAAGTCTGCCATTGCTAGAGTTCAGCATTACCAAAGTCTTAAATCTTGTTTTAATGCAGCATATTCTTATGATAAAACTGTTATAAACAGAGTGTATCCCACTCTGTTCAAGAATAATATCATTCCAGTGTTATATTCTTAATAAGAGGCAAAAAATGACCGACTTTGAAAAGATTTTGGCAGTGTTTGAAACAGTATTTGATTATTATCAATTTGGAATCAAGAAGACGTTTAAGGACACACAACTTGTAGCACTAGAGCTAAACAATAGCGGAAATTATTGGAAATTTGACCCCACCAATTATTCATTAATTGAGATAGGACGATACTGATGTCTTTGAAAAAAGCTATTTTACACGGAAAAGAAAAAAGGAAACCTTATTATGGATCTAAACGTTTTGATTCTTCTTGTCGTCCTCATGGCGGCCGCTCCGGGAAGCATGTTGATGGCTGCCCATATTGCCAAGCGAATCGAGAGCATTCTACACAAATAAAAAAGCTTGCAGCAAATCAATCTATACTAGATTATTCTAATGAAACTAATTAACTAGGAGATTATGAGTATGATTGAACAATTCACTGATAAAACCGGTAAGAAGTATTGGAAAATTGATAATGGCCCAGTCTCTGACGGACAGTTTACTTACGACATGGTTTTTACTGATAAAGGAAGAGTGTTTAACAAGATTGAACACACGTCAGAAGCAGTAGTTGAAACGGTTGCTGAAGTGGCAGTTCCTGTAGTAGAAGAGACGATTGTTGAAGATAAGAAGAGCAAGAAAGCAAAAGTTGAAGAAACCGTTGCTACAATTGTAGAAACACCAGTTGTGGTAGAAGAAGCAAAGGTTGAGGAACCAGTAACAGAAGCTTAAGATTAGATCTTGAGTTTTGTAAGGCACCTCAAAAGGGTGCCTTTTTTTATCTAAAAAAGTTTTTTACATATAACTGCAATCAGGTTATATTAGACAGGTAAGGTATGAGAAATTGCACACCAATTAAGAGGTTTTTGACTTATGAACAATTATGCTATCTATTCTTGGAAACAAGACGAAACTTATCGATATGATATTAAGTTTGAAAAAGGAGATCTGACCCAAGAAAAAGCTAAAGAATTAGCTGCTAGATATAATAAGTCAAACGACACTGGTCGTCGTTATGGAGCTAAGAAGGTCTCAGATAAAGCTGCTGCATCTGGTCAAGCTGAGAAAAGACTTGCTGATCTTCGTCAGGTGTTCATTGATGACGCAAAAAGTGAGTATTCAACTAGCAAAGCTCACATTGAAGATATGAATGGAAAGAAACTTCGTCTTACATCAGAAGAAGGTGGTCCAGAGGTTCCTGCATCTGCTTTTGTAGCCGCTGTCAAAGATATTCTTAAACAGAATCCTACTTTTGAAGAACTACAAGACTGGAGATGGTCAAACTTTGTTGGTGTTTATCATTCAGATGAGCATATTTCTGTTAGTAGCAGAACTTCTATGTGGAGTGATTATCTTGAAGGAAACATCACGCTGAACGGAAAGGAATTTCCGTTCAAGGTATCTGTTAATGGTGATGTGAATAGGTTGTAATTTTTAGTCCAGTCGAACACGTAGTGCTATATCGTGGTGAGCGTGATTCTGGTCAAGATTAGGGAACAACACCAAAGTATTCGGATCTGCGGTGCCTGAACGTAGTAGAAGATTGACCATCTTCAACGATATAGCATACTGGACTTTTTTGGTCGATTAGAATAGTGGTTATTTCGCCCCCCCCCCTGTCACGGAGGGATTATATTAGATAAGTAAGGTTGGTTCAAAATGATAAAGTGTAAGAATTGTGGTTATCCTGTAATTAGATTTTCTTCGTTGTCATTTGGAAGGAAGCAGTGTAAATGCTGTGGTACTATTTACACGGCAGCACAGATTAAGAAATAAATACTTTGACGGTTCGATCCCGGCATTGACCGTATCTTGCTCTCATAGTGTAGTGAGAGCATTTTGTGCGCTTGTCGTATAACGGCTAAGCTCGACATGGTGAATTGAGATCTGAGTGACGTTAAGTGTAATGGCCATGCACGCCGACGATTAAGTCGGAGGATCTGGGTTCAAATCCCGGAAACGTTATAGACCGCCTGGTTGATCGCCCTAGAGGTACGAGACCAGTGTCGAAAATTGTATGGACGCTAGGTTGGAGTTAATCGCCGAAAACCGTTAGAATGATTATCTACGGTAAGCCTAGTTCTTGGATGCATCGTGGGTTCGATTCCCACCCATACAATCCCCTCGAACATGTAGAGGTAAAATATATGAGGTTTCCCTATCGCGGAGGAGATCCAGGGTTCGAACCCGGTCCTCCGCTCATTTTCTAAGCGCTTTTTGCCACTTTAGCTCAGGGGTAGAGCAGGGTTTTTGTAAAGCTCAGGTCGTGCGTTCAAATCGTACAAGTGGCTATAATGTTTCCTTGAAGAGGGTAAAGTGTATGTTATATTAAACATACTATGAACATATTTTTTCTAAATGAAGATCCGGTATTAGCTGCACAAGATCAGGTTGATAAGCATGTGGTTAAAATGATTACCGAAAGCAATCAATTGCTCTCAACTGCGCATCACTTATGTCCTTCTGCAGATTATGGAGTTATTAAAGATCAGATTTATAAGAAAACACATACAAATCATCCATCTTCCAAATGGGCTCGTGAATGCTTTTTGAATTATGCGTGGTTAACTACGCATACAAAAGCGCTGTGTATAGAATATACTCGGCGGTATGGTAGACGTCATGCAGGTGAAGATAAAGTTGACTTCTTAACCACTCATATACCAAATATTCCATTTTCAACTAATGGCACACTAATGCCATCATGTATGGATGATGAATACAAAGTGTTTAGCAATCCTAAAACCTCTAATGAGGTAGTTATTAACTATCGTAATTATTATGCTAAAGGCAAATCACATCTTCATTCATGGAAAAACAAAGCTAAGCCTGATTGGATCTAGAACTACTAATTTGAATGGAGGACAGCAGGTTGTCGCCTGTTGACAAAGATTAATTCACTTTGTCTAACTCCTCTTTTATACTAATTATACATAGTCGCGACAACGACTTAAAAGGGAAAAACGAATTATGTTATTTATATGTCCTATTTGCTCTAAAGCTTTTGAAAAAGCTTACGAGATTTATCATCACAAAGATGCTCATGATAAATCACTTTATATTAACGAACCATTTGTTTATAAAGCAAAAACTCTTATACCAAAAAAACTAAATAATAAGTTTGAAGTAATTAAGAATAATCACAATGGGTATGTGTATAGAATGCAATGCTCTTTTAAATTTGATGTATTTTTATTTCCAAACGAATTTGATTGTTTTTTAATTAAACAATATGGATGGTTTTCTTATAAAAATAAGATTGGAGCTTCAAGAGACCACATGTTAAGTGTTTCTTTTGGTTACAAAAATAATATTGATCCCAATATTATTAGTCATCCTGCAAATTGCAAAATAATGCTTCAAAGAGAAAATGGTAAAAAATATAATAAATGTTCCATTAGTTTAATGGAATTAATTAATAGAATAGATTCATGGAATGAAAAGTATCCTGAATTTAAAAAAGAAAATAAAGGAGGTTACTTATGATTATGAGTTTGATTGTAATAGGTGTTATGATAGGATTAGTTACCGCCATGGGTTACTATGCGCACTCTCAAAGAGATAGTATGTTTGATCGTATCAACGAAATACCAGAAAAAGACATCTATTATTAATTTACAAATAAGAAAGTCTCCATTATATTAGATAAGTAATGGAGAATGCAGTGTATTGTAATAGCCAACAGGTCGAGTATAAAGGGTTCATCATTCATACTGAGTGGTCGGCCCCCATTTTCAAAAAAGGCAAAGATGGCGTTGTAACACGCGATTGGAATCTTGTAGGCTTTTACTTAAAGTCACCAAATCTTAAATCCAAAAACTTAAGTGCCATAAAGAAAAAAATTGACAGAATCATTAAGAAAGCCAGAGGTCCTGAGGTTTTCAAAACCAAAAAAACAAATAAGAAATCTTTTTTACAACCAGTGCAGTTTCCATTATATTAGAAAGGTAAGGAGAGAAAATGAGTACTCGCGGTGCGTATGGTTTTAGAATGGGTGGAAAGCAGTGGATTGTTTATAATGACTGTGATTCCTATTATAGAGGTCTTGGTCAGAATGTAGCCAATTGGGCTACCAAGCACAGTCCTGAAGAGGTGGCTAGGGTTCTTCCAATCATTGAGTTTGATGAGAATTATGAAGAAAAGCAAGACATTTTGTTTCCATTCATTGTCACCAAGAAAATGTCTGATGACTCATTCTTTATCGATGACACTCGATTTTGTGAATACTACTATATTCTTGACATTGATCAGCGTAAGATGATTGCTGTAAGTCGTCATTATAAGTGTGAACTGGATATTGCATGGGGAGATAACACCGCCACAGACTTCAAGGCTGCTTATCAAGCGATCAAAGAAAATATTGCTTAAAGCAAGGAATGTGAAATGGAAGATCAAAAATATAAATATAATGGTGTTAAGGCTCATCAGGCAGTAACATATATGTGTACAGGATGTGGAAAAAGTGTGCTGTTAATTACAGGAGGACATGGAAGGTGTGAGTATTGTGAACATGGTGTTCATACTTTTATGTTAGAACGGCCACGACCTACAACATATATTTGTAAATATTGCGGATATACTTCGTTATTAGCAAATAGCGGTATGTGTTCAAGTAGTCCTTGGAAATATCACAGTTACATTTAAAAAGTCTCTCCTTACAGGAGCATGCTTGGTCGTTGGCTAAGCATGCTCCATTTTTTTCTAAAAAAAAGTTTTTACAAATAACCAAGATGCTATTATATTAAACTGGTAAGGAAGAAAAAATGAATATGCAACTAATGTACGAGATGAATAATAAGTTGAACGGAGCAATCACCAATGAATTGGTTCGTCTTCAACTAAATCTTTGTCCATTTTGTGGTGATATACCTGGATCATTTAGAGATGCGCTTTCTGCCAAAGAATATCGCATAAGCGGTATGTGCCAAAGCTGCCAAGATCGCGTTTTTGGAGGCGAAGAATGACCAAGCAAGAGTTCTTTAATGAGTGCAAAAATCATGACTGGACCTATAGTTATAGTGACGATGGCCGAGTTTATCGTCAGGGTGAAGCGGCTGATAACAAACTAAGAGCTAAAACAAAGACAGATCCTGTTTTTGAAAACATTCATACTGCCTGGTACAATTACGTTTGGAGCGGTCCTCATCGCAATACTGAGCGTCTTCCTGTGCCTAAACTTGAAGATTTTTAATTAAAAATCTTTTTTACAAATAACCGCAACTTTGTTATATTAGACTGGTAAGGAGAAAACAATGACTAAGGAAAAAATCAAGGAATTGGTTGCAAGCATCGAGATTGGCACACCTGCTTCTGGTGGTTGCTGGACTGATACCTATCCATTTGTAGTGGTTCGTAAAACCCCACAAAAGCTCTTTGTTCGCGAAGTTGAACACGGAAAAAATCGTGATCAGTGGCCAAGTCAAGACTTTGAAGTCTATCTTGATAAACCAATTGGTCCGGAAATTGCGGTTAGCGTTTCGTCAAAAGGCGGATGGCGTGGGACCAACGGCTTTAAGTTTGGTCTTGGTGCTGCTATATATTATCGGGATCCAAGTTTCTAAATGAGCTACAAAGACGAGCGCATGGCAGAGTTTTATAACGCTGTTAGCAAAATCATTGGATCTTTTGTTGGAGCCATTCTCGTAGCTATTGTTGTGATTGAGTTTACCAGACACCTATGAAAATTATCATTGAGTTTTTTAGCCTTATGAAAAGAATTATTGCAACTGCAATAGGCTCTATCATTATTGCTATCATCTTGATTTTTAAGAAATAAAAGTTTACATTTTTATTGCCTCATATTATATTAAACCATGTAAGGAGACATCTCATGGTAGTTAACACTGGATAATATATGACAGAAAAACGTGCAAAAAAAGTGCATAAAAGATTAAAATTAAAAAAGCTATATGACCCCATACTTCTTGAATACAATAGCTATGCAAAAGCATTAGGTAGTCGTATTGAAGAATTGCGTCGTTTATATCTTAAGATTATTATCAGCATTCTTGTTGTTCCTCATACTGACATGTATCTATTCAAAGAATACTTCAAATTATGGCGTCATAAAGTAGTCTATGAAACTCAAGAATCAGAACTTCCCACGCGCACTGGCCATTATTTTGGCGATGTAGCGTCACGATTCGTTGCTATCTGGCGTGAATATGCATACATATGGATCGTATATCGTGCAGCCTGGCACATGTTATGGATAAAGTTTTGGGCTCCACTCTGGCGAGTTCTACATCTTAAGACGCCGCTGGATCAGTTTGGCGGACTAAAAGACTAGTGATTGCAGAAAAAAAACTTAAAAAAAGTTTTTACAAATAGCGTGCTAACCGTTATATTAGACTGGTAAGGAGAACAAGGAATATGAAAAAGGACAAGATTTTTTACACCAATGGCAATGCCCGCAGTCAGGTACTAGCCTGGAAAGAGGGCGTGGTAAGCCGGCGATTAGGCGTGGCTGAGACCGAAGTTTTTGATTTCAATGCCATGGGCAAGATCAGAGCCAAGCGAAGCAATGAGCTTCTCTGGAAAGTTGCGCTGCAACCAGGTTATTTCTTTCCTGATGGTCGCAAGGTTGTTCACTTTGAAAACGTAAACGATGCTTGCATTGTCATGGACGAAATCATTCGCGCTGACTGGGTTAATCGTATCATCATGGAAGATCAGGGTCTGGATTTAAGCGCTAGCGAAGCCAAGATTGCGCTCATGCTAAAGCGTTTCGCTCCCAAAAGTGAGACACTGGTGAGTGAAACCTTTGTGACATCGGTGTTAGCTCGAGCTCGCAACGAGGCGCAACTCCTAGCAGTTTGAAATACAGGGGCATCGCACGATGCCCCTTTTCGCCGTATATAGGTGCAAGCCGTATATAGGTGCGCGCGCTTGTATTAATATAAGCCATTACTTTTGTAAAAAAAAATATTTAAAAAGATTTTTTACAAATAATCCAAAAGTCATTATATTAGATAAGACAGGAGAAAACTGATATGAAAACAATACATCTGGATAAAGCCAAGATTCTGGCTGCGCATTATCCTAGTGGAAGTCTTTTTAGGCGCTCCAACGACAGTGTAACATTCATTCCCAATTACATCAGACTTGATATAAAGGGACGAAAAACGCGTATTGGTAAACTATTATCAGCAATTCAAGCGCATCCTTTTCGGAATAGAATCCAATTGGCAACAGTTTGTGGTTTTAGATCTCGACCTAACTATCAAATGCAAATTCTGCTGTGGTCCAACCTTATAGAGTATGATAAACAACTTAAAGGATATAAACTTGGTAAAGCTTTTTTGGAGTAAACGGTTATGAATAATGAAACAGACCTAAACAATCGCGCTGCGGTATTGCGAGCAGCGTTTCCTGAGTTGAGACACGGTCAAGCGCTAATGATTGCGTTGCGTGATAGGTATCCAGAACTGTATGTTCGTTTCACTGGGTCTGACGCAGACTGCTATTATAGCGATAGTCGAATACCGCAGTTTGTCTCAGCGCTGCCACTTCAGGACGCAGTCTGGAACTAACCGACCCTATAAATAGGAAATCGGTTTCATCGCTGCGGTTAAGCGGCCACATAAAAAAATAAAAAAACTTTTTACAAACAATCAGAAAAAGATTATATTAGAAACATGAAGAAACAGAACGATAGCGTATATATTAGATCAAATGGTGGCGCCACTGCAGCCTATCCGCACTCTCGCAGTGGAAGACGACGATTATACTGCCGCGGAAGTTTCACTCGCTGGGCGCAGCTGGTGATTGCAATCTCAGCCGATCCGCATCACAGTGCTGCACACTATTATGGCGTGGTATATGGCCGCGAGCGGCGCGGTGGCGTCAGCAACAGTGTGTTTGCGATCATAAGCAGCGAGGGCTGGGCCACATATGATGCAGCTCGTCGCACATGGAGCGCGGGTCCACACTATCCATTCTAGCACAGAGTGCAATACCAGGCGTCTCGCGCCGCGGTAACGCTACTAATGGCGCTGAGCAGAGATAATGGTGGTAAGCATGTGGTCAAAAATTGCTGCAAAAAAATAGCAATTTTTTTTTACAAACAGCGCGGCAGCGATTATATTAGACTGGTAAGGAAGATACAAGAATGCAAAAGACACAGACCGCGTACAAGATCGAGACCAAGCTGCCGCAGAACAAAATCCACGTTGAACTTGGAGATCGCTACAGCGTCTACTTTCACGAGGAAGGGAATAAGACCTTTATGTCAACCCTTTATCCTCACTGCTTGAAAACCTTTTGGGAAGATTATGCAAGGCCTTACGACACACATATCAAGACTTGGGCTGATTATGAAAAGGCCCAGGTCACCTTTGAAGTCCTGGGAGCTTATTAATGTTTTTGACAAAGTTTGATCTGTTTTCAGCTACGGTTGTAGAACCTAAGGTTAAGAAGGTTAAGAAGCAGAAGTTTCATGTGATCGCTATTGGTCACATGAAGATTGTGAGTGAAGACCTTAAGGCAAGGAATGAAGTCGAAGCAAAAGAAAAGGCGATTTCTAAGCTTAAAATACGTGGTGGTGAAGGCTTTGAGATTCAGACTATTAAAGTGTTTTACGGTACTAGTAAGACTCAGAAGATGAAAGGTGAGGCAGTGCTGATGTGGCAATCACATTTGC
>Ga0209084_1000980_pt1 | contig 25326 bp, 21 predicted proteins | sample C_130820_MF_Meta_FD_187309 | JGI IMG/M metagenome (GOLD analysis project Ga0209084, IMG submission 187309) | Freshwater microbial communities from Lake Croche, Canada to study carbon cycling - C_130820_MF_MetaG (SPAdes) (version 2) | ecosystem: Environmental > Aquatic > Freshwater > Lake...
GAGCCGGTCAGCTAGCCAACCTAACAGAAGCAGGGCTGTGGTGCGCGATCCATGAGCATAATCAATTTCCAGTCTCCGCAGAAGCTGAAGCTCGGACAAGTTGCTGGGGATGTCAAAGATGGCAGCCAGGGCCTGTCGAGCCGGAAGTGAGCGGGCCCAGTTCAGATCGCAGAGTACGGTACGCGCCTCCGCGAGTCCGGCAATCTGTCTGATCAATCCGAATTGTTCCTTAGGATTCTTCCAATGTCTGCTGTCAAAGAGCAGTCTGTCAACCCAGCGCCAGAGCTTGGCGTTGACGGGTAGATGGAAATCGGCCTGCCACCACAGTACCAGCGGCAGGTCAGAATCGAGATGCGAAAAAACAACGCTTTGAAGCGAATGTGCCGCCATGCCGGCAAGCTTGAAGCAGATCTGCTCACTACAGACGGAGCCCCCCTTGGACCCCCGCAAATAGCAATGCATGGTTATCCACGCTTCGGCACTACTTCCTTCGGCCTTGAGATCAGCTTCAATAAGGATGGCCCTCATGGCATGCTCGCCCGCGATGCCACGGGTGATCTCCGTGTTCCTCTCAAGGGAACCGGGCTTCTCGTTATAGATGGCCAGGTTGATAAGCGAAGCGCGAGTCTTGCTTTCGCCGCTCTCTTCCCAGAGTTTTCCGAGAGCTTTTTCGATGCCACCGATCGGCACCGGGATGCCGGGGATGAAGCTCACATCCTCCTCCAAGTGACACTGTGACGTGCTGCCAGGTCGGCTGCCTGTGCGGGCCCCCAGGAGCCGGCTGTGTGGAAGGCAAGGTCGTCGCAACGTGTCTTCCAAGCCTCTTCGATCCCATCCACAAAGGCCCAGGCCTCCTCCACTTCGTCGCGTCGTGCAAAGAGGGTGGCGTCGCCTGACATCGCGTCGAGCAGGAGTCGCTCGTAGGCTTCAGGGGTTGCCTTGCCGAAGGAGGTTCCGTAATGGAAGTCCATCTTCACGGGCTCGATACGCAGGCTAGATCCAGGCATCTTCGCGCTCATGCGAAGGGAGATACCCTCGTCGGGTTGGATGCGGATCACGAGAACGTTCTCGTCGAGACCCTCGCCGCTACTGTTGAAGAGGACGGGCGGTACACTCTTGAATGTGATGGCGATTTCTGTGCCACCCTTGGGCATACGCTTGGCGGTACGGATGAAGAAGGGGACTCCTGCCCAGCGCCAGTTGTCGATGTTAACCTGAAGGGCCACGAAGGTCTCAGTTGTCGAATCCTTAGGAACGCCCTCAGCCTCGCGATAGCCAGGGACGGGTTGGCCGTCGATCAATCCGGCAGTGTATTGAGCTCGGACAACATGCTTGAAGACATCATCACCACGGAGGGGTCGAAGGGAACGTAAGACCTTCACCTTCTCGTCGCGTATTGCGTCGGCACTCAGGCTCGTAGGGGGCTCCATGGCCGTGAGAGTGAGGAGCTGGAGCAGATGATTCTGGATCATATCACGCATTGCCCCGGAGGTGTCGTAGTAACCGGCGCGTCCCTCGACGCCGAGCGGTTCGACCGCCGTGATCTGAACGTGGCTGATGTGATTGGAATCCCAGAGTGATTCGAAGATCGAATTGGCGAATCGCATCACCATGATGTTCTGGGCGGTTTCCTTGCCCAGATAATGGTCGATGCGGTAGGTGTCGCACTCCGGGAAGACCTCGCTTACAAGGGTATTGAGATGCTGTGCGCTTTTGAGATCCTTGCCGAAGGGCTTCTCTACGATCACCCGGGCCCAACTTCCCGGGGTGGTGGTGCTCAGTCCGCTCTCACGCAGGTGGCTTAAAATGACCGGGAACTGATCGGGAGCAACGGCTAGGTAGTAGAGGCGGTTGCTACCGGTCCCGCGGTTTTGATCCGCCGCATCCATCTGTGTCGCGAGAGTCGTGTAACCCTCACCCTGATCAAAGGGGCTCTGATGGTAGATGATCGAAGAGGCAAACTGAGCCCAGAGTTCCTCGTTGAGCGGAGTGCGGGAGAACTTGCGCGTCGATTCCTCTAGCTCCTTGCGGAACTGCTCGGAGGTCTTTTCCCGTCGGGCAAACCCGATGATCGTGAGAGCCGGTGGCAGTGCCCCTTCGGCGGCTAGGTTATAAAGCGCCGGGATGAGCTTACGATGGGTGAGGTCACCGGTCGCACCGAAGATGACAAGCGTGCAGGGCTCGGGTGTGAGGCGGTTGGTGATCCCCTCACGGAGGGGATTGACTAATGGAGAAAGCATGTGAAAAGGCTGAAGGAAAAAAAAGGCTGAAGACTGAAAGGCAGACGGCAGGAGAGCTATGAAGCTGAAGAATTTTTGTATTACCTCAGCTTCAACTCCCAAATTTCACTTATTTAAGGGAGTGGAAAACTCGCCGTGAAGGTCGTAACTTCTTCGCGGAGTTTCGCAAGAGTAGATTCATCGTTCCGAGCCTTGAGGCCCGTATCGATGAAGTCGGCGACCTGCATCATCTCCTCCTCCTTAAATCCACGCGTGGTCATGGCCGGAGTGCCAAGGCGAATGCCGCCGGTCTTGGAGATAGGCTCGGTGTCGAAGGGGATGGCGTTCTTGTTGACGGTGATGGCCGCTTTATCAAGCGCCTCCTGTGCTTCGAGACCATTGATTCCCTTCGATCGAAGATCGACGAGAATGACATGATTGTCGGTGCCACCGGAGCTTATCGTGTAACCTAGGACTGAGAGGCGAGCAGCAAGGGCCTTCGCATTCAGGACGATCTGCTTAGCGTATTCCTTGAAGGACGGCTGCAGTGCCTCGTGGAAGCAGATGGCCTTGGCCGCGACGACCTGCATGAGAGGGCCTCCCTGAACACCGGGAAACACCTGTGCATCGATCTTCTTCGCATACTGCTCTTTGCAGAGGATTAGTCCAGAGCGTGGGCCTCGGAGACTTTTATGGGTGGTGGTGGTGACGAAATCTGCCAGGGGGACCGGGTTCGAATGAACCCCTCCTGCGACGAGTCCGGCTATATGCGCCATGTCGACAAAGAAATAGGCGCCTACGGAATCAGCGATCTGACGGAGACGTACGAAGTCGATCTCGCGAGGATAGGCAGAAGCACCGGCGGTAATCATCTTCGGGCCAACCTCCTCGGCCTGTTTGGCAAGGGCGTCGTAGTCGATACGGCCATCGGCCTGCGAGACGCCGTAGTGGGTGACCTCGTAGAGCTTGCCGGAGAAGTTGGCCTTGTGTCCGTGAGTCAGGTGACCGCCATGCGCCAGATCCATGGTGAGGATTTTGTCGCCGGGTTGGAGGACGCTGAAGTAGACGGCCATGTTGGCCTGGCTACCGCTGTGGGGTTGAACGTTGGCATGCTCGGCTCCGAAAAGTTTCTTCGCACGTTCGATCGCGAGTCTCTCGACGACATCGACATGTTCACAACCGCCATACCAACGGCGCCCAGGATAACCCTCGGCGTACTTGTTGGTGAGGCAGGAGCCTTGGGCTTCCATGACCGCCTGGCTGGTGAAGTTCTCCGAGGCAATGAGTTCGATGTGCTCGAGTTGGCGATGATGTTCGGCAGCGATGGCTGCAGCGATCTCAGGATCGGTCTTTGCGAGGGCGCTGGTGGAGTCGAGTGAGGAGTGGGAGTCGGCTGTTCGTGACATGGTTATTGAATATTCATCCACAAAATCACGGATTTGTACCAGCGCGCTTTTGATGACATCGCGGCAGCGCTTGTAGGTAGGGAGTCCCTGGCCGATTGGATCAGGCACGTCGCCGCCGATCCTGGTGAACTCTCCCAGGAGACGCACCTTCTTGGAGTGCTCCGGAAAAAGGAGGTCGATCAGTCGGTAATGATCTCGTGTCATGGTGAAGACATGGGTGCAGCGTTCCAGAAGCTCCTCGGTCACGGGTTGGCTCCTGAAGCGATGGAGATCGATCCCAAGTTCTGAGAGAGCGGCGACTGCCGGTTGGCTAGCCTGGGCGTTCTGAAGTGCATTCATGCCCGCGGAGAGGACAATGATATCCTTACGGTTCCCGAGAAGATCCTTCATGAGACCCTCGGCCATGGGGCTTCGGCAGACATTTCCCGTGCAGACGAACAGGATGGTTTTCATGAGGGACGTTTTGTTCGTTGGAAAAGGAAAACTAAGAACCGCGACATGATATTTATGTTAAGAATCTAAAAATCCGAAGTCAATGCAGCCATGATGGTAAATTGCCGGAGAAATAGCATTTTCGCATTGTACCTAAGCAAAAGGACTAGACCTTTGCGGAAATGCTTTTTTAGTGACAGCGGGCGAGAACAAGTGATACATCTTTTCTTTAATTATTATGCAACGTAAAAGTGCTTTCTCCCGCAGACTCCCCGATCTGGTCACTGAGGAACTGGTAGCAGTTCTTTCCAAGAAGGGAACTTCCTTTGAATTCAAGCAACTCTTTGATGTCGTTCACGACCGTCTAAAGAAACGTAATGCAGCAAGTGGTGGAGAGGAAATGCTTCGGCTCCGAGCTTATGAGAAGCTTCAGCACCTTGTTTCCCGCAATATGGTGAAGAAAAGCGGCAAGAAGTACAAAGGCTTGGTCTCTTTGGCCCATGCCATTGCTCCAGAGGAACCCCTCCCAGCCCCTCAGGTCCCAGGAATCGTCTCCATCACGCCTGTTCCCTTTCAATCACTCAAGAAGCCTGTGGCGAAAGCTGTGGTAAAGTCCTCTGCAAAGCCTGCTTCTGCTAAAACCTCAAAGCTGCTTTCCAAGCCAGTTGCCAAGAAGGCAACTGTCAAGGCTCCCGTTAAAAAGGTTCCAGCCAAGGCACCTTCGAAGAAGTCTCCCACGAAGGTCTCGAAGCCTTCAGCTAAGTCTGCACCCAAGAAGGTAGTGGCTGTCAAAAAGCCGATTCAGAAAGCTTTGGTGAAGAAGGTCGCCGGCAAACGTAATTAACAGCATCTGATCATGGAAGGCACCCTAGGAAGCTTAAGTAGCTACGGATCCCTCCTCATTCATATTGTGGTTTGCGTCGGTTTGGCGCTGACCATGTGGATTGCCAGTATTCTGCTCGGACGAATCGGTACACGCACAGGAGTCAAGGATATTGCCTATGAGTGCGGCATGCTTCCTGAAGCGGGCCCTCAGCCACGCTTCAGTGTTAAATTCTACTTGGTGGCGATGTTGTTCATTTTGTTCGATATCGAAATCGTCTTTCTTTACCCTTGGGCCGTGGTTTATCGGGAATATCTGATGCAGTATGGCGTGGGCATTCTTTGGACTCTCGTCACTTTCTCGGTGATTCTGTTTGTCGGTTATATTTACGCCATCAAGAAGGGCGCCTTGGATTGGTCTAGGTAATCTCCCCTCAAGGGAAGGGGAGGTCTTGACCTCCTCGATCACAGGGGTATGGTTACAAACCCAGTTTTTAGGAAGGGTGGCTGAGTCCGGTTTAAGGCACTCGACTCGAAATCGAACGTGGGGTTATTCCCACCGCGGGTTCGAATCCCGCCCCTTCCGCCAAACTGCCCATAGGTCAGGAATCTGTGTTTGGCGGGATGAAGAACCTTAGTTCGATCACCTTACGCGATCAGTGGCATATTATTAGTGCGAAGCCATGCAGTAGGACCTTGCCAAGGGCAACGAAATCCCGCTCATTGCCGAACGCCTTCTGGTGGTCGCACTTTTTGGTTTTTACCAAAGCCTATGCGTTCGCATAGGCTACATCACAGTTCCCATGGTTCAATGTTCCGCTAAACTGCCTGATAGCCATCAGGTTTGCTTGTCTAGCTGTTACTTTGTATCAGCCACGGGAGGTTTCTCTGCCTCTAATCTGCCGGCACTGCTGCGGCCACGATTTCGGCGAAGCTGCGCGGGTCGAGGCTAGCCCCTCCAACCAAGGCACCATCGATGTCGGGCTGGAAGAGGAGCTCGCGAGCATTGTCCGCCGTGACGCTTCCCCCGTAGAGGATGCGGGTTTTTGCGGCGATTTCCGGTCCTGAGACTTGTGCAAGGTAATCCCGGATGAACTGATGGGCTTCCTGGGCCTGTGCCGGAGTGGCGGTGAGTCCTGTACCAATTGCCCAGACGGGTTCGTAGGCGACGACAATCTCCTCGAGTTGCTCCGAGGTCAATCCAGTCAGTGCACCGCGCAGCTGGGCTTCCAGAACTGCCTTTTCCTGACCGGCTTGGCGCTCCTCAAGAGTCTCGCCGATGCAGAGGATAGGGCGAAGTTCGGTAGCAAGTGCCGTCACGACCTTGCGGTGCACAAGTTCGTCTGTCTCGCCGAAGAGCCGGCGACGCTCACTGTGGCCAACCAGAACATAGCGTACGAACAGGTCGCGCAGCATGGTTGCTGAGATTTCGCCAGTGTAGGCCCCTTTGGCCTCAGGAGACATATTCTGTGCGCCGAGGCGGATCTTCTGGGTGCCACCCAGGATTTCGGAGGCCTTCGCAAGGGCCGTGAAGGGAGGGATAATAGCGATATCGACATTATTGATGCCCTCTGTCTCAAGGCGAAATACCTCAAGGTAGGGGGAGACCTCCGAGGAGGTCATATTCATCTTCCAATTACCAGCGACGAATTTTTTGCGTGGGATTGCCATGATGAGTTGGAAGATTAGGCCTTCTCGTTGAGAGAGGCAACGCCTGGTAGGATTTTCCCCTCGAGGAGTTCAAGGGAGGCTCCACCACCAGTTGATGCATGAGTCACCTTGTCGATGACGCCGAACTTCTTCGCAGCTGTTGCGGTATCACCGCCTCCAACGATGGTGACAGCGCCCGATGCTGTGGCCGTCGCGACGGCTTCAGCCATGGCCTTGGTACCCTCGGCGAAGATATCGAACTCAAAGACGCCACAGGGACCGTTCCAGACGATTGTCTTTGCGGAGGCGATGACCTTGGCAAAGAGTTCGCAGGTCTTCGGACCGCAGTCAAACCCCTCCCATCCGTCGGGAATACCGCTCTCGACAGTAGCAGATCCCAGATTGGAGTCGGGTGAGAACTTGTCCCCTGTGATGAAATCGATAGGCAGGTGAATGCGGACACCCTTTTCCTTGGCCTTGGCGGCAAGTTCGGAAACGATCGCGGCCCCAGCAGGATCAAAGAGGCTGTTGCCGATCTGCATCCCATTAAGCACCTTCAGGAAGGTGTAGGCCATGCCGCCACCAATGATGATGTCATCCGCCTTGTCGATGAGGCTTCGGATGAGCGGGATCTTGTCGGCGATTTTGGCGCCGCCAAGGATTGCAAGTAGAGGTCGCTGCGGATTCTCAAGGACGGCGGCAAATGCGGCCAACTCCTTCTCGACAAGGAAACCGGCGACCTTATCGGGAAGATCGACGCCGATAACGCTCGAGTGAGCGCGGTGGGAGGTGCCGAAGGCGTCGTTGACATAGATATCGGCAAGCTTGCTTAGGCTGGCACGGAAGGAAGCCACTTTCGCAGGATCAGCCGTAACGCTGTTTCCTTCAGCGTCCTTGGCCTTGCCCTCTTCCTCAATATGGAAACGGACGTTCTCGAGCAGAATGACTTCACCGGGCTTGAGTGCGGCACACTCGGCTTCAACTTCGGCTCCGACGCAGTCGTTAAGGAACTTTACGTGCTTGCCGAGCACTTCCTGGAGCTTCTCGGCGACGGGCTTGAGCGTATATTTAGCAACCTTCTCACCGTTCGGTCGCCCAAGATGGCTGGCAAGCACTACGGAAGCACCATGATCGAGAGCATACTGGATCGTTGGGAGAGCCGCAGTGATACGCTGGGTATTGGTGATCTCTCCGGTCTGCTTGTCCTGAGGGACGTTGAAATCAACGCGGATAAAGACGCGTTTACCGGCTAGGTCGAGGTCCTTGATCGTTTTTTTAGCCATGGATGCAGTGAAGGTGAGGTTAATTGAAAAATTGGTTTTAAATTTTTAAAGCGAGAGGGCAGGAAAGTCAGGAACGAGCCTGCTTTTCCTGCCCACGTGAGCGGTATGCTTTTAGGCGCTGATCTTCTTGAGCAGGTCGACGCAGCGGTTGGAGTAACCCCATTCGTTGTCGTACCAGGAGACGAGCTTGAAGAACTTGTCGTTCAGTTCCATGCCGGAGCCAGCATCGAAGATGCTGGAGCGCGTGTCGTGAATGAAGTCGCTGGAGACAACCTCGTCCTCGGTGTAGCCCAAGATACCCTTGAGGTAGGTCTCGCTGGCCTTCTTCATGGCCTCGCAGATCTCCTTATAGCTGGTGGATTTGGTGGTCTTGAAGGTGAGATCAACGACAGAAACTGTCGGGGTCGGAACGCGGAACGACATGCCTGAGAGCTTGCCCTTCACCTCAGGGCAGACGAGGCCAACGGCCTTTGCAGCTCCAGTCGTGGAGGGGATGATATTGATGGCCGCAGAGCGCCCACCCTTCCAGTCCTTCTTGGAAGGAGCGTCGACGGTCTTTTGGGTGGCGGTGTAGCTGTGCACCGTGGTCATGAGGCCCTCCTCGATGCCAAATCCTTCCTTCAAGAGGACATGGACGACGGGAGCGAGACAGTTGGTGGTGCAGCTGGCGTTGGAGATAATGTGGTGCTTGGAGATATCCAGTTTGTCATCATTGACGCCCATCACGACGGTGATGTCCTCGTTCTTTCCGGGAGCGGAGATCAGCACTTTCTTGGCACCCGCGGTGATGTGACCCTTGGCCTTCTCGCCCTCGGTGAAGAGGCCTGTCGACTCGATGACGATATCAACGTTGAGATCCTTCCAAGGCAGAGCTGCAGGGCCTTCCTTAACGGCGAGGCACTTGATCTTGTGATCGTTTACCACCAGCGTGTCGTCTTCGGCAACCTCGGGAGAGGATTTTTCGCTGCGTACCTCACCCTTGAAGAGACCCTGCGTGGAGTCGTACTTCACGAGGTAGGCGAGATTGTCGGCTGGAACGAGGTCGTTGACGGCGACGACTTTATATCCTTTCTCAAGGAGTCCCTGTTCGACGATGGCACGGAAGACAAGGCGGCCGATGCGGCCGAACCCGTTGATGGCAATATTAGGCATGATGTTTGAGTTGGGTTGCCGGCGTTAGGGGGCGCTCGGAAAAAGAAACTCTTAAAAGACGGGGGTTTCTCCGTCAATTTTAAACGGAACTGTCTGATTCGCGGGAAGGTTCAAAACCTGTTTTTTCATCACCATTAAGTTCAAGCGCCCGGATGATCGCCTCGATAGTCTGTTCGTGAGGAAGGCCGGTGGCATCGATTTGAATGTCGGCTATGGACTCGTAGATGGGGATGCGCGATTCCAGAAGCGCATTGAAGGAGCGTCGTGGATTTTCCACATTCAGCAGTGGGCGTTTATGGTTGCGACTTGCGCGTTCAAATAGGATCTCCGGATCGGCATGTAGCCAGACAATCTTTCCGATACGATGCAGAAGCCCCCTATTCTCTTCACGCAAAATGGCTCCGCCACCAGTAGCAAGCAGGATATTCTTGGCGTCGACAAGCTCCCGAAGCTCGGCTGTCTCCCGATCACGGAAGCGCTCCTCTCCCTCTTCGGCAAATAGCTCGCTGATGCTTGTGCCTTGAGCTCGGGCAATGATGAGGTCGTCGCTATCCAGGAACCCGTAATTCATGCGTTTTGCCAGACGACGCCCGATGCTACTCTTTCCGCACCCCATGAAACCGATCAGGACGATGTTTGAATTCATGGGGAAAAGGTACTCGTCCGTCTGGAAAAAGAACATCTTCGAAGAGACTGTTCTCTCACCGAAGCGGGTTGATTGAAACGTCTCTGGTGAATACGCTTCCCGGATGAGTTTCAAAAAAACGAAGTCATTCAAACCCTCAGCCGCGACCAAGTCTTCACCTCTGGTGGGCGTAGTGATGGGTAGTAAGAGCGATTGGGAAACGATGGGTCACGCCGTGGCGCTCCTTGAGGAGTTCGGCGTCCCGTGCGAGTACCGTGTTGTTTCCGCACACCGGATGCCCGCGGCCATGGCGACCTATGCAAAGGAAGCCGAGGCTAGGGGACTTCATGCAATCATTGCCGGTGCTGGTGGTGCAGCCCATCTTCCTGGCATGATCGCAGCTCAGACAACTGTGCCTGTACTCGGGGTTCCGGTGAAGAGCCGCACCATGGAAGGGTTTGATTCCCTGCTTTCGATTGTCCAGATGCCAGCCGGTATTCCGGTCGCCACCTTTGCGATCGGCGAAGCCGGGGCCAGGAATGCAGCCCTCTTTGCGATCGCTCAATTGGCCCTGCTTCATCAGGGGCTTTCTGCGAAGCTTGCCGCATTCCGGAAAGACCAGACCAAGGCTGCCGAAGAGAGTTTCCTCAAGGCGCCTAAGAAACTTCGCTTGAAACGCTAAGTAACTAATATTTCAGGATTTTCAATGTGAGTGCCCGGATTGTTTATGGAGGGGAGGGGATCCGTGATTCCGTGGAACTCTTGCGGCAAGGGGGTGTTGTGGGGCTACCCACGGAGACGGTCTACGGACTTGCCGGAAATGCCTTTGATCCGATGGCGATTGCTCGGATCTTTGAGGCAAAGGGCCGACCGCTTTCGGACCCCCTGATTGTCCACATCCCAGAAGTGGGATGGCTTGAGCGAGTTGTCCACTTTTCTTCTGATGAGCAGAGGGATTATGTGAGAAGGCTGGCGGCGAACTTCTGGCCGGGTCCACTGACTCTTCTGCTGCCCAGGCGACCTGAGCTTCCTGATCTGGTGACTGCGGGATCGGAGTTCGTAGCAGTCCGGGTTACGGCGCATCCGCTCTTCCGGGAAGTGATCCGAGGCATTGGCACCCCATTAGCAGCCCCCAGTGCCAATCGATTCGGTCGAATTAGCCCGACCAGCGCAATGGATGTCCAATTAGAACTGGGTAAATATATTGATCTGATCCTAGATGGAGGTTGCTGTGAGCATGGTTTGGAATCTACGATTGTGGCTCTTAGGAAAGGGGGATTGGCAATACTGAGGCCAGGCCCTATTACAGTTGACCAATTGAAGGAATATGGACATGTATTCACGCCAAATGGGGTTGTGAATACTCCAGGTAGCCTTTTGGGACACTATGCTCCTAAAAAAGAGCTTCACATCATAGAGTCGGACATCCATGGATTTATTCCCAGAGCCAACTCTGGTTATCTTGCCTTTACCACTCCCTCACCCGAGATTCGAGAGCGATTTTCGCTTGTGGAGGTCCTCAGTCCTTCAGGGGATCTCCTCGAAGCAGCAGCTAATTTCTATGCCGCTCTCAGGAGACTAGACAATAGTAAAGCGGACATTATCTATGCCATTCGACTACCCGAAGAGGGGATTGCTTTGGCCATTATGGATCGTTTGAAACGTGCTAGTTTTGGATCTCAGCACCCATCCCGCTCCCATTAGAAGCCAGCACGCATGAAAGGGGATCATCTGAAAAGTGAGGGATTGAATACAAAGGCTGCCGGGATCGTGGCCGGGGCAGTCATGATCAGCCGCGTATTGGGACTTGCTCGTGAGCTCATCTTTGCTGGACTCTTCGGTGCCGGGCGTGGCATGGATGCCTTCCTCACAGCCTTTCGGGCTCCCAATTTGCTGCGTGATCTCTTTGCGGAAGGAGCGCTATCGACGGCTTTTGTGACCGTGTTTTCGCAGAGGATCGCCACCGAGGGGGAGGGGTCTGCTTGGAAGCTCGCATCCAAGATGGCGACTCTGACTACGATCTTCATGAGTCTGGTCTCGCTGCTCGGGGTGATTTTTGCGGCACAGTTCATCGGCTTTCTGGCTCCTGGCTTTCCCGCCGAGAAGGCTGCCCTCACGATCCAGCTGACTAAGATCATGTACCCCTTCATCTTGCTGGTCTCCTTGGCCGCCTTAGTGATGGGGATGCTCAACGCCACCAACCGCTTCACGGTGCCGGCTCTGGCCTCCAGTTTTTTTAATATCGGCTCCATCGCCGGCGGGGTTGCATTCGGGTGGTGGATTGATCCCCATTTCGGGGAGCGATCCCTGATTGGCCTTGCGCTCGGCACCCTGCTGGGAGGGCTTCTCCAGCTTGGTGTACAGTTGCCGGGTCTCTACAAAGCGGGTTTTCGCCTTGTTCTGGATTTTAACTGGCGAGATCCAGGGGTGCGTCAGGTGCTGGTTCTGATGCTCCCGGCTGTGATCGCGGCTAGCGCCGTTCAGATCAATGTGATGATCAACAGTATTTTTGCCTCCTATCTTGGGGATGGTCCGGTGAGTTGGCTCTCCTACGCCTTCCGGCTCATGCAACTACCTCTGGGTGTCTTCGGTGTTGCGGTGGCCACCGTGACCTTGCCCGTTATCGCCAAGGCCTCGGCACTCGGTGAAATGGGGCGCTTTCGCGCAACCTTAGCCAAGGCCATGCGGTTGGCGGTTTTTCTGACGCTACCCTCCGCTGTGGGATTAATCTTCTTGGCCGAACCGATCATTGCCCTCATCTACCAGCGGGGGAAGTTCCTCGACAGCGATTCGCTGCACACGGCAGAGGCACTTCAGTTTTACGCAATCGGTCTGGTGGGCTACTCTTGTATCAAGGTGCTCTCGCCTGCCTTCTATGCCATCAACCGCAAGTGGACGCCAATGATGGTGAGCTTTCTCTCCATTGGAATGAACTTGGCTCTCAACTGGCTCTTTATCTTCCATTTCCAAATGGGTCACAGGGGTCTCGCTCTATCGACGGCTCTGGCCGCCACCGTGAACTTTACGTTACTTTATCTCTTGATGAGGCACGTTTCAGGTTCCCTGGAGTCTAGGGCGATGGCCTTCACCTTGGTTCGCTGTCTTTTCGCCTCGGTACCGATCGGCCTGCTTGGTTGGTTCAGTCACCCGTGGTTGCTGAGTCTCGGCCACTCTGCAGTCATTATACGGGCTGGCGCACTAATGGCTGTGATTGCTGGCGCGGTTAGTCTCTTCCTCTTTTTTAGCTGGGTCTTGAAGATCGAGGGCTTCAATGAATTTCTCGGAATCGTTTCCAGGAAGCTCGAGGGGAGGGTGAAAAGTTAAAAAGTTAGAATGGTAAAAGCTTAAAAAGGGTAAAGGGAAAGGTGAGCTTACATTCCATGAATCAATACCTCGGGCCTCCCATGTAACTTTTAAACATTCTATCCTCTCTAACGTGCCCCGCCTTCTTATTCCCGATCCACGCTGTAGCGGCCGGGTCCGATCAGCAGGAGTGAGAGGAAAACGGAACCGAGTTCGATAGCATGGGAGGCAACTGACCATTTCTCCATGAAATCGCCCGGGGTCGTGTGAAAGTGCATGGTGGTGGCCACGGCCATGTTGATCACTAGGAAGAGACAGGCCGGGCGAAAACAGAAGCCTATCAGCAGGAGAAATCCGCCGACGGACTCGGCAAGCGCCGCCATCAGTCCCCAGAAAATCGGATATGCTGTCACTCCGACGAACTGCATCGACTTGCCAAGCTTGATCCAAAGATCGGGACCTTCCATGAGTTTGGGAATACCATGAGCCAGAAAGGAGAGTCCTATGAGGATGCGGAGGAGTAACAGGCCTGTGTCACGGTACTTGCTGAAATAGTGAAAGATCATTGCCATTGGAATGCCTTCCGCGGTGAGCACTCACAAGAAAAAACGTTTCTTGAACGCATGGTGGGAAGAAGAGATCTCTGGAAATCTGATTGATGAGGGAGAGGCAACACGTTAAACAACAGGTCGCATGAAGACCCTCTCCAGCCTGCTCTCCGCCACCGCCGCGCTCGGTGTTCTACTCCTTGCCGGATGCGCCAACGGACCGAAGGTCGATCCGCAGATCACTGCGGCCGTTGCTTCCGCCAACGTGAACAAGAGCACCTACAACAAGATCTTCAACGCTCAGACGCTCTCCTATGCGGATATCATGAACCTGGTCCACGGCCATGTTCCCTCCCACATCACTGTCGGCTATCTTCGCAGCACTCAGAAAGTCTATGACTTCAGCTATTCCCAGCTTGCCTCACTTAAGGCTGCTGGAGCTAAGCCGCATCTGCTGAATTATCTCACAGAGACCCAGGGCTTCTACGGCAACAATGTGCCACCGAAGCCGGGCAACAAAATCCCGGGTGATGTGAAGTACAACACCAAGCTAAATCAGGATCAGCAACCCTTCTACTACAATGCTCCTCTGATCGATGATTGGTATGATTCAGCTTATACCGAGTCTTGCTACAGCCCCTTCTCTTTCGATACCGGCGGCGGAGGTTAGGGTTTGCTCTAGTTCAAGCTTTGTTTGGACGATCAAGGGTCTTCCTATGAGATGAAGAGCCCTAGAATCCGTCAGCTTTTCCTCGGCCGGTGAAGGCCACTCCTTTTTTTAAACAGCGATATCCTTTTCTTGGGATACTTCTGGCCGCTATTGCTGGGATACTTCTTAGTTCCTTTTTTGGCTATGGATTGTGGCTGCTGGTGGTGGTCTGCAGTGTTTGTCTGTTCCTGCTATTGTTCCGCAAAAAGGGTGGAATCTGTTGGGCGGCAACTCTTTCTGTTTTCGCTCTTCTTCATCTTTGGAACTGGGATTTGTCACCGACGCGCAATCTTGCGCCCTACCTTGATTCGATAGGGAACGAAGCAACGGGAAATGAGGTTGCCGTACGGGGTATCATCATTGGAGAGCCAAAAATTAGCCGCTCGGGATCCGCCACATTCCCGATGCGACTTGAGGAGTTGAGAGGAATGCAGGATGGGAATCTTCTGACAAGGGCCCCGCTGACAGTGCAGGTACGCTGGGCAGGAAATCAACCCTCCTACGGAGATCGTGTGCTCTTTCAGGGCATACCGATGAGACCTGCCCCCCCTCGTAATCCGGGAGAGATGGATTATAAGCGTTGGCTGGAAAGGCACGGTATCACCATCCGTTTCGAGGTGGATCCCTCGATTCCCGGAACAATCGAATCCAGCGGGCATGGAAATCCACTCATGGTCTTTGCAATCCGAGCGCGTCACCGCATGGAGGAAATCCTCTCGATCGATATGGAGCGAGTATCGGAGGTGAGGGGGGCGATCGAAGGAATCTGTCTCGGTGTCACCGAGCATGCACCCGAGGGATTTACAGATGATTTCCGGTTTACCGGTACCATGCATCTCTTCGCCGTCTCGGGCCTACACGTCGGCATGCTCGCTGTGATTCTCTGGTTCGCACTTAAAGCTGTGCGTATCCCGAGGAATTGGGCCGTGATTCTTACCATTCCGATGCTCTTCTTCTTTGTGCTGGTGACCGGAATGAAAATAGGGAGTATCCGGAGCGCCACCATGGCTTCGATTTTGTTGATCGGGATTACCCTCTTCCGTCGCTCCCCCTTACTGAACACCCTTGCCGCCGCAGCTTTTTTCCAGCTCGCTCTGGATACTAACGATCTCTTTTCTGCAGGCTGGCAATTCTCCTACTCGGTGGTCTTCGCGATTATCGTTGCTGCATCGCGCATTGAGGCCTGGCTAATTCGGCTTCACGAGCCTGACTCTTTCCTGCCTGCCAAGCTGATCGGGTCGCGCGAGAGGTGGGGATTCCGGGCATGGCATCATGTGTCCGGTCTAGCAGCCGTCTCGGCCTCTGCCTGGATCGGTGCGATCATTCCGACGCTCGCCTATTTCCACCTTATCTCCTTCTCTGCATTCGGAGCCAACCTTCTGGCTGTCCCTCTTGCCTTCGTTGTCATCTCCCTGGGGGCATTGTCGCTTGTTGCTGGAACGTTTTCCAGCTGGATGGCTGGAGCGTTTAACAATGCCAACTGGCTTATCACCAAGCTCCTTCTCTTTATCGTTCAAACTAGCGCCCTGATGCCCGGAGGACACTGGTTCGTGGGTATTTCTGCTCCAGCCTTCCCAATAATGACCATTCTCGATCTGCGAGGAGGCTCCTGTGCAGTGATCAGGGACGGCAGCCAGTTTGTGCTTATCAATGCAGGGAAGAAGAGAGATGCCATAGCAACTATTCTGCCGTTCCTGGAATCTGTGGGGGCAAATTCTATCAGGAGTTGTCTCATCACCAAGCTGGATGCCTCTCATCTCGGAGGCTTGCCTATTGTCAGAAAGGAAATCCCCGTCCAAGAAGTCTTGGTTACCTCAACGCTTTCTCACTCGCAGATTGCGAAGGGCATCCTCTCGTCAGTTAATTCGCATACGGTTTTTCCCGGTAAGCCTATCTCTCTTTCGAAGCGGGTGAGCGCGGAGTTACTGACAACAGGCGACAATGATCCTCCGGCAATCCGTATCCAGTTGAGTGAATCCCGAATTCTGCTCCTTCCTTTAGCAGATCAGAAATTGATCTCTTCTCTCTCGGTCGTGTCTGATGATTCCCTTCACGCTGATGTGCTTATGATGCCGTTGGGTGGCGCTGAATTGGCCTCCACGCTGGCCCTTATCGCAAGGATCGCTCCGAAGGCCGTAATCACACAAGTCGAACTCTTCAAACAAAACGGCGTCCCGAGCGGTGAGTGGGAACGTCTCTTGGCAGAGAAAGGCATCAAGCTGTTCCGTCAGGATAAAAGTGGAGCGCTCTTCATCGAATCCGCCGCAGAGGGAACTTCGGTTAAGCCGTTTTTGGATAATTCAAATTCGAATCGCTAAGAGAACGAGAGAGAGGAGATCCTCTTTTCGAAGAGGTTGTGCCGTGCTGGATCGTAATGGTGGCCGATGAAGCCGACCGACTCGGCGCCTCTCACATTCTCTTCCAGGTCATCAATATAGAGCGTTGTTGAGGGATCCACTCCGAACTGGGTTTGGGCCATTTCAAAAATCAGTGTCTCTGGTTTCATGACGCCCGCCTTGTAGGAGTAGATGCCATCAACGAAGAGCGTTGTGAAGAAATCATATTCCTCGAAAATGTGATCGTGGTGGATGCATCCGATATTGGAGAGAAGGTAGAGCGGTGTCTTCCCATGCAGCGAGCGGGCCCACTCAAGCATCGGGGTGTTGACCTGAAAGATCCGTGTCCAGAGCTCCATGAAGTGGTCCTCGGGTCCGTCATGGGCAAAGGCTTCCCGGACTACACGGATGAACTCCTCCTTACTGATGGTGCCCGTCTCATGGGCCATCCGGTGTGGGTGAAGTTCCTCGATCGAGGGTGCAGACTCTCTGCCTGTGTGAGAAAGCAAGGCCCTCTCCGCAATGAAGTAGTCGAAGGTTAGCAGAACATTGCCGATGTCGAAGATGACGGCCTGTATTTTCATAGAAGCAATGAGGGAGAAATCAATATGGAACTCAGGAAGGATTCTGGGAAAAACACAAAACCGAATGGAGAGCTAAATAACGCAAGGTTTTAGGAGGGATGTTGATGGAGGTGTCTGTATCTCTTTTCCTGATTTCCTGAGTTCCAAATTAAAATCAGATGCTTTCAGGTTTCTAAATCAGCTTCCCTCAAAACTTCGATCGCTGAATTTTTGGCTCCTTCCGGGGTTCCTGTTTTCCAAGCATTGGCCTCCCATGTCTTCCAGACTTGTGCTCCATGGGAGAAGGCATGCCTCACAGCTGCACCGACGGCCTGGGGAGATGTGGCGGAGCATCCGCAGTTTTCAGTCGTCAGGAGTTCTGCGTTTCCCTCCTCCTGTCCCGGAATGACCTGGCTCATGATGAGAGGAGTAGCTGCTGCTAGGCATTCCTGGACGGTGGCGCCCCCTGCCTTGGCCACGACGAGATGACTCGATGCCATCCTCTCTGGCAGGTTTTCCATCCATCCCTCGATCTTGATCGGGCGATCGAACGTTGAGGCAATCTTCTGCAGTGCTGTGCGTAATTCCTCATCCCGACCACAGGCCGCGGAGAGTTCGATCCCCTCTACCTCGCCGAGATGCTGTAGGATTTTCGCTGCATTCTTCTGGCCAGGATTTACAAGGAAGAGGACCTTGGGGGTTCTCGATGGCCCAGGTGGCACCCTCTCCCCGCGAAGGGTTTCGAAGAGTGCAGGTACGGGGAATCCCGTCACCCGCAGGATATCACGGGAAACACCGGCTTCTTCCATGACCTGGGCGGTAACCTCATTCGGAACAAGAAAGAGATCCGAGTGCCCGCTGTACCAGAGCGAGTTGATGGAGATCGAGTCTGTGACGTCAGTAACGGTGCGGAAGGGACGGTTCACCTTGCCGTACAGATGATCGAGTAGGTGGTTATAGCCGGGGTAGGTCGAGGCGATGACCGCTGGGTTCATCTCAGAGATTTTCTTGCTAAGCAGGCGGGCGCCTCGCTTGTAAACAGAGACCCTACCCGCGGCTGCCTTGTCCTTGTCTAGAAACTTGTAAAATCCGCCCCAGAGTCCCGGGAAGTGGTTGATAAAGAAAAAGTATCCCTTCTGGGCTAGTGTGTAGAGCGGACCGTAGGCCTCGGCGAAGAGATCCCTCACTTCGACCTCCCGTTCGGGATCAAGGGAGCGCAGAGCGATTGCCAGATTCCTGGCGGCTGCATTGTGACCCTCCCCGAAGGCGGAGGTAAGGATCAGGATCGGGCGCTTCATGGATGATTTGGAAAAAGTAGATCGACTCAGAGCCACTTCCTGCTGCGGAAATAGAGGAACATCGACACAAAGATCGAAATCAACACGAGCCAGCAGGCAGGATATCCATAGCGCCATTCGAGTTCAGGCATGTTGTAGGGACTGTCACGGAAATTCATTCCATAGACTCCGACCAAGAAGGTCAGGGGCATGAAGATTGTGGCAAAAAGTGTCAGCACCCGCATGATTTCATTGGTCCGGTAACTCAGGCTGGAATGATAGACATCCATGAGTCCGGAGGTGAGATCGCGATAGTTTTCAATAATGTCGATGATCTGCGTGATGTGTTCGTAGCAGTCGCGCAGAAACATCCGGGTAGTCTCGGATACCAGTCCTTCGTCATCATGCATCAGGTGACTGAAAACCTCTCTCTGAGGCCAGGCTCCTCGTCTCATCTCAAGAAGAACTCTTTTGTAATAGAAGAGATCCTTCAGGATCTCCCGGCTTGGCCGTTCCACCAGGGCCTCTTCGATCACCCCTGTCTCGTCCCCGATCATTTCAAGCACAGGGAAGTAATGATCAATCACTGTATCGAGTAACGCATAGGTGAGAAAGTCTGCACCATGCTTCCGCACCAGTGATTCCGGCAAATGAAGGCGCCTGCGCACCTCGTGAAAGGAGTCTCTCTTGCCGTTCTGTTGGAAGGTGATGACGGTATTCTTGGTGAAGAAAAGACTCAGTTGCTCCACCTCGACCACTCCCTCCTGATCCTTGGGGGAATAGGCCATGGAGGTGATCAGAAAAATCCCATTATCCAAACTCTCCATCTTCGGACGCTGCGAGGTGAGGATGTCCTCGACGACTAGTGGCCCGAGTTCAAAATGGGCTCCCAATAACTTCACGGATTCGACATCTCCAAGCCCGTTGATATCAATCCAATTGTTTTTTTTAGGATCGAGTCGGAGGATCGCATCGGCCACGTCTGTGCAGATGCATTCCTCCACAGAATCCGCTTCGTAGGTGCAGAGGGTGATGCTTGGCTTGGCTGCTTCACCACATCCTTGAAGCTCAAGAGAAGTGGGCGAGGTGCCGGGTGTCAGATAGACCAGTTTGATCATGGCTTCAGCAAGTGATGGGATTCATGTGATCGAATCCCGTGGGAAGAAGAGACGACTTCTCGTCCGGAGGCAAGACGACACCGATCGGGGTAAGAAGTACTCCCGATGAGGCGGCGGTCCAGCGTTGTTGAATGCTAGGCCAGCTTTTGGCCGTTACGGTCAGGAGTAACTCATAGTCTTCCCCATCGGAAACACCTTCATGAAAGGAGCATCCCCGGTTCAGCGGTAGCCCGTCCGCCGCGATTCTGAATGAGCATCTGCTTGAATTCGCCAGCTTCGAGAGATCGCTTCCGAGGCCGTCGCTGAGATCCATCATTGCTGTAACTCCCTTTTCTCCACCAAGCCAGCGCCCCTCAGCCACGCGGGGTTGAAAGTTGAGATGGCGGCCGCTCTTGAAGGATCCGCCTAGTTTTCCAGTGACACAGATCAAATCGCTAGGTCTGGCTCCGGAGCGAAGCTTCAGATTTTGTTTTGGCACGTTCCCGGTCAGAGTGACCGAGAGAAAGAGGGGTCCGGGTGAACTGGCCGTTTCTCCTCCCACCACGGAGACTCCGAACTCCCTCGCAGCTTTCCCGATTCCTCGATAGAGGGAGCGCCATTCTTTAGAACCCCAATCCGGGGGAGCGGCCACCGTGATCAAAGCATGATGAGGAGATCCCCCCATAGCTGCGATGTCGCTGATGGGACGGCATAGAGCCTTCCATCCTACTTTGTCCAAGGGTGTACCTTTCACGAAATGAACTCCCTCCACAAGCGCATCCGTCTTGAGTAATTCCAGATGCCCTCTTGGATGCGAGGGGCTGATGACTGCGCAGTCATCCCCTATGCCAGCCAGCACCTCGAGCCCCGGAGAGGGTAGCTCACGACTGATGACTTTCAGTAACTCCTCCTCGGATCGGAGCTTTTGTTTCATTAGGAAATAGCGTCTGGCCAGAGAATCAGAACTACGATGGTCGAGGCATTAAATGCAGCATGCATTGCGATCGATGCCCAGAGCGATCCGGTTCGCTCGTAGACCATGCATAGGATAATCGCCAGAATCCCAAGGCCTAGGAGGGAGGGGAGGTGGACATGAATCGCGGCGAATAGTAGCGAGGAAGTCAGCAGGGCGGGAAGTCGACCACCGTAACTTCTGATCACCCCGTAGAAGTATCCTCGGAAGATCACCTCTTCCGCCACGGGAGCCAAGATGACGGCCATGAAGATGACTGCGGCGCGATGCTTGAGATCGGGATGCTCTAAAAAGTATTTTACGATCATCTGGGAGTCGTCCGCGCTTCCGAAGATCTTCTGGACCAATCCTTGGGCCGCCAGAATCAACGGATAGGTGATCAGCAGCCAGAGAAGGCCTGTGCCGGCTGCTTTTGGCAGGCGCGAGGGCTCCAGTCCGAAGGACTCAATCGCTGACTTCCCCTGGAATCCGATCACTCCGAAAATTCCCAGTATCAAAGAGGCGTAGACGATCGAATTGGCGATAATGGCACGGAGAGTGATGCTCTGATCGGACCCAAAGGACTGCCAGATTACGGAGATCATCCAGATCCCAAGAATGGATGCACAGAGAACGTCTGGCAGGCCGAAGCGTCTGGTGGTCAAGCGGGCATGAGAGGAACTGCGATAGGCCAGCCACCCGTAGAATGCGAGTAGGACTAGAAACCCAATTAGCGGAAGTAGGATTCCTGAGGGTGTATAGGCTTGCATTAGAATGCGTAGAAGGAAGGAAGTAGGTAGAGGCGTCCGCTTTCGAGCTTCATGCCTGCGCTCGAACCAACATTCAGGTCGAGGTGGATGTCGCTTTTTTCCGAGTCCTCGAACAAGTGTAAGAACTGGGCAAGTCCGCGTTTCTTCTCATAACGCACGACTTCTGCCCCGGGAACGTTGCCCAGAGTTTGGGCTTTCGCATAGGCCTCCTCAATGTAACCAAGCTGATCGACAAGTTTCGCGGCATACGCATCTTTGCCGCTCAGGACCCGACCATCGGCGATGCCATCACGCAGAGTGGCAGCATCTAGATGGCGCGAGTCGGCAACGATGTTGAGAAAGCGGTCGTAGGTCTGCATCACGAGTCCCTGGAAGTAGCTCTTCTCCTCAACGGTCAGATCGCGTGCGCCATTCAGGGCATCCTTGAACTGGCCGCTCTTGAAGATCACCGACTGGAGGCCGATCTTTCCGAAGAGTTCCTTGTAGTTCAATGTCGAGATGATCACGCCTATGCTACCGGTGAAACTGGTGTCGCTGCACATGATCCACGATCCGGCACAGGCGATGTAGTAGGCAGCCGAAGTGCCGATGGAGTTGATGAAGATAACGACCGGTTTCTTGGCGCTAAGCTTGCTTAGGGCATGGTGGATTGTATCTCCCGCGGTGACTTCGCCACCGGGAGAGTCCACGGAAATCACGACGGCTTTCACTTTAGAATCATTGGCAGCCTGCTGAAAGGCCTCCTTCAGATCTTCGACCATCGAGTCCCCTGTGGAGGCCGAGGAGACCCCATGTCTGTGGGAGATGAGTCCATCCAGCCGGATCACAGCGATCTTGTCGGAGCTGTCATGCCCCTGGACAAGCGTCGTCTCCGCGAATTTCTTTTCGGCCATGGCTTTTGCCGGTCCCGCGCCGCGTGAACCCAGCACGATCAGCAGCATGAGATTAGCGAACAGACTGAACCCAAGCAGCACGATCAGGAACAGGGGGAGACATCCGGACTTCTTCATGAGGCAAGGAGAGTGTCGGAGATAACTAAACTTCTCAAGATAACTCACAGGGAGAGGGGAGTGAACTCATAGGAGTAATTAATTCACGATCCCGTTCATCACCTTCATCTCTATGAAACTTTGTGTCTCTTTTCGCTATGTGAATAACTTGCGAACAATGGCGAAAAAGATGTTCCAGATGACAGCTGGCACAGGAGGGGGCAAGGAGTTATGACTGCTTCCATGTCCAAAGCAGAACTCCGCGCCCGTCTCGACGAGATAGGGGTACGTCCGAGCAAGATGCTCGGTCAGAATTTCCTACTTGATACGAATCTGGCCCGCGCGATTGTGGCCGATCTTGAACCCTCCGAGGGTGATCATCTCGTGGAGGTTGGGCCAGGTATGGGGGCACTCACTGCGCATATTCTGGAGTCACCGGCGCGCAGGATTACCCTGATCGAACGGGACCACCGTCTGGCTGCAGAATTGACCGAGCGGTATGCCGCCGAGATCGCCTCCGGTCGTCTTGAGATCCGTCAGGGTGACGGGGCAAAAACAGACCTTCTCTCTCTCTACGGTTACGGCCCCGTGAAAATGGTGGGGAATCTTCCCTATAGCGCTTCTACGGCGATTATCGGTCGATTCACAGAGGCCGCTTCACCCGCTTCCAGACTTGTTCTGATGGTGCAAAGAGAGGTGGCGGATCGTTTGGCTGCAACCCCGGGGCACAAGGATTATGCGGCTCTCACTGTGCAGCTAGGCAGGCGCTGGTCGGTGAGGAAGCTGCGGGTCGTTCCTCCGGATGTTTTCTGGCCGCGACCCGGTGTCGAGTCGGCGGTGATTTCAGTGAATCCCCGTCCGGTTTCGGGGCTGCCGAACTGCGATCCGGAAATTTTTTCTGCGCTTGTCCGGAAGGGCTTTTCCTCACGTCGAAAGCAACTCCGATCCTTGCTGGATTTGCCTAAGGGACTCTGGGGGGAATGGGCTTCTGCCAAGGGGCATCCACTCACGGCCAGAGCCGAGGATCTTTCTGTGGATGACTGGGCCGATCTTGCGTTCTTACTTACCCATCCTGGCCACGATCACCCCGGAGAAGTCTGTGATGTGGTGGACTCTGAGGACCGGATTCTCGAGTCCCGACTCCGTAGCGACGTCCATGTGAATAACCTCACGCACAGGGCCGTCCACCTTTGGATCTTCAATGCTCAGGGAGAACTCTTTCTACAAAAACGCTCCCCCTGGAAGATTAATCATCCCGATCTCTGGTGCTCCAGTGCGGCGGGCCATGTTGATACCGGCGAGACTTATGAGGAGGCAGGGCATCGGGAGATGAGGGAGGAGATCGGGGCGGATTGTCCTCTTTTCAAGTTCTGGAAAACCGGCGCCTCAGAGGAGACTGGCAATGAGTTCGTGGAGTTCTTGGTCGGGCGCTGTGATGGTCCCTTCCGGTTTGCGCCGGGTGAGGTCGAAACGGGAGCCTTCTTTCCAGTGGAGCAGATTGCCCGCTGGGTTGAGCGAACTCCTGAGGAATTCACCCCTCTCTTCAAGATGGCTGCCGTCAAATTTCTAGGAGAGACAGAGAGTCTCATAAAACTCACTGCTGGCACATAATTGTGACATGGTGACTCTTTTCGAGTTTGCTCGCTTTGAGTTTTTATAATCGTATCTAGCTTTCCTGGAGTAAGATGCATTATATTTGCGTTTTAGGCACGCCCTTTGCTGTTAAAGATTCGCTATGTCTAAAATCCTAGGAATCGATTTGGGAACAACCAACTCCTGCATGTCCGTGATGGAAGGTGGGGAGCCGGTTGTTCTGGAAAACTCAGAAGGCGCCCGCACGACCCCCTCGGTTGTTGCTTTCAGCAAGAGTGGCGAGCGTCTTGTCGGCCAGGCCGCCAAGCGTCAGGCCATCACCAACCCACAGAACACCATCTTCTCCGTGAAGCGTTTTATGGGCCGTAAGTACGACGAGTGCCGCGGCGAGCAGGATCGCGTCCCCTACAAGCTGGTTAAGGCCGCCAACGGTGATGCCCACATTCAGGTTGAGATTGACGGCAAGCCCAAGGCTTTCTCCCCTCCGGAGATCTCCGCCATGATCCTTGCCAAGCTCAAGAGCGACGCCGAGGCCAAGCTCGGTGAGAAGATCACCCAAGCGGTCATCACGGTTCCCGCTTATTTCAATGACTCCCAGCGCAACGCTACCAAGGACGCAGGCAAGATCGCCGGTCTCGAGGTCATGCGCATCATCAACGAGCCGACCTCCGCCTCTCTGGCCTACGGCCTCGAGAAGAAGGCTGATGAGAAGATCGCCGTCTACGATCTCGGCGGCGGCACCTTCGACATCTCCTGCTTGGAGCTTGGAGACGGCGTCTTCGAGGTTCGCGGCACCAACGGCGACACTCACCTTGGTGGCGACGACTGGGATCACCGCATCATGGACTGGATCATCGAGGAATTTAAGAAAGAGTCCGGCATCGACCTCACCAAGCAGCCTGACGCCGTCCAGCGTATCAAGGAAGAGGCCGAGAAGGCTAAAATCGCCCTCTCCTCCACTCAAGAGTACGAGATCAATCTCCCCTTTGTCACCGCTGACGCCAGCGGACCGAAGCACATCCAGAAGAAGCTCACTCGTGCCAAGCTCGAGCAGCTCACGGACGATCTCTTTCAGCGCACCATCAAGCCCGTCGAGGATTGCTTGGCCGATGCCAAGTGGAAGAAGGGCGACGTGAATGAACTCGTTCTTGTCGGCGGCATGACTCGCATGCCCAAGGTTGTCGAGACCGCCCGCAACATGATCGGCAAAGAGCCCCACAAGGGTGTCAACCCCGATGAGGTTGTGGCAATCGGTGCGGCCATCCAGGGCGGTGTGCTTCGCGGCGACGTGAAGGATGTCCTCCTGCTGGATGTCACACCGCTGACCCTCGCAATCGAGACAGCCGGAGGCATCGCTACCCCGATGATCCCTCGCAACACCACGATCCCGACCAAGAAGAGCAACGTCTTTTCCACCTACAGCGACAACCAGCCCGGTGTGGAGATCAAGGTTCTCCAAGGAGAGCGCCCGCTCGCCCGTGACAACAAGCAGCTCGGCGTCTTCCATCTCGATGGCATCCCGCCAGCCGCTCGCGGCACACCTCAGATCGAGGTTACCTTCGACATCGATGCCAACGGCATCCTAAACGTCTCCGCCAAG
>Ga0209084_1000981_pt1 | contig 25313 bp, 22 predicted proteins | sample C_130820_MF_Meta_FD_187309 | JGI IMG/M metagenome (GOLD analysis project Ga0209084, IMG submission 187309) | Freshwater microbial communities from Lake Croche, Canada to study carbon cycling - C_130820_MF_MetaG (SPAdes) (version 2) | ecosystem: Environmental > Aquatic > Freshwater > Lake...
TAAATACTCGACGGAACTTATTTTTTACCAATGATTTGGTTTTTCCTTGGTACTCGCAAGGCGCCTACCCTAGCCTACTCGTTCCTTATTATAAAAAATTGAATTAACCTCAACTCTACTGATGCTGTTAAGCTAAATAGGCTTGGCTCCGCTGCAGCTGACTGTGCTTTGTGCGAACTGCTCAGTGGTCAGTCTGTCTTCACATGGTCAGTCTAAAGGTACTCTTTCGAGTTTCATGCGTCAACTCGCTGTTGAGAACGGATTCTTATTAATTACTGGAGACGCGGATGAATCGGCAATATGTTGCGCAGCTAGCCAATGGCGATCAAGTCTATTATTCAGACCGAAAGCAATGGTGGTGGTTGTTGTCTGTGGGCTTTCCTTTGCTCCCGTTGGTGGGCATTGTTGGGCATGCTTGGCTTGGTTACGAGATCGCGTTGGGTTTGCCACTCTTGATCAGTTATGGTTTGATGCCCTTGCTCGATTATTTGCTGGGAGAAGATGAAAATAATCCGCCTGAAGTCTTGGTGCCGCAACTTCAAGAGGAGCGCTATTACCGATGGCTGACTTGGTTGACCGTGCCTTTGCATTTTGTGGCACTTGTGGGATGTGCTTGGTGGGCAGGTACGCATGCTTTGTCATGGTGGGCTTTTGTATTATTGGCTTTTGTGATTGGTACGGGTTCAGGCCTCGGGATCAATACGGGGCACGAACTTGGACATAAACATAACCGGTTTGAGCAATGGCTGGCAAAGCTCGTATTGGCCGTTCCTGTCTACGGTCACTTTACGGTAGAGCATGGTCAGGGCCATCACCGCTGGGTGGCCACACCATATGACCATGCCAGTTCCCGCATGGGGGAAAGTATCTATCGTTTTGCGCTGCGCGAGCTGCCTGGAGGAATTCGCCGTGCTTGGCAGTTGGAAAAGGATCGCTTGATCAAAATGGGTCAACCTACTTGGGGTTGGCACAATGAGTTGCTGCAGTCGTATGGCATTGCCATCGTGTTGCAATTGGGCTTGATTTTTTCGTTCGGTTGGGTCATGGTGCCATTTCTGGCAATTCACAACGTGGTTGCTTGGTGGCAGTTGACTTCAGCCAATTATGTTGAGCACTATGGCTTGCTGCGAGATCAAATCGAAAATGGCAAGTACGAATCACCCAAGCCACACCACTCCTGGAACGCAAATCACACCGTGTCGAATCTGGCGCTGTTTCATCTGCAACGCCATTCAGATCACCATGCTTACCCATCCCGGCGCTATCAATCGCTTCGCCATTTTGAAAATGTGCCGCAATTGCCCAGTGGCTACTTTGGAATGTTTCCGTTGGCATGTATCCCCTCGCTTTGGTTCAAAGTCATGGACCCACGGTTGATGGCACTGCCCCACGTTAATGGAGATTTGAAAAGAGTCAACATTGCCCCTCACCGAAGAGCTGAAATATTGGCGCGCTACGGTAAGCCTTGAGCAAGTGGCATAAAAGATTGAATGTTTAGGAACTCAAGCATTGCTCAACAGCCCGAGCAGCCAGAATCGATATAAGTGCAGAGCGGTATTGGGCCCCAGCATGTATGTCCGACAACATGTCTGACCAGGGCAATTCGATGCCTTCGATCGCATCAGGTGAAAATTTCTGGCCAAGTAACTGCTCAATTTGCGTAGCCCTGAATGCATATGTCTTGCACCCTGTGACACCTACCCGAACCCCATCCTTGTAACGCGCAACAAAAACACCGACCATAGCCAAGCGAGAAGCAGGGTGTTTGAATTTGATGTACGCCGCTTGAAGAGGACGCTGAAAGCTGACCGATTGAATCAACTCACCAGGCTTCAAGCAGGTTTCATACAAGTTGACGAAAAAATTATCAGCAGAAATAGTCCGCTCATTGGTTTGCACTGTTCCGGCCAATGCCAACAACGCTGACGGGTAGCAAGCAGCTGGATCGGCATAAGCCAGGGAACCACCCAAGGTGCCCATGTTGCGAACCATGGGGTCACCGATACCATGCGCCAGTTTCGCAAGCGCTGGAATGGCTTGTTGTATTTGAACTGAGAGTGCCACTTCCGCATGCCTCGTCATCGCCCCCACAGTGACGGCACTATCGGTGACAGAAATGCCCTTCAGCTCGGACAGTTTGGAGATATCAACCAGACTGGAGGATGACGTCATGCGCAGCTTCATAGCCTGTATCAAGCTTTGCCCTCCTGCTAGAAATTTGGCATCGCCTTCAACAGATTTCAAAGCGTCTGGTAGTGTTGCTGGTTGGTGGTATGTGAGAGCGTACATGTTTTGACCTTAATCGCCGTGTCGGTGTTAAATGCCTGCCGCAGCCTTGACTGATTTGACGATATTTTCGTAGCCTGTGCAGCGGCAAATGTTGCCTTCAAGGCCTTCTCGAATTTGCTCGTCAGTGGGCTTGGGGAAGTGTTTGAGTAATTGAATGGTCGTCATCACCATGCCGGGGGTGCAATAGCCGCATTGCAAGCCATGGCATTCACGAAATGCATTTTGTACCGGATGTAACCCATCCCCTTGAGTCAAGCCTTCAATCGTCGTAACTTCTTGTCCATTGGCTTGGAGAGCCAAGATAGAACACGATTTAACTGCAAGCCCATTCAAGTGAACAGTGCAGCAGCCACATTGCGCTGTGTCACATCCGACGTGGGTGCCTGTCAGTTTCAAGTGATCCCTGATCAGTTGCACCAGTAAAGTTCGGGGGTCAATCTGGGTGACAACAGTGTTGCCATTGACTTTAAGCTGAATGGTTTGGGTAGTCATGTTTGTTTGAACGCTTAAGAAGATAAGGTTGTCTTTTCTTTGGCTTGACGTAAAGCTTGCCAAATCTTTTCCGAAGTGGCCGGCATATCGATCGATTTGACACCTGCCGGAGCCAGGGCATCTATGACGGCATTCATAATGGCCGGAATTGCACCCACAGTGCCCGCTTCTCCTGCTCCCTTAGCGCCCATGGGGTTGAGAAGGGTAGGCACGGCATTGTTCTCAACTCGAATATGGGGCAAGTCATTCGCGCGGGGCATTGCGTAATCCATGAAACTACCGGTGAGCAATTGACCCGATTCGCGCTCATAGACGACTTGTTCCATCAATGCTTGGCCGAGTCCTTGGGCTACACCACCGTGAATCTGACCTTTTACACCAGCGGGATTGATCATGGTGCCAACGTCGTCGACCACCAAATATTCGACCACTTTGACCTCCCCGGTTTGGGCATCAATTTCAACTTCGCATACATGGCAGCCATTTGGCCAAGTGTCGGCGGCTGGAACAAATGTGGCAGTTTCGTAGAAACCACCCTCAAATCCGGCGGGTAGTTTCACGGCCAAAAAAGCTGTTTTTGCAACATCTTTGAGGGTGACTTTTTTATCTGTACCGACCACCTCGAACACGCCTTTATTGAATTGAATGTCGTCAACGGAGGCCTCCAACATATGCGCGGCTATCTTCTTGCCCTTATCAATGATTCGATCGGCTGCTTTCCAAAGCGCAGTGCCGCCTACGACTGTGGACCGAGAACCATTTGTCCCCATGCCAAAAGCCACGAGGTCGGTGTCGCCATCAATGAACTTGACCTGGCCAGGATCAATACCAAGTCGTTCATTAACGATTTGTTTGTACAGTGTTTCGTGTCCCTGACCTTGTGCCTTGGTACCCATTAAAACAGTGGCACTTCCACTGGGATTGAATCGAATTTCAGCAAATTCATGTTGATTTGGGGAGGCGGCCCGTTCAATGGCATTGGCAATCCCTATACCGCGCAACTTTCCACGGCCTAATGCTTCTTTTCGGCGCTCTTCAAAACTAGCGTAATGGGCGCTTTTTAGTGCGATCTCCATTCCACGGACAAAGTCGCCACAGTCATATTTAGCCCCAAAGGGATTGAGGTAGGGCATGGCGGTGGGCTTGATCAAATTGATCTCACGTATCCGTACGCGGTCCATGTTGAGCTCACGTGCCGCATCGTCGAGTAAACGTTCCATCACATAAATGGATTCAGGACGACCTGCCCCGCGATAAGGCGCAGTGCTGTTGGTGTTCGACATGAGAACAGTCACATGCACATGTGCCGCCGCTATATCGTAAACACCAGAAAGCGTGTGGACATTGACGAAGGTTGAAAGCAGATTTCTGTCGGATGAAATGTAGGCCCCCACATTGGCCAGGGTTTTCACGCGCAAACCCAAAATTCGACCCTCAGCATCTAAAGCAATTTCAGCTTCGGAGATATTGTCACGAGCATGTTCATCGGCCAAAATGGCTTCGCTGCGGTCACATGTCCATTTCACAGGGCGGCCTAATTTACGTGCTGCCCATGGCATGAGTCTGTGCTCGGGGTATTGCCAGCCTTTGGTGCCAAAGCCCCCACCCACATCGTTGGCAATCACGCGAATGCGATGTTCTGGAATTTTGAAAATATTTTCGGCTAAAGCATTGCGAACTCGATGGGGGTATTGAACATCAGCCCAAATCGTATAGCGCTCATCGCCTTCGTCGTACTTGGCTAACACACCACGTGGTTGCATGTAGTGAGCGTATACCCGACTGATCACATATCGGCGCTTCACAATGTGTGTCGCCTTGGAAAAGGCTTCTTCAGTAGCCTTGGCATTTCCAGCTTCAAATACATGAGAAATATTGTCAGGACACTCTTCCCAAACAGCGGGTGCCCCGGGCAGGGCGGCTTGCGCCGTGTCTGTGACTGAGGGCAAGGGTTCGTAATCAATGTCTATCAATTCGGCAGCATCTTTGGCCTGCAAAAGATTTTCTGCAATCACCAATGCCACAGGATCGCCAACATACCTGACAAAAGATTTTGACAGGCCTTGGTGTTGCCTTGTAAACATGGGAGAACCATCGGGGCGCTTGCGAGGCAAGTTAACCTTCATGGTTCCCAACCCATCACGCGCTACATCTTCACCGGTATAAATAGCAAGAACACCGGGTGCTTTCAAGGCTTGTTCAAGATTAATGTTTCGAATTCGGGCATTGGAATGAGGTGAGCGAACCATCAATGCGTGCGCTTGCCCCAGTTGGTTCACGTCGTCAACGAAACAACCCTTACCACGCAATAGTCTAGGGTCTTCGAACCTGGAGACCGATTGACCAATTCCATAATTTGTCATTTTGACTTTTTTCCTTCAAAATTCACCGAAGTTGCATTGATTTAACCTAATGGCCCTTGAAAAATTTGGTCCACATAAGTATCAGAGAGTGCATCGAGCGTTTCAGGCCAAGGTTGCTGAATGTTTCTTCGTTGTTCAGGTGGGCGAACTCTGCCGTCCCATCCTATTTGCTCCATATGATAATAGAGTTGAATGCAATGACCTTCTGGATCCTGGATGTGAGCGCAACATTCAATTCCCGGATTCAATTCAGCTGGCAATTCAATGAATTTAACGTCCTGTTTTTTAAGCCATTCGACCGCATCTCGCAATTGCTTGTAGCTGCCCAATTGCATGCCCATGGAAACGCAACTGGTATGGGAAGAAAGTCCCAATACATTTCGCAACGACTTGGGATAAAGTTTTAAGCTGTGGTGATCGTTGCCGTGACGCATGAAAACGCACCGATGTCCCTTCCATTCCACAATTTCAGTCGTTACAAAACCCATCACTTGTTGGTAAAACTCTTCTGACTCGGACACATCATTGACAAACAGTCCGGCAGGTCCAATTTTGGTGACTTTGAATGGCCGTGGTAGCAATACCCCGCCGACATTGAAAGGACTTTCATCGCATAGATCATGAATCTGATAGCCAGATGAAATGTCTACACCACGCCGGGTTGCTTGTTCTCTTTCTGTCAAATCTGATATTTGTGGCAGGGGAGCCGTCTCCATGAACCGTCGATCGTACAAGCTGTCAGGCTTGGAGCGGCCCAACAAACCAATTTGCTCCATTCCATAATAAAGTTCAACAGTATGGCCATCGAGGTCTCTCACATAAACATGCCAATTGCTTCCTGGCATATCTCTACCACTTCGGCGAATTTCAACGCCGCGTTTGTCAAAATATTTAACTGCATTGATCACTTCTTCCAGCGTTCCAACCTGAAAGGTCAATTGGGATAATGTGATGTCTTTTGATCCAGCATCATCTCCAAACATGGCGCCCAATGAGTGGTGTGCCAATAAAAAAGAATGGTGATCTGAGTTGTTTGTCATGAAATACAGTCGATCGTCCTCCATGTTGGCGGCCATGTCTGGCAGCAGTTTGCCCAATCTTGTTTCATCGGTTAGCAAAAAGCCTAATTTACGCCCGTAAAAATCAAGCCCTGTATCCAGTTGGTGCACATTGAAGCCAAAGTGACCAAGTCGCCGTATTTTGAAAGGTCGTTGGTAGCGAACACCACCAACATCGTATATTTCTTTGTTCATGCCTGTCTCCTTATGGGTTCAAGTGTTGTTCATTTTGTTGCGCAATTACAAGCCAAGATAGGCTTTTTGAATGTGGTCTTGTGCGAGGAGTTCTGAGGGTTCACCCGACGCAACAATGTGGCCATGCTCCAGTACATATGCGCTGTCAGCGATGTTCATGGATTGGCGTACATTTTGTTCAACCAGCAACACAGACACGCCTTCTAAGCGTATATCTCGAATAATATCGAACACGTTATTCACTATCAGCGGCGCCAAACCCAATGAAGGTTCATCAAACAGCATGAGTCGCGGGCGCGCCATCAGGGCACGGCCAATGGCGACCATTTGTTGCTGTCCACCAGACAATTCGCCTGCAAGTTGATTGCGCTTTTGATTCAAAATGGGGAAACGCTGATACACATCACGTAAGCTTTCATCGCGAAGTTCTCTGGCAGCAAGTCGGTAACAGCCCATCTCCAAATTTTCTTCAACCGTCATGCCAACAAACAAGCGACGGCCTTCGGGAATGATGGCAATTCCGTGATCACAATATTGGTAGGAGGGGACGTCGGATAAATCTGTTCCGAGCATGTTCACGTTTCCAGAATGCCTGGGTAAAATTCCCGCAATGGCATTGATCATGGTACTTTTACCCGCTCCATTTGGACCTATCACGGTCACGATAGTGCCTTCGGCTACATCCAAAGAAATATCCCAAATCGCAGTGGCATCGCCGTAACCCACAAAAAGATTTCGAACTTTAAGCATGTCATTGACCAAAGTAAATGGTTTTCACCTGAGGGTCATGCATGACTTGTTCGGGTAGGCCCGTCATCAATACTTTGCCCTCGTTCATCACCGCTATACGATCTGACAACTGCACCACAGCACGCATCAGATGTTCAACAAAAACAATGGTGGTGCCTTGCGCTCGAATTTGACGTACAAGTCGGATGGCCGTGTCTACTTCGGTGGGATTCAATCCTGACATGACTTCATCGAGCAGCAATACCCGGGGTTGAGTCACTAAAGCACGTGCTAACTCAAGTACTTTTCTTTCACGCAAATTCAAATCAATGGGCAAGACATGAGCGCGTTCTTGCAGGCCACAAAACTCAAGCCAATAATTGGCTTTATCGTTTGCTTCACGTGCATTAATGCCTCCAAATAGAGCGCACAATTCCACATTTTCGAGTGCTGTCATATGGGCAAAGGGGCGCGGAATTTGATAGGTTCTGGCCAAGCCACGCTGCACAGTTTCATGAGCCGGCAACCCACTGATGAGCACACCATCAAGTGTGATGGAGCCGCTGTTCAGGGCGAAATGACCTGAAATCATGTTCATTAGTGTGGTTTTTCCGCAGCCATTGGGTCCAATCAAACCCAAAATCTCACCTTCATAAACTTGCAGAGTGGCACCCGCCAACGCGTGAACACCGCCAAATAATTTATGCACATCATGAATCTCAAGAATGACCTTTTGTTCTTGAGTTACTTTAGGCATACCTTTTTCAGGAATGACCATGTCTTTCATTTGATGAGTTAAATCATCTCCATGGACTGACCGTGCACCTTCAGTTGAGGTATCCGGGCTGGTTTGACGTCGTTTGAGCTTCTGTAAAAATGCAGGAACAATTCCCTCTGGTAGCCAAAGTACCGCAATAATCAAAAATGCGGCTACCACGGCGCGTCCCAAGATGGTTTGCCCAGAGCTGGCCAATCCGAACAAAGCGACAGTGATGAGGGTTGCCCCAAAGGCGGGACCTAACCAATGACGAGCCCCACCTAGAACACTCATCAAAATAACACTCAAAGGCACGGCAATGCCAAAGGTCTCTGCTACCGTCAAAAAGCCAACGTAGATGGCATGCACACCACCCACTGCGCCAGCAATACCCGATGAAAGTGCAATCGCCAACATTTTGTATCGGTAGGTCGGAACCCCTTTGGCCTCTGCTACATCTTCATCGTCGTGAATAGCAAATAAGCCCTTGCCAAATTTTGACTTTGAGACCCACCAGGCAATCGTCAAAGAGCCCATGCACATGAATAAACCCAGCATGTAGATAGATCCACTTTGAGACTCCACGATTTGAGGCGGTGGAACTGCCGATAAAAATACGCCTGATCCACCGTCAATCGGTGTATTTAAAATGACTGTCGCCAAAATGAAGGTGACAGCCAAGGTCATCAAGGCAAACAATTCTCCGCGCAGACGGGGCAAACGAAAAACCAATGCGCCCACACCGCAACCCAGGCTTGCAGCCACCAAAGCCGCTACCGGAATCGTGGCCAAATAGGGCCATCCAAATTTGGCGGCCAAGGTGGCACTTGTGTACATGCCTGCACCCAGGTAAGCCGCATGCCCTAAGCTGAAGTAGCCAGCAAATCCAGATAAAAGGGTCCAACTGGTGGCCAAGGATACCCAATAGAAGACAATATAAAGAAATGAATCATAAAAAGCCGGCAGTCCCAAAAAAGGGAAGAAAGCCATGCCTATAGAAATAACTGCCAAGACAACCGGCACTTGGAAACGATGTTGAGTCATAGCCATTTAGGCTGCCAAATTAAAACAATAATCAAAAGGGAAAAAGACACCATAGGGGCCCAAGCAGGATTGAAAACGGCCATGGCCAGTCCTTCGCAAGCGCCAATGGCGACGCCCGCAATCAATGCCCCTAAAGGATTGCCCAAACGTCCTATGATGACCACTGCAAAGATAACGCCTAACCAGGACCATATTTGCGAAGGCGATAAAGTGGTGATCAGGGCAATGAATACGCCTGCTACGCCCGCATACGCAGAACAAATACCTGACAAAACATAGGATTGACGTGCGTGGTTCACACCGAATGCAGCGGCTATTTCAGGGTCTTGAGCGCTGGCCCGAAGGGCCTTTCCAATGTAGGTTTGGTTCAGCCACAACCAAGTTAATCCGGATAAGACCATTGCTGTTAAACATGCCAAGGTTTCAAGCAATGGAATGTAAATAGGACCAACTTGGTAAGAGACAGTCCCCCATGGGGATTCAAACCTGCGAAAGTCCGCTGTCCAGAACCATTGAATTAAAGTCTCTAAAAGTACGGCCACGCCAAATGTGACCAGCAGAGAACCAAATTCGTTGACTTTGAACTTCTTGAAAACCCAATGCAGGCCAACACCGAACAGGAAGAAACTGGGTGCAATAAAGACCAGTGAAATTCCAGGTGCTAAATTAAAATCAGCCCCTAGTTGGTAGGTGATATAGGCACCTAAAACGGCGAGTGCAAAGTGCGATAAATTGACAAGTCGCAAAAGTCCCCAAGACAAGCTTAGGCCCATACCCATCAAGCCGTAGAGTCCTCCAGCCAGCAGACCCGAAATCAAGGCCTGCGTTAGCAATGTCATACTAGGCATATTGAATGCAAACAGGATTGCTCAGTCTGTTAACTATTGGGTAAGAATAGCGCCACCTGCTACATCTTTAGGCCAGACCACCACCCACTTACCATTCTGTACTTGTTTAACCAACATGCGGGCAGGCCCATGATTGAAGGGACCATTGAAACTGATGGGCCCCATTAATGTTTCGACTGTATTCTTTTTGAGCCAAGCCGCCAGCACTTTGTCATCCAGGCTCTTCGTGGCTTCAACTGCTTTGGTCAACAAGTAAAACACGTTATAGGTACCCGCGGCTTGACTGTCCAGATTCGTGTAAGGAACCCCTGCTTTCACTGCTCGGGCACGGTACATGGGTGAAAGTTTCTCCACGCCAATCCTTGTTGAAAAGGGGGGGTGGTCTTCAAAAAAAGTCTGTGCAAGCGCATTTTTTGCTTCGGGTGAAGCCAGCAAGGGCCCTGGTGCAGGGTACAGATAATAGTGAATTTTTGGGGAGTAATTTAATTTTTTAAGGGCTTCTAGCAACTGATTGCCTTCAAGCCCCAATGCGCCGACCCACAGAAAATCGACGTTCGCATCTTTGATGCGGGCCGCGATTGAAGCGAAATCACGTGTGCCAAATTCATATTCAAGGTACAAAGGAACAGACAGACCGCGTTGCTTTCCGACTTCCCGCATTCCTTCGGCAATGAACTGTGCAGAAGGAAACTTGCTGGTCACAACGGCCATGGATTTAGGGGGTTGAGGCAAACTGGCGACGCAATCAAGTATGACCCCGGGATAATCAACGCCGGGGTTCGGGCCAAATGGCGACGCTGGGAATTGCATATCGTAGGTCGCCAGCTTCGGAATGCCCATGCTACTTTGAATGATGACTTTCCCGTAACGCTGAGCGACACCCATGGCCGCCAAAATCGAATTGGTCGCATAAGGGCCAACAATCAAATCAACTTTATCAACCGTGATGAGTTTTTCGTAAAGACTGCGAGTGACTTCAGGCTTGGATTGGTCGTCTAACAGGACCCACTCAACGGGTCTTCCAAGCAGTCCTGGCCCGCTGTTCAGGATGTCAACAAATGTTTCACCCGCAATTTTGTGCAACAGGGCGGTCTGCGCCAACGGCCCAGTCAATGAGAGGGTTCCCCCAATTCGAATGGGTTTTCCGGAAGGTGCGGCATGCAGTGACCCCATACCCGTGCTGATCAGTAAGCCGCCTGCAATGGTATTCATCACCACGCGTCGATTGGAAGAAATTAGTTTTTGACTCATTTTTGTCTCCTGGTTGGATGATGCTCTGAACCGATGCCTGTAAGGCGTCATTTTTATTTTGAGTCCAGTATGGACAAGCTTTGAGAGTTTGTAAAGAATTTTCAAAATTATTGTCAATTTTTCAAAAATATTTATCTTTTCAAAGAGATGTATACTTTTCGAATGGCCAAGATTGGAACTGCAAAAACACTCGCTTCGAACATCTATCAGCGAATTCGTTCAGATATTTTGTGCGGACGATTGGCAGTCGGCCAGCGTTTGAAGTTGGCCAATATGGCTGCTGATTACGGAGTCTCGCTCAATCTCGTACGCGAAGCCTTGACGCTTTTAGCCAGTGAGAAATTGGTTAAAACTCAGCCCCAACAAGGTTTTGCCGTCACCTCGATGACTTCTGCTGAATTAAATGACTTGACTCAGGTGCGAATTGCCATCGAAAGTCTGGCATTGGCCAAGTCTATTGAACTGGGCGGCCTTGAATGGGAGGCTGAGTTGCTTTCAGCGCATCACAGGTTGGCCAACACCCCCGTCAAAATTGACCCGCAAGGTCTGATATTGAATGAAGCTTATGTGGAAGCTCACTCGGTTTTTCATGCGGCACTGATCGGCGCTTGCGGCAGTGCCTTGCTGATGGAAATGCGGCAATCGCTCCACGATGCCTCTGAGTTATACAGGCGCTTGGCTTATCTTAAGCAACGTGGTGTGAAGGACACGGGCAAAGAGCACAAAAAATTAATGGAAGCAGCAATATCTCGAAATGTAGCTAGCGCTACCGCGATGTTGACCAAGCATTTTGAAGATACAACCCGGATTTGTATGGAGGTCGGTCTCACCGCGTCTGTTGATTTACAAGAAGCCGCCTAACAAATTTATTCAGCCAACTTCACCTCAAGGAGTACTCTATGGATCTCGGAATTTCTGGCCGAAAGGCAATCATCTGTGCGTCAACACAAGGCTTGGGAAAGGCTTGCGCCACTTCTTTAGCACTCGAAGGTTGTATCGTTTACATCAACGGCCGTCACGCTGAGCGTGCTCAGCAAGTGGCCCAAGAAATCGCGCGTGAGACAGGTGGGCTGGTATACGGTGTAGGCGCTGATATCACGACGGAAGCGGGCCGGGCTGCGCTCATTGCAGCGTGTCCAGAGGCTGATATTTTGGTGAACAACAATGCGGGGCCTTCCCCTGGAAAGTTGGCAGACTGGCATCACGAGTCCTGGATACAGGCATTGGAATCCAATATGCTGGCACCGGCTCTTCTCATTCGAGCCGTTGTTCCCGGAATGCGCGCTCGCAAATTTGGCCGCATCATCAACATCACCTCTGCGATGGTCAAGTCACCTCGTCCACAAATGGCGTTGTCGACTGGCGCACGGGCGGGGTTGACTGCTTTTTCAAAATCACTTTCTTTAGAAGTAGCTGTTGATAACGTCACCATCAACAGCCTACTTCCTGAGCGAATTGACACAGATCGTCAACGATTTATGGCCGAGAAAATGATGAAAGAGCAGAGCATCAGCATGCAAGAAGCACGCGATCAAATCGCTCAATCTATTGCTGCAAAAAGATTTGGCACGCCTAAAGAATTCGGCGATGCCTGTGCCTACCTTTGCAGTGCCCAAGCCAGCTTTATATCTGGCCAGAACTTGCAGCTGGATGGTGGCTCGTACCACGGCTTAATTTAAAGAGTCATTGTCCAATTTGAGGCCGAAAATTTAGAATTTCTCTTACCCTCAGTGTATTTATTTTGAAGTGGAATGTGAGGGTCTCAATATCAGGCGTAATGATCATCTCTTGATTTTTGAATCAGAGATGATCGTTCCTATGAGGCGACTCAGGATTTGGGACTTGAGAAAAGCGGGTGAATATTGCTGTTGATCGTATTGAAAATTTCGGGACTTTCATCAATTTGAAAGGTGATACCGATATGACGTTGATTGAAAATTTTCTCAAAATGTAATTTGGTTGCAGCAGTTAATGCGTTGCCCACTTTTTTGTGAGTTTCGCCAGAGCGACCCTTTCCCATTCTGACATTGAGGTAAACGAAGGCGTAGTCTCCTGGATCTCCCGATGATGCGCCAAGGTGCGTATTGGCTGCTCGACCTGCGGCACCGCCATCAGCTATTGCGAAATGCGGGGCAGGAAATGCCAAAACGCGAGTCCCCCCTTTTGGGAAAACGGGTTTGTTTTCTTCGTCGGTAATGGTCAGCATCGTGTCGGCTAAGTTGCGGCAAAGCACGGACATATTCGTTTCGCGTTCGAGATTTGCAGTGTAAAAAATAACCATGTGTGGCATGAGTTCTCCTTTGTTGTAAGCTTTGACAATGAAGATAATTATCATTGAATTTCAAGGATCAGGGTCATGCTTTCAAATCGGTTAGATGGAAAACGCGTATTGCTCACCCAGTCTCGGGAATTTATGGGCCCAGCGCTGCTTGAAACCTTTCAGGCTTTAGGTGCACATGTGATTGCAGACGAACGTTCGTTGGATCAAGATCCGTTATTGCCTCAGCAGATTGTCCAAGCGGCAGGCCAAGTGGATGTGCTTTTGCTGCATTTGGCCTTGCCCGCACCCAGCACCCCAGCCGGTGAAATTGACGATGCTGAGTGGCGTACCGTGTTCGCACATTTAGTCGACCCGATGCCTCGTTTGGTTGCTGCTGTGCTGCCTCAGATGATGGCGCGTCGTCAGGGTCGGATTTTGCTCATCGGAAGTGCAGCAGCGCTGCGTGGTCAAAAGCGCACCGGTAGCTACAGTGCAGCGCGTGGCGCACAGTTAGCCTACGTGCAAGCTGTCGGCTTGGAGCTGGCCTCGTTCGGTATTCAGTTCAATGCCATTGCACAAAATTTTGTGGACAACCCCACTTACTATGGAGCCGAAGTACAGGCGAATCCGCGTTTTCAAGAGCGCTTGAAACGCGATGTACCACTCGGACGTTTGGTCAGTGCGCAAGAGGACGCCCACTACGCGGGCTACCTTTGCAGTGATGCAGCTGCATGCTTTGTAGGGCAGATTTTCCCAATCAGTGGCGGATGGGCCAGCCGCTGATTGACAGAAAGTCAGGCTGCTGAATTCTTATAAATAAATGACAACTACCTGAAGAGGCTGCCGGCTTCAGTTACGCTACAAGTCTGTGCGAAACAGCCAGAAAATGATCCGCCTAATTCAGTCACTTTGATGAGCCAGCAGACGCTACCTCCTACTCCCTTTCCTCCTGCTGATGCAGCACAACGCCGCCTGGTGCAGGTGCTGTTTGTCGGCGTCTTTATGGCGGCACTCGATTCAGCCATCGTGGGGCCGGTTCTGCCTGCATTGCGTGAAGCCTTTGGCGTCGACAACCGCACTGCCGGACTGCTCACGACCGTTTTTTCTTTGTCTTCGTTGTGCAGCACGGCTTTGATGGCTTACTTCAGCGACCGCCATGGCCGCCGTCCGGTGTATTTGGCCAGTGTGGCGCTTTTCGCTATCGGCTCACTGTGCATCGCCGTTTCACCCAACTTTGACCTGCTGCTGGTCGGTCGAGCCATCCAGGGCATCGGCGCAGGAGGCATTGCGCCGGTGGCCAGTGCCGTGATTGGTGATGTGTTCACCGCCGAGCGGAGGAGCCGTATTTTGGGGCTGATTGGCGCCACCCACGGCATGGCCTTTGTGCTCGGCCCGCCCCTGGCAACCGTGCTCACCTCCACGCTGGGCTGGTGCTGGCTGTTCCTGGTGAACCTGCCCGTCGCGCTGGTTGTGCTCTGGTTGGGGGCCCGCAGCTTGCCCAAGCAGCGCACCAGTGCGGTATCTGGGCCCGTTGACTTGGCAGGCATCACCGTGACTTTGTTGTTTCTGCTGTGTTTGGTGCTGGGTATTTCACGCCTGTTGGACTCGGCTACCGGGCTGCTGTTGTGGCCTTGGTTTTTAGCGGCCAGTGGCGTTTTGCTGGTCGCTTTGTTGTTCATTGAAAAACGGCAACCTCAACCGCTGATTCCGATTGCCCTGTTTGCAAATCGGCAACTGGCTTTTGCCTATGCGCTGACGCTGGGCGTGGGGTTCTCCATGGGGGGCATTGTATTTTTGACCTCCATCGCTACGCTGGCTTATGGGATCAGCGTTGAAAACGCGGGGTTGGCACTGTTGCCTCTGGTGCTGTGCTCCATGGTGGGCTCCATGGCGGCGGGGCGGCTGCTGAACCGCCTGGGTGCACGCAACATGGTGATCTTTGGTTTCGGACTGTTGACACTGGGCTACCTGCAAAGCGCCGTGCCGCAGACCGGCTTTACCGCTTTCGTGGTGGCGTCTGTGCTGATCGGTATTGGACTGGGTGTGGTGGTCAGCGGCGCGCTGCGCACCATTGCGATCGATGAAGCGCCGCCAGCTTTGCGCGGCACCGCCCAGGGGCTGATCAATATTTTCAATGCTGTGGGGACGCTGTTGGCTGTGACCTGCATCAGCGCCATTGCTGATTTGGATGGCGGCGAGCTGAAAGGTTTTGGCCACGCTTATCTCGCCATGGGCTTGAGCATGCTCGTGATGCTGTTGATTGCCTTCGGACTTAAAAGGAAGTCAACCGAGTCTGAGACATAGCCTAACTCCAATTAAAGCAATTCGCGATCAAAAATTGAAAGAATGAGATGGCCTGTATCCTCAAGTACATTGCTCTTGCACTTATTCCAATTATTTTTACTTTTGCAACGCCACTTGCTCAGGCTCAAACGGCTCGCGCTGAAGTGGTGGCCTCAAATTTGCAAAATCCCTGGGCCGTTGCATTTTTGCCTGATGGGCGATTTTTAGTCACCGAGCGACCTGGGCGATTAAGAGTAATTGAGCCCAATGGTGAGATGGGTGAGCCTGTTCTTGGCCTTCCTACCATGGCGGCGCAAGGTCAAGGTGGTTTGCTGGATGTGCTGCTCGACACTGATTTTGTCAACAACAATACCTTGTACTTTTGCTTTTCTGAGCCCGGCCAAGGAGGCAACAGCACCGCGCTTGCAAAGGCCCGCTTATCGTCGGACCGTTTGCGGCTGGAAGAACTGAAGATTATTTTCAGTCAGAAGCCCAAGGTGGTCAGCAGCGCACATTTCGGTTGCCGAATAGTCGAAAGCCAGACTAACGGCAAATCTGATGGCATGCTTTACCTGACCTTGGGCGACCGATACAGCCAGATGAATGACGCGCAAACTTTAAACAATCACCAAGGCAAAATTATCAGAATTTACAAAGATGGTCGCGTGCCCGATAACAATCCATTCGTAAATCGTTTTGGTGCACTACCGGAAATATGGTCTTATGGTCACCGAAACGTGCAGGGTGCTGTCTTGTCGCCCGATGGCAGCCTGTGGACTCATGAACACGGTCCTCAAGGGGGTGACGAGATCAACCCAGTTTTGCCGGGACGTAATTACGGCTGGCCGGTGATCACATTTGGAGAAAACTATGGCGGAGGAAAAATCGGTCTGGGACTCAGCGCTCAAAAAGGTATGGAGCAGCCTTTGCATTACTGGGTTCCATCCATTGCGCCATCGGGCATGGTCTTTTTGAACAGCGAACGCTACGGCCGCGCCTGGGTCGGTAACCTCTTTGTGGGTTCCCTCAAATTTGCTTACCTCAATCGGGTAGAGCTCAGCCAACCGTTTGGCGGTAAAGTCATCAAAGAGCACAAGCTGCTTGAAGATCTAGGTCAGCGAATTCGCGATGTTCGACAGGGGCCCGATGGTTGGTTGTATGTGCTGACTGACAATGCGCGTGGACAGTTGATTAGGTTGGTACCGAAATAAAAAATCGACTTAATCAGATGATGAAGATGATCCAACGAAGCTCTGATTAACAGCCCGGGGTCTTATTTACTCGGCTTTCACGTCGGCGGCTTTGATGACCTTGGCCCATTTGACGATTTCTTCGTCCAAAAATTTTCCAGCTTGTTCAGGGGTGCTGCCCACGGACTCAATGCCCAGCGCCTCAAAACGCGCTTTCAATTCGGGCGATCGAATCGCTTTGGCTGTTTCCTGGGACAGGCGATTGACAATGTCGCGCGGAGTGGCTGCGGGCGCAAGAAACAAGACCCAGGTCGAGCCCTCTAGGGCGGGACCACCCGACTCGACAATGGTAGGGACTTCAGCGGCTCCAGGGATGCGCTTGTTTGAAAATACAGCAACAGGTTTGATCTTGCCGCTGCGTACATGCGGCATCATGGCGCTGGCTGTATCGGTCAAGACTTGCAGGCTACCGCCCATCAAGTCGCTCAAAGCTGGCGCGGTCCCTTTGTAGGGCACGTGAACCATGTCAGCGCCTGTCACTTGTTTGAACAGCTCCTGTGTCAAATGCGCTGCAGCCCCTACACCAGAGGATCCAAAGGCCACTTTACCCGGATTGGCCTTGGAGTAAGCCACGAGCTCCTTGATATCTTTGACGGGTAAATTATTGTTGACCACCATCACCAAGGGGGCAATCCCGACCAATGAGACGGGGGCAAAACTTTTCACCACGTCATAAGGCAATCGGCCTGCATAAAGGGTGGCGTTGGCCGCATGCGCACCAATGACTGTCAAAAAAGTATAGCCATCAGGCGTTGCCCGGGCAGCCAAGTCGGCGCCCAGGATCGAGTTGGCGCCCGGTTTGTTTTCAATGACGATGTTCCAGCCCGTTTGCTCTTGTACTTTTTGAACCACCATGCGCGTCGCGTTGTCGGTGATGCCTCCGGGGGTGTAAGGGATGATCCACTTGATGGGTTTGTTGGGCCAAGCTTGGGCTAAGCCTGAAAGAGGCAAGCCTAAAACCAAGGCGATGGAAAGGGTTTTAAGAAGAGTCAAAGTACGCATGATTTTTTCCAGTGTGGTTGTCAATTTCAGATCCAATGTTTTCAGTGCTTTTCGACGTGTTTGGCAAAATTATTCAAAATACTTTGCCAGCCTTGTCGTTGCTGATCTTCAGAATGTTCGGCCTCAGCATCGAAGGTCACGCGCACAGTCACGCCCTGCTTGCCACTTGCAAAATCAACAGCTGCCGTGCGATCGCCAAAGGCATATTCAATGCGCTCATGGGGAATGATTTTCGTGTAAACACCTGCGAAATCAAATCCGACACTGCCATCCTTGGCTTCCATATGAGACGAGAACTCGCCACCCTCCCGAAATTCGACTGAGGATTGAGTGGTGTGCCAATCTTCAGAGGCGGCATTCCATTGCAGGATGTCCGCAGGGGTGATGTAAGCACGCCAGACTTTTTCCAGAGGGGCGTTGACGGTGGTTTCTACAGAAATTTTCACAGTCTGGCTCCTTCAGAAATTGAGTGTAATCATTCAGTGTGGGGGATATTGAAAAACTGACGCGCATTTCCCCCGGTGATCAGGTCGCGATCAGGCTTGGTCAAACGTTTGACTGCAGAAATCAAGCCCAGCGGATCGACCTCGGCCATATCGTAGGGGTAATCAGTACCGAGCATCACATGGTCCGCACCAAAGCGATCGATCAGATTGCGCAATATGACCGGATCAAAAGTGATGATGTCGAAGTAAAAACGTTCCAGGTAAGTGGACGGTTTTTGCTTGATTTTTGTGCGCGCATCGGGACGGGCACCATGCGCATGGTCCATGCGCGCCCAGTAGTGAGGCAGATAGCCACCCGCATGTGCCAGCAGAATTTTCAGTTGCGGGTAGCGCTCCATGACGCCGTCAAAGATGAGGTGGCTGACTGCGATGGTGGTGTCCAGCGGGTTGCCAATCACGTTGTTGAAGTAGTGATTCTCTAGGCGGCTTGCTTCGCTGAAACCGTTGGGGTGAATAAACAAGGGCACATTCAATTCATGTACGCGCTTGAAGAATTTTTCAAGTCCCAGCGAAGGGTCAGTGAGATTTTTCCCATTCACATGGCTGTTGATTTCGATGCCTTTGAGGCCTAGTTTTTTGACTGCGTAATTCAGCTCTTTCACGGCCAATCCTGCGTCTTGCAGCGGCACGGTGCCTAAAGCCAAGAGCCGAGCTGGATGATCGGCCACGATGTGGGCCATGCCTTCGTTGACATCGCGGGCCAACTCGGCGCCAAATCCGGCTTCTGCAAAGTAGTAGTACTGAAAGGGCGCAGGCGAGACCACTTGCATGTCAATGCCCATGCGGTCCATGTCTTTGAGGCGAACTTCTATGTCCGAGAGCATCGGCGCACGATCGCGCATTTGTTGGGCATTGGTATCGCGCGTCAATTGATTTGCGAAGACAAATGCAAACTCTTGCTCCGCAGGTTTGAGCACAGCCGCTTTTTGCCCTACCGCTGGATTGAAATAATGACAGTGCACATCGATGTTCAAATGTCCGTCACGCCGCTGAGCCCCCTTTTTCGCGGCCAGCGAGGTGAACATGCCTTTTGTTCCTTTGCCATGTTGGTGGTAAGGGTGTTTACAAGCAGGCGCGCAATTGAAAAGCATGCTTTCCTCTTAGGCTTGGTGTGGGGTAATCAGGTATTTGGAGCCTGTTGCCCGCTGGGTATAGGCCGCAATCACATCGGGTTGCAGGGCTTGGGCTAAAGTAATTCGATTCGAGTAATGGCTGGCAAATGTCGTCTTGAGTTCGGCGGATACACGATCGCGCAGTTTTTGCGCATCGTCGTGCCCGATGCGATTTAAAAAGGGAAACAGCAGCCATCCCCCAATGCCCCATGCAAAACCAAAATTTCGGGTAATTTCAGTTGGGCGAACATCCAGGCCGCCATAAATGTAGACCTGTTTGTGCGTGGTGGAGCCATATCGGCTGTAAACGGTGGCCGTGCGGTTCAGGGCTGTTTCCATGCAGGTGAGGATTTGACCTGCCAGTTGACCGCCTCCTGTGGCGTCAAAAGCGATGCTGGCTCCTGTGTCCATCAAGGCTTGCGTCAGATCCTCCATGAACGTGGACACAGAGGTGTCGCACACATAACGTGCACCTGTGCTTTTAAGCAACGCAGCCTGCTCGGGTTTGCGCACGATGTTCACCAGTTCAATCTGGTCTTTCTGGCAGATCCTGTTGAGCATTTGGCCCAGGTTGGATGCTGCGGCCGTGTGCACCAAGGCTTTATGGCCTTCGCGTTGCATGGTTTCGACCATGCCCAGCGCAGTCAAAGGATTGACAAAAGAAGACGCGCCATCGGCCGCTGTGGCATCTGGCGCCAATGCGATGCAATTGGCCGCTTCTAAGCAGCGGTATTGGGCATACATTCCGCCACCAATCATGGCCACGGTTTTGCCCAACAGCGCTTGAGCTGTGGGAGAAGTGCCGGCCGCGATGACCGTGCCAGCACCCTCGTTGCCCACAGGCAAGGACTGGTCGAGTCGTCCCTGCATGCTCTTCATGGCACGCTCGGGAATTTTCAGCGTTACAAGCGGATGGGTTGAGGTTCCAGACAAGACGCGCGTCTGGATGTCGGCTGCGCCAAAGAGCAAGCCGATGTCTGACGGGTTAAGAGGTGTCGCTTCTACGCGCACCACGACCTCGAGTGGGCCAGGTTTTGGCGTGGGCGCATCGACCAGGGAAATTTCCAACTCGCCGTTGGCTTTAATGAGAGACCGCATTTGCAGTCCAGAGGTGGGGTTGAGCATGGCGGTCTCCAGAGGTTATTTGACTCTAGCACAGGGCAGGCAGGTGAAATGTCTGGTACGTTACCCAAACTGAGTCTCAGTCTTTCAGAATTAAGTTATAAATTGTCCATACAAGGGTGCGGGGCCCAGGGCAATTGCCCAAATTGGGCTTACAGCCCCACCCGACAATGGAGACAAAGCATGAAGACACAAGCCCACCAGGGTTGCAGCATGGGTGATTTGATCATCACCGCCATTCACCGCGGGGGTGATCGCGATGCATTTGTCTGGGGTGATCTGCACATCACTTACCGGGAGATGGGGCGCCAACTCAGCCAAATCATCCAGGTGCTCGATGGCATGGGCTTGCAACACGGGCAGACGATCGCCACCTTGTCGACCAATCGACCGCACGCCTTTTTCATTTCTGCAGCGGCCTATGTGATGGGCTTGCGCGTGGTGTGGATGAACCCCATGTCTTCGCCAGATGACCATCTGTACCAGGTTGAGGATGCGCAGGTGCAGTTGATGGTTGTGGAGCCCTTTAGCTTTGGCGAGAGGGCATTGAAGATCGCCCAGTCGGTTGACCGTGCTTTGCTTCTACTGGGTTTTGGGCCTTGGGAAGGGCAAACCGATTTGTTCAGCCAAATGGCCCTGTACACCCCGCAAACCCTGGTCTCTCGCAGCCAAGAGGATGACCACTCCGCCTTGATTTACACCGGCGGCACGACTGGAAAGCCCAAAGGCGTTTTGCACACCCATCGCGTGATGGTGGCCATGGTGATGATGCAAATGGCGGATTTCGATTGGCCTGCCATGCCGCGCTTTTTGGCCATGACGCCCATCACCCATGCGGCAGGAGCCTTGATTCCACCGGTGCTGATGCGTTCAGGTACGGTGATCATGCACCCGGGCTTTGATGTCAAAACCTTTTGCGCCTTGGTCCAGCAGCACCGGGTCAATTGCACCTTCATGGTACCCACCATGATCTATGTCTTGCTCGACTCACCGGTGCGACAAGACCATGATTTGAGCAGTCTTGAAACGCTGATTTACGGCGCAGCCTCCATCACTCCGGCGCGTTTGAAAGAGGGCATCGCTGAACTCGGACCGATCTTCATGCAGTTGTATGGACAGTCCGAGGCACCCATGGCCATGACGGTCTTGCACAAGCACGAGCATGACCCCGAAAACTACCCGCACCTTTTGAGCTCTTGTGGCACCCCGGTGGTGGGCATTCAACTTGCGTTGCTCGATGATGAGGGTCAACCCGTTCCCAATGGTGAGGTGGGCGAAATTTGCGTGAGAGGGCCCCTCGTCATGCAAGAGTACATCAACAAACCCCAAGAGAATGCCCAGGCATTTCGACACGGTTGGCTTTACAGCGGCGATTTGGCTCGGCGTGACAACGACGGTTATTTGTACATTGTGGACCGCTCGAAAGACATGGTGATCTCCGGGGGCTTCAATGTCTATCCGCGCGAAATTGAAGACGTGTTGGCCACACACCCCGCGGTGGCCGCTGTGGCGGTGGTCGGTGTTCCCCATGAAAAATGGGGTGAGGCCGTCCACGCGGTGGTGGTTTGGCGTGCCGGCCAAACGGCCGACTGGGGCGAATTGGCCGACAGGGTCAGGGCTAAAAAGGGGGCCATCCATGTGCCCAAATATTTCCATGCTGTGGATAAGTTGCTGACCACGGGGCTGGGCAAGGTCGACAAGAAAGCCATCCGCATGCAAGTGCAGAACTTTCATTGATATTCATTTCTTATCGTTTTACAAAGGACACCCGATGACAACAGGTTTGTTTTCTTTTTTACCCCTCGACCGCGTAGTTTTTGGTACACCTGCTGCCATGGCCTTGCAACAAGAGGTGCAGTTGCGTAAAGCAAAACGCATTTTTGTGGTGACTGGCCGCACCCTGAACCAGAAAACCGACTTGATCCAACAAGCCACGTCTGGCATTGCTGACCAGATAGTCGGCATTTTTGATGGATGCGTAGAGCACACCCCTCGGGATACCGTTATCGCCTTAACGCACGCTTTGCGTGCGGCCCAGGCCGATCTGATTGTGAGCATCGGGGGTGGCACAGTGATTGACACTGTGAAAATTGCGCTGGTCTGCTTGGCTGAAAATGTGGAGCGCATTGAGCAGCTCGACGATTGGCACATGGCCGTCAATCCTGACGGGTCATTGCGAGTGCCGGTGGTGAGCGAGCCGCCATGCCGGCAAATCACCGTGCCCACCACCTTGTCGGGTGCGGAGTTCAGTGACTTGGCCGGCGGCACGGACACGCGCACGGGCGTTAAGCATGGATTTACCGGCAGGTTCATTGGGTCGGCCAGTGTCATTCTCGATCCTGCCATGACGATGGCAACACCCGATCGACTGTGGTTGTCCACCGGCGTGCGGGCTATCGACCATGCGGTGGAAGCGATGTGCGCAGTGAATGCACAACCCTTCACAGATGCTTTGGCTGTCAGGGCCATTGGCATGCTGCAAACTTCATTGCGCCGCTACATGACACATCCGCAAGACCGGGAAGCCCGTTTGAACGCCCAAATGGGTGCTTGGCTGGCCGCCACCAGCATCAGACGTGTGCATTACGGCGCCAGTCATGGCTTAGGGCACGCTTTAGGTGCTGACAGTGGTGTCCCGCACGGCATCACTTCATGTGTGTTGTTGCCGTCAGTGATGCGTTACAACCAGGCTTATTGCGCTAAGCCTCTGCAGGAAATTGCAGTGGCCTTCGGTGATGCTTCTCGACCTGCCGCCGACCAATTGCAGGACTTGATTGCTGAACTCAAACTGCCGACACGTATTTCGCAACTCTCGGTCCCGCGTGAGCGCTTGGCGGTGATTGCTGAAAAAGGTTTAGCCAATCCGTTTGTGCGGGCCAACCCGCGGCCGATTTCGCAAGCCGCAGACACGCTCGCTATTTTGGAGTCTGCTTGGTAGAACCTGGCACAGCGTCAAGCTGTGCCGACAAATTCCAGCAGCAATTGGTTGACGGCCGCGGCCTGTTCCTGCTGAACCCAATGACCGGCATCCGGCAAGATCTGGCAAATGCGCAGATTGGTGCATGCACTTTGCATGCGCTCAAAGGCCCCGGGTGACTGGTAAATGCCCCAGTCTGCAGCGCCCGCTATGTAAGCGCTGGGCACGGTAATGCGCTGTCCACTGAACCGCGACAGTGCGATGTACTCGTCCCGATCGGTCGAGCAGCGGTACCACTGCAAGCCCCCCTGAAAACCGCGCCGTGCGTACTCAGCCACATAAACGGCCAGGTCAGAGTCGGGCAACCAAGCGCAGGCTTGAATTTCTGAGGCAGTTGGCATGAAGGGGGCCACCGCCTCGGCCATGGTCGATGGACAGGGCATGACGTAATAGTGCGGCAAATCGGCCAGCACCTCGGCCTTCCAGGCCTTCAAGGGTATGGGTTGATTGTCCAACCAGTTCGCACTTTTGACATGGTAGTAGGCCCGCAAAAAATCGTGCAAGCCTTGCGGGGCATGCCACATGTCATCGTTGGCCTGTGCTGACGCGTAGTACCACTGGTAATGCTGGCGAGCAGGGACCAGCTGCTGCAAGGACTGCACCTCGTGGGTCAACGCAGCGTGTGCTTGCGCTGCAGTGGCCGCGTCAGGGGGACCACCAAAAGGTGCACTCATCATCACCACGCGTTGAAAGACCTCAGGGTGCATCAAGGCACACCAGGCGGCCACCGGCGAGCCGAAATCGTGACCGATCACGGCATGAACTTGCGTGTAGTCCAGTTCCTTTACAAGTGCCAATACATCGTCGACCAAATGCGTCATGTTGCTGGCGCGCCAGTCGCCTTCATAGCGGTCATCGCTGCCGGTGGTTCGGCCATAGCCTCTTTGGTCTGGCGCCACCACATGGAAGCCTGCGTGCGCAAGGGCCGTGAATTGATGCCGCCAACTGTAGGCCAGCTCTGGGAAACCGTGAAGCAATAGCAGCAAAGGTTTGCGGGTACCGCCGGGGGCGACTTGTCCGGCCTCCAGCAGATGCATCTGCAAGCCTGTTGACAAAGAAACGTAACGAGACTGAACCCCTTCAGGCAGGGGCAAAGGCTGCGGCAGGGCGGTGAGCTTGTTCATGCGGGTTTGCTGGGCACTTGAGCTTTGGAGCCACCCAGGTGAACCCCGCCGTCAAGCAACAACAGTTCGCCGGTCATGGTGCGAGCACCGGTGGTCAGCCATGCAATCGCTTGGGCTACATCTTCAGGCGTACTGGCGCGTTCCAAGGGGGCGATGGACTCGGTCATGGCTTTGACTTTTTCAAAGCCAGCTTGCCCCAATCCATCGACGAACCAGCGTGATGTAATCAGACCCGGGCAAACGGCATTCACACGAATATCGGGTGCCAATGCACGTGCAAGGTAGAGCGTCATGGAATTTAATGCACCTTTGGATGCAATATAGGGCACCGAAGAACCAATACCCAGCGAGCCGGCGATCGAGGACACGTTGACCACCGAGCCTTTTTGCATTTTGAGGTGTGGTGCACAAGCCCGCACCATCTGGAATGCGCCTACCGTGTTCACCGCGTAAATGCGTGAAAAAATGTCCATGTCCAGAACATCCCAGTTGGCGGCCCCAGTGAAGGTGCTGATGCCTGCATTATTGACAAGCGCATCAATGCGCCCCCATTTATCGATGGCGGCTTGTGCCAAAGCATTGCAGTCCGTATCTTGCGCGACATCGCCTTGCATCAACAAGGTGTCTGCGCCTGCGGCTTGGCAGTCAGCC
>Ga0209084_1000982_pt1 | contig 25297 bp, 19 predicted proteins | sample C_130820_MF_Meta_FD_187309 | JGI IMG/M metagenome (GOLD analysis project Ga0209084, IMG submission 187309) | Freshwater microbial communities from Lake Croche, Canada to study carbon cycling - C_130820_MF_MetaG (SPAdes) (version 2) | ecosystem: Environmental > Aquatic > Freshwater > Lake...
GAGAACAAGGTCAAGAAGGTACGCAGCCACAAGCTGATGCCCAAGGAGATCAAGTTCAAGATGTTGATTACGAAGAAGTAAAATAAGCTATTTAAATAAATTTTTCAAAATTATTTAAAAGTAAATCTCAAATTATTTAGGGATAATAAATTTAAAACCGAGCTAGAAATAGCTCGGTTTTTTTATGGTATTAAAGGAAACGAATCGAATTTGATTTAAAATCAACTTTTATTTTGGTACATTTTTAAAATTACAATAGCATGTGGAAATGTTATAGCAGCTAAAAAAGAAAAGAATAATGCATTGAATACTTCTTGATCTTTAAAGAGTAAATATAGGATAGCGATGCCCAATAACGAAAATATCCAATAGTATAATGCAGAGCGACAATAAATAAGGAAATTTTTAAAATTAAATTTCCCTTTTAAAAATTTAATCTGATCAATAATAGAAGGTATACTGTGCCATAATATAAAGTAAAGTGAAAATCCCCAAATTAAGGAAGAGGATTTAAATAGGATTGTAAATACTAGAAGATAAAATGATTCTATTATAGCTTGATCTCTAAATTTTTTTGAATTTATTGCAAAATAAATAGCCATTAGCGCTAATAACACACCGAAGATTTCCATCGCTATTATAAAATAGATCGGATCGATATTAATTGAACTTATTTCGAATATTATTTCTTGCACTTCTTTGGAATGGAAAACAAAAAGTAATAACAAAATAAAAATACCATAGCTAAACTGAAAAAGATTAGAAAACGGGCTTTTTATTTTTTCTGGTAAATTTTGCCATTGTTGTTGGCCAAAATGAAAGCCACTTATCATCACAAAGATTAATAAAGCAAACCATGGAATTATATAAAAGAGTAACGCGCCAAATAATACAACTGCTATATAATAATTAAGTATTTTATAATAGGAAATCGGCTTGTTTTTTTCTCTAATATTCTTAATTAATAATAAATCATTAGCTCCATGAAGTATTCCAAAAGTGAATATGAGAAGAAAACCAATAATTATTTGAATTTCTTTGATTAGAATTGAAGCGATCCACAAGCCGAAGAAGCTTGCTACGATTGCGAAGTTTACATATTTAGGCATGATTTTTTAAAATTTATTTAAAATTAGTGAAAATATTTTAACAAAACGTTTTTTTTGTTGTTTGACTTTTACTACATTTGGTTAAACAATAATTAATTTAACAAAAATTAGTTTAACAAAAATTCATTTAACAAAAAATTATTATGACAAACTTTATGTTATTTCCAGGATTGATTGGAAAGTTATTACCTACCGACTATGTAGGTTTCACTTTCTTTGTTGGATGCATGGCTATGATGGCTGCGTCTGCATTTTTCTTTTTATCATTAAATCAATTTGATAAAAAGTGGCGTACTTCGGTTTTAGTTTCAGGTTTAATAACCTTTATTGCAGCCGTACATTATTTTTACATGAAAGAGTACTGGGCTGAATTCCAAGAATCTCCTACTTTCTTCCGTTATGTAGATTGGATTTTGACTGTACCATTAATGTGTGTTGAGTTCTTCTTAATTCTAAAAGTTGCCGGAGCAAAAACGGATCTTCTATGGAAAATGATTTTATTATCTGTAGTGATGCTAGTAACTGGTTATTTAGGAGAAACTGTTTTTACAAATCAAGCAGCCCTTTGGGGAGGAATTTCTGGCTTAGCTTATTTCGTAATTGTATATGAAATTTGGTTAGGAAGCGCTTCTAAATTAGCAGCTGCCGCTGGTGGTAATGTCCTTGCAGCACATAAAATATTGTGTTGGTTTGTTTTAGTAGGTTGGGCTATCTATCCTTTAGGATATATGTTAGGTACTGAAGGATGGTATACTGGAATTCTAGGTAAAGGAAGTGTAGATGTAGTTTACAATATTGCAGATGCTATTAACAAAATAGGATTTGGATTAGTAATATATACATTGGCAACAAAATCTCAGACTAACTAAGAAATAATTATTTTTTATTACTTTTAAAACCGGGCTATTTAGCTCGGTTTTTTTTATTAAAATATTTTTTAAATCCTTTCATTTTTGATTTATTTTTTTAATGATATGTAAAGAATTAATATTATAATCTTTTAATTATTAAATTTATTTCGAATATATCTAGTATTACTTTGTTTTTTTTATAAATTTAGCAAGGAAAAATAAAAAACAAAATAAGATTATAAATACCTTAAAACCAATATAATAAAAAAAAATGGAAAGAAAAAATATTTTGACAGGTTCTCCATGGGAAGACAAAATGGGTTATTGTCGTGCGGTTCGCATCGGTAACGTGATTGAAGTTTCAGGAACTGTTGCCGTAGTAGACGGAGAAAAAGTTAAAGCGGATGATGCCTTTGCACAAACACTAAATATCTTAGAACGAATAGAGAAAGTACTTGAAGATTTGAATGTTGGAATGAAAGATGTAATTCGTACTCGAATTTTCACAACTGACATTAATACTTTTGAATCAGTTGCATCAGCTCATGCTACTTTTTTTAAGGATGTTAAACCGGTTACCGGTTTTTATGAAGTTAGTAGGTTAGTAGCTCCTGAGTATCTTGTGGAAATTGAATTTACTGCTATAGCTTCTTAACGCGTTTCATATTGGAATTATATAAAAAACAAAAAAACCGTCAACTAATTTAACTGACGGTTTTTTAAATTTAAACAGAATTTTTTTATTGGAGTAAATAGAAACTATTCTTTAATTTTAATTTCAAATAATTTGTCCCAATTTTTTCCAGTAACAAAAATGGTTTTCGTTTTAGGATTGTAAGCAATTCCGTTTAAAACATCCTCTTTTGTAACATTTGCTAATTTTCTTAAACCTGACAAATTAATTACAGCCTCCACTGCGCCATTATTAGGATTTATTACAGCTAAAGCGTCTTTTAACCAAATGTTACCATATATTTTACCATCAATCCATTCCAGTTCATTTACACTTTTAATCTTGCTATTATTAGTATAAACATTAATGTATCCATTCATTTTTTGAGTTTCAGGATCCATTTTCCAGATTTTTTCTGTTCCGTCCGACTGATATATTGATTTTCCGTCATTAGTCATTCCCCAACCTTCAATTTTTTTATCAAAAGTAAAAGTTTTTTCTTTTTTTAGGGTGTTAGCATTATAAATAAAGCCAACATTAGATTGCCAGGTTAATTGATAAACTTTATCCTTAATTACCGTAATTCCTTCACCAAAATATTGAGAATCCAGGTCGACTTGTTTGTAGACTTTAGCCGTTTTATAATCGTATTTTCTGAAATAGGAAGCTCCTTTTTGACCGGTACTTTCCATCAAAGTATCTCTATAAAATTCTAATCCTTCTGTAAAAGAGGCTTTATCGTGCGGATATGTGTTTATGATTTCATATTGTAATAATTTTGGAGTGATGTCTGAAACCAATTCTACTCGGGTTGTGGTCTCTGTATTTTCACCTTCAAAATAGATAAGCGCTTTTATGTTCTGGTATCCTAATTTTTGATTTTTAAAATCAAAGGACTGTTTTTCGATGCCTTTTTTAGAATCAATTTTAACTTCATTCACATAATAAATTATACTATCAATTTTTTTGTTTTGATTGTTTAAAATTTCTAATGAAATAGATTCCTTTGGCTGGTATTGCGCTTTGAAATTGGAAGTATTAATACTAAAATAATTTGATTTGTCTTTTCCTGAACTTCCGCAAGAAATGAAAAATATGTTTAATAAAATGATAGCGAGTGCTTTAAGTTTTTTCATTTTCAATGTTTTAAGGACGCAATATACAACAGTAATTTATATGTCCAATTCCTTTTGTGAAAATACAAAAAGATTGTATATTTGCACCGGCAAGTCCTACACGACCAGCTCCTGCAGACTCCCCCAGGATGGGAACATAGCAAGGGTACGTGGTTGAGCGGTGCGATGTAGGTCGCTTGCCATTTTTTAATCTTCCTTTCTTGGAGGATTTTTTTTTGAATTTTTGGGAAGTGAACCTCTAGAAATTTTGATTAAATTGTTTTGAACAAATTGAGTATAAATTAATTTATATATTTTTGAAAATATTTTCAATTTCAATTTTCGTCGGAATAAAATCAGTGAAAAATACTATTTTTACTAACTTAGAAATCAGCACGAAGACAAATGAATAGAGTAGTCCTTATTACGGGTGGTTCTTCAGGAATTGGAAAATCAATTGGTGAATTTTTACAACAAAAAGGATTTGTAGTTTATGGAACCAGCAGAAATCCGGAACGCATTAGAAATTCTTTATTTCCTTTACTGCAAGTTGATGTTCGAAACACCGAATCAATACAAGAGGCAATAGCTCAAATAGTATCTATTTCAGGACGATTGGATATTGTAATTAATAATGCAGGAGTTGGAATTACAGGTCCTTTGGAAGAAGTACCAACAGCAGAAATTAAAAATAATTTTGAGATTAATCTTTTTGGTCCAATTGAAGTAATGAAAGCAGTTTTGCCACAAATGCGATTACAGAAATCGGGATTAATTATTAACATTACCTCAATAGCAGCTTATATGGGCTTGCCTTACAGGAGTGTATATTCGGCATCTAAAGGTGCATTAGAATTGATAACTGAAGCTTTGAGTATAGAAGTTAAACATCAAGGGATACACATCACAAATGTAGCGCCTGGTGACTTTGCGACAAATATTGCATCAGGGCGGTATCACGCACCTGTTATTAAAGGTTCTACTTATGAGATATCCTATGGGAACACACTTAAAACAATGAATCAACATGTTAATAGTGGAAATAATCCCATTGAAATAGCAGAAGCTATATTTAGGATAATAAATAATCCAAATCCTCGAATTCATTACAAAGTAGGTGATTTTTTTCAAAAATTTTCTATAGTATTAAAACGCATTTTACCAGATAAAGTCTATGAGAAAATGCTAATGAACCATTATAAATTGTAATTTTGCAGTGATTTAGATTTTTACCAAAATCTAAATCACTGCAATGAATGGATATTAATCAAATTTTTATTCAAATTAAGTTTACAACTATATTAAAATAAGTACTATGAAATTTTTTATTGACACAGCTAATTTAGCTCAAATTAAGGAAGCACAAGCATTAGGTGTTTTAGATGGAGTAACTACAAATCCTAGTTTAATGGCTAAGGAAGGTATTACTGGTAAGGATAATATTTTGAAACACTATGTTGCTATATGCAACCTTGTTGAAGGGGATGTTAGTGCCGAAGTAAATGCTTTGGATTATGACGGAATGATAAGAGAAGGTGAAGAATTAGCCGATCTACACGAGCAAATTGTAGTTAAATTGCCAATGACTAAAGAAGGCGTTATGGCCGCTAAATATTTTTCGGATAAAGGAGTTAAAACTAATGTAACTTTAGTTTTTTCGGTTGGACAAGCATTGTTAGCAGCAAAAGCAGGAGCTACATATGTATCCCCTTTTATTGGACGTTTAGACGATGTTTCGACTGATGGCTTAGCTTTGATAGAAGAAATAAGATTAATCTATGACAATTACGGTTACGAAACTCAAATATTAGCTGCTTCAGTACGTCATACCATGCACATAGTAAATTGTGCTAAAATTGGTGCTGATGTCATGACAGGTCCGCTTTCTGCCATTTATGGATTGTTAAAACATCCTTTGACAGATATTGGATTAGCTCAGTTTGTAGCTGATTTCGAAAAAGGGAATAAGTAGATTATTCCAAAACATAAAAAAAGCGATTTTCAAATTGAAAATCGCTTTTTTTATATATAATATAAACTTTATTTTAAATTATCTTCAAATTTTACATCAAAAATATTTGTAAATGCTGATTTTATTTTTCCTTCGTTGTTAAGAATAATTGTTCGATGTACTTTAGTAATAGCCCATTTGGATTTTAAATCTTCAAAATCTACACATCTTAATTCTGTTATTCCATTAAACTCATAATTTGATAAATTGTCTTTCCATTTGCTTTGATTATTGTCTAAATTTATTGCTACAAACTGATAGGATGGATGTTTAGACTTTAATTCTAATATTTTTTTATGAACGGCAATTTGGTGAGAAGTAAGGTTTTCAGTCCAAAAGAAAATCACAGATTTTTTATTTGCTATCGATTTTGATGAAACAATAGTATTATCTAGGTTCATTAGTTTTACTTCAGGCAAAGGATTTCCAATGTCTAAAAGTTTTATTGCATTTCCGATTTTTAAAATTTCATTTTTCTTGCTATTATCAGTTGAATATTTATGATAAATTTCAAGAAATTTTGTGTTATTTATTACATTTTGATCTTCTAATAAATAAGCAAAAGCAATATTATTTAAAACGGTATTTTTAACATTATTATTTTTTATAAGAGTATCAACAATGTTTAATTTATTAATATTTGTTTTTAGTTCTAAATCAATATTAGAAAAATGATTGTGATATTTTATTGTTGCTACATTATTGAGCATGTGTGTAATATACATGATATAGGGAGAGAATGTAGCTAGTTTGTTACTATTAAAATCTATATTTTTTCTAAAATCATAATAACTTTTAGGTAGTTTACCTGTGATATCTTCACCTGTTCTTATTTTGTGAACAACAGGATAACTTTCTTTTTTAGAATAATAATGTAAATCTAAGGTCGCTTTTGCAAAAACATCAAAATCAGGACTCCATTTTACATGTTCTTTTACAGTGGTATAGAATTTTTTATTTGAAGAATAAGTGGTGTTTATTGCCGAATTGAATTGTTGAACGTTATAATCAAAAACATCGTAGATTGTATTCTTATCTTTTTTATTTTTTAAATATAACTCCATTAAAAAATTATTTTTTTCATCACCTCTTCCGCAAAAAACAGCTGATTCGTCAAAATCATTTGAATTTAGCTGAACCATGATGCTGTCATTTTTATCAAAATATACATACTGATATTCAGGTTCGTTCTTAAAAGTATACATTCCTGGTGAGAGGGAATCAAACTTGATGAAAAATCGATTGTTATTATCTATTTTTATGGTGTCAATAACTTCGGACTCCTTACAAAACAAGATATAAGGGGAAGTGGGGTTTGAAATTTCACCTCCAAAATAAGCAGTATAATTTGATTCATTAAAGTCCTTTTTACAAGAACTAAAAAGACAAATTAGTAAAGATGGGAACAGTAAAAATGGAATGATTTTTGGGTTGTTCATTTAAGGTTAGCTAGTTTACAAAAATATTTAGTTGTTTTTAATAATACTGTTAATGTAAAGTTAAATAAACTTCCTACAGATTAGAGGCATTTAGAGCAGAATAACTCCACTATTTTTTCTATTTTTGCAAAAATTTTATTAAATTTAAAGTTCATGTTAACAGTAAATAATTTATCGGTACAATTTGGTAAAAGAATATTATTTGATGAAGTAAATACAAGCTTTACTCATGGAAATATTTATGGTGTTATTGGTGCTAATGGTGCTGGTAAGTCCACCTTTTTAAAAATAATTTCGGGTGATATTGATCCAACCTCAGGTCACATTCATCTGGAGCCGGGAAAACGTATGTCAGTTTTGAATCAGAATCATAACATGTTTGATGAGCATACCGTTTTAGAAACGGTGATGATGGGCGATAAGGTCTTATTTGCGGTTAAAAAAGAAATGGACGCACTTTATTTGGATTATACTGATGAGAATGCAAATAGGATAGGAGAGTTACAAGTACAGTTTGAAGAAATGAATGGTTGGAATGCAGATTCAAATGCAGCAGCCCTGCTTTCTAATTTAGGAATTACTGAGGATAACCATTATACTTTGATGAGTGATCTTGATGGAAAATTAAAAGTAAGGGTACTTCTTGCACAAGCTCTATTTGGTAATCCAGATTTATTGATTATGGATGAGCCTACTAATGATTTGGATTTTGAAACGATCGCTTGGTTGGAGAATTTTCTGGCTAATTATGATAACACTGTTATTGTAGTTTCGCACGATAGACACTTTTTAGATTCTGTGTGCACTCACATCTCAGATATAGATTTTAGTAAAATAAATCACTATTCAGGAAATTATACTTTTTGGTACGAATCTAGTCAATTAGCTGCAAAGCAACGTGCACAACAAAATAAAAAGGCTGAAGAAAAGAAACAAGAACTTGAAGAATTTATCCGTCGTTTTAGTGCGAATGTAGCTAAATCAAAACAAGCGACTTCACGTAAAAAAATGATTAGCCGACTTAATATCTCTGAAATTAAACCTTCAAGTCGAAGATATCCTGCTATTATTTTTGATCAGGAAAGAGAAGCAGGGGATCAGATTTTAAATGTTCAAAATCTAAGTGCTTCAACCGATGGTGAAGTTTTGTTTACCAATGTTGATTTAAATATGGCTAAGGGAGACAAAATTGTTTTATTCTCTAAAGATTCAAGAGCTACAACAGCATTTTATGAAATTTTGAATAAAAATCAAGAAGCTGATTCTGGTACATTTGATTGGGGGATTACAACAAATCAGGCGTATTTGCCAGTCGATAATCATGCTTTTTTTGAAAATGATTTAACATTAGTAGATTGGTTACGTCAATGGGCTAAGACTGAAGAAGAACGCGATGAAGTTTTTGTTCGTGGGTTTTTAGGTAAAATGATTTTTTCAGGAGAAGAAGCATTAAAAACAAGTAGAGTTTTATCAGGAGGAGAGAAAGTTAGATGTATGTTGTCTCGTATGATGATGGAACGCGCTAATATTTTGATGATTGACGAACCAACGAATCACTTGGATTTAGAATCAATTACTGCTTTTAATAATTCTTTAAAGAATTTTAAAGGATCTGTCATTTTTACAACACATGATCATGAGTTTGCACAAACTGTAGGGAATCGTGTTATAGAATTAACACCAAAAGGTGTGATTGACCGATATATGACTTTTGATGATTATTTAGAGGATGAAAAAGTACAAGAATTAAGGGTTAAAATGTATAACTAAGGATGATTATATTTTTTTAAATAGTTGACCTCGAATTTATTCGAGGTCTTTTTTTTGATTAAACTTTATTTTTATCCAATAAAAAAGTACGTCTTATTGGATAAAAATGAAATATAATTACAACCGATTAAATCATTAAATAGGAATTCGTATATTTGCAAAACCAAACTGAAAACTGCCATATGAGTCAAAAAGTCTTGCTTACCTCTAAAGAAGTAAATATCATATTGCACCGTTTGGCCTGTCAGTTAATCGAAAAACACCACGATTTCTCGGAAACTATTTTGGTGGGTATACAACCCAGAGGTACTTTTCTTGCGGAAAGACTTAAAAAATTATTAGAGGAAGAGTACAATATCAAACAAATTGCTTTAGGCTATTTGGATATTACTTTTTTCCGAGATGATTTCAGGAGAACCGAAAAGCCTTTGGAAGCAAATAAAACCAAGATAAATTTTTTAGTCGAAAATAAAAAAGTTATTTTCATTGACGATGTACTGTATACTGGTCGTAGTATTCGTTCTGCTTTAACAGCTATTCAATCTTTTGGAAGGCCATCAGAAATTGAATTATTAGTCTTAATAGACAGACGTTTTAGTCGACATTTACCCATACAGCCCGATTATCGTGGGCGTCAGGTTGATGCAATTAATAATGAAAAAGTGAAAGTAAACTGGATTGAGCAAGATGGGGAAGATGTAGTTTATTTAGTTACGAGTTTAGAGAAATAAGTTAAAAAAAGAGTTGTATTTAAACCATATAAACGAACAATATAAAAATGAAGGAGCTAAGTGTTAATCATTTATTAGGAATAAAGTATATCAACAAAAATGATATTGACCTTATTTTTGAAACTGCTGATCATTTTAAAGAAGTTATTAATCGTCCGATAAAAAAAGTACCCTCACTTCGCGATATTACCATTGCCAATATATTTTTTGAAAATAGTACTAGAACTAAACTTTCTTTTGAATTGGCTCAAAAACGTTTGTCGGCTGATGTAATAAGTTTTTCGGCAGCACAATCTTCAGTCAAAAAAGGAGAAACTCTCATTGATACCGTAAATAATATCCTTTCTATGAAAGTTGACATGGTAGTTATGAGACATGCCAGTCCTGGTGCCTCCTATTTTTTATCTAAAAACGTAAAAGCAAGTATTGTAAATGCAGGAGATGGAGCACACGAACACCCCACTCAAGGCTTATTAGATAGTTATTCGATCAGAGAAAAATTAGGGGAAGTTTCTGGAAAAAAAGTAGTCATTGTTGGTGATATTCTTCATTCCAGAGTAGCTTTATCAAATATATATGCGCTTCAAATGCAAGGAGCAGAAGTTAAGGTTTGTGGTCCTAAAACTTTAATTCCAAGATATATTGAATCCTTAGGTGTTTCTATTGAACCTAATTTGAGAAAAGCATTGGAATGGTGTGATGTTGCAAACATGTTAAGGGTTCAGAACGAAAGAATGGATGTTAATTATTTCCCCTCTACCAGAGAATATACTCAGCAGTATGGAATTGATAAAGAACTACTCGAATCTTTAAACAAAGAAATTGTAATTATGCATCCAGGACCGATTAATAGAGGAGTTGAAATTACCAGTGACGTAGCCGATTCAGGTCAATCTGTTATTTTGAATCAAGTGGAAAATGGTGTGGCTATCAGAATGGCGGTAATTTATCTTTTAGCTTCTAAAATTCAATAGAATAATTTTATTTAGAACTTAGTTAACCCAAATAATATTTGTAAATTGGCTTATGATAAATTAAAATGTGATGAAAGTAGATCAAAAAGGAAATACCGTTTCTATAAAAGATACTCAGGGAGATTTAGTATCCTTTTTAATGAAAATTACACATCAATACAAAACTTTTGAAAAGTACAATATGATTATGGACATTAGTCATCATAAAAATCCTTCTGTTAAAGAGATTAATGGATTTTTATCACTGTCAAAACTCCATAAAAAAAACAAAAAATCATTTGTAATCGTTGCTCAAGATGTAGATTTTAATTCGATTTCTGATAAATTAACTGTAGTTCCAACTCCTTTAGAAGCCCATGACATCATTGAAATGGAAGAAATTGAGAGAGAATTGGGATTCTAATTTCTGATTTATGTCATTTCAATATTGTGATTTTTAAAATTAAAATCTAAAATTAAAAGGTGTTTTCGAATGCTCTCTTATAAATTAATGAAACTAACTATACTCGGCTGTTATGCTGCCACTCCAAGATCATTTACAAACCCTACATCGCAGGTTTTAGAAATTAGGAATCACCTTTTTCTAATTGATTGTGCAGAAGGAACCCAAGTCCAACTGCGCAGAAATAAACTTCGATTTTCCAAAATAAATCACATCTTTATCTCGCATTTACATGGCGATCATTTTTATGGATTAATCGGATTAGTTTCTACCTTTATGCTTTTAAACAGGAATACCGATTTGCATATTTACGGTCCAAAGGGAATTGAAGAAGTTATTAAATTACAGCTTAAATTATCTAATTCTTGGGTGAATTATGGTTTGTTTTTTCATGAATTAATTTCTATCGAAAGTGAAATTATCTTTGAAGATGAAAAAGTATTGGTAAAAACAATACCATTAAAGCATAGAGTGTATACCAATGGGTTTTTATTTGAAGAAAAAGTAGGGGATAGAAAGTTGAATGTAGATGCCGTTCAGAATTATGAAATTGATAGTTGTTACTACCAAAAAATAAAAAACGGGAAAGATATTATTTTAGAAGATGGCAGAATCATTCAAAATGAATTACTAACTTTTGATCCTATTCCTGCCAAATCCTATGCCTTTTGCTCAGATACGGTTTATAATGAAAATATAATTCCTTTAATTAAAAATATAGACTTATTATATCATGAAGCTACATTTCTTCAATCAGAGGAGGAATTAGCTGGAAAAACAATGCATTCAACTGCTAAACAAGCTGCATCAATTGCTTTAAAGGCAAATGTAAAACAACTTATTCTAGGGCATTATTCAACACGATACGAAAGCATTACAACGTTTAAAGAAGAAGCAGAAACTATCTTTGATAATGTTCTACTTGGAGATGATGGAGCAAGTTTTGAATTTTAAATTAATAATGGTTTAGTTATACAACTTCAAAAGGGGATTAATAATTTTTTATACTTGCATAAAATGAATGATTTAAGTAATTACAGGAAATCTTACGATAAAAGTGAACTTTTAGAAAGTACTATTCCAGAAGATCCTATTAATTTATTTAACAGATGGTTTCATGAGGTTCAAGACCTTGGTGGTTCAGAAGAGGTTAATGCTATGACAGTTGCAACTATTGGATTAGATGGGTTTCCAAAATCACGCGTTGTTTTATTAAAAAAATTCTCTGAAGATGGATTTGTTTTTTTTACAAATTATGATTCTGAGAAAGGAAAAGCTCTGTTAGAAAATCCGCATGTTTGCCTTTCTTTTTTTTGGCAAACACAAGAACGCCAAATTATCATAAAAGGTATTACGGAGAAAATAGCAGAAAATATTTCAGACAACTATTTTGCTTCACGTCCTGAAGGAAGTAAGTTAGGAGCTATTGTTTCACCACAAAGCGAAATTATTCCTGATCGTGCTTTTTTAGAAAATAATCTCAAGCAATTAGAGGAAGATTTTAAAGGGAAGGATATACCAAGACCCTTTAATTGGGGAGGATTTTTAGTTCGACCAGTTGAAATGGAATTTTGGCAAGGACGACCGAATCGATTGCATGATCGTATTCGATATCAACTACAGAAGGATTTTTCATGGAAAACAAATCGATTATCACCTTAAATTTATTTTAATCGTTTTAGGAATCGCTATAGACCACTTTTGTGGTCTTTTTTTTTGCATATAAATAATATCTGTTTTTTTATTTGTAGGATATTTATATAGTATAAATACTAATTAGTGTAGTTCGTCGATTATATTTTGCACTTAAACGATTTTGTATTAATATTGACCAATGAAAAAACAGAAATTGTTTTTTATATTACAAAAGGAAATTGCCCCACAATCTACTTTAAACTTACTTTACTAATTATGAAAAAAACATTAATTAGAGCATTTTTGCCTATGGCACTATTGTTCACTTTAATTTCTTGTACAACAGAATCAGCCATGAGTCCTGTTGCCGATGCTCAATTAAATCAGAAGTATGAATACCAACCAGAGGAAACTGAATTAGCGGATCTTATAAATGGTTATAGAACTAGTAAAGGTTTGAAAACTTTAGAATTGGTTAATTTTGTTTCAATTAAAGCAGAAGAACATGATCAATACATGATAGCTAATAATGTTGTAAATCATGATTTTTTTGAAGAAAGATCGCAAAGTATCATTCAAGTTTTAGGAGCAGTAAAAGTAAATGAAAATGTGGCTTATAATTTCACAACTCCAAATTCTGTATTAACAGCTTGGCTTAATAGTCCAGGACACAAATCAAATATTGAAGGTGATTTTACCAATTTTGGAATATCAACAAAAACAGACGTAGCAACTGGAAAAAAATATTACACTAATATATTTGTCAAAAAATAAGTTGAGTTAGTTTTTTATAATTATGTTTTTACAAAGAAGCCACTTGTGTCAAGTGGCTCCTTTTATTTCTATAAATTGTCAAGTTTATAAAGGATAATCTAAATAATAAAAACATAGTCATAGAATGTTTTTATTATTTTAAAAAGATTATAATTCTGAAATAATAAACTCACTTCGTCTATTAGCTTGATGTTCTTGTTCGGTGCATTTAACATTGTCAGAACATTTGTTAACAAGTTGATTTTCCCCATAACCTCTTGCAGTTAAACGAGAGGAATCTATTCCGTTTTTAACTAGCCATCCTAAAGTAGATTTTGCTCTTTTATCGGATAATTGTTGATTGTATTTAAAGGTTTGTCTGCTATCTGTATGAGAACGAATATCAATTTTCATAGTTGGATTTTGATTTAGAACGTCTAATATTTTTTCTAAATCTAAGGCAGCATCTTTTCGGATATTCCATTTATCGAGATCAAAATAAATAATTTTTATTCCAAATGTTTTTGCTAAATCGTCACCAATAGTTACGGTTTTTATTTTTTTCTCTAATTTTATTGGTAAATCTGTTTTTCCATATTCTTGCGATATTATAATTTTTTGTTCTTTAGTATTGTAAGTATTTTTTTCAGCTCTTATAAAATAGGGTTTTCCACATTCAACTTGAAATTTATAAAAACCTTTCTCATCAGAAAGTAGTTCCTTAATTAGTTCGAATGTGTTAGTAAATAAAGTTAGTTTTGTATTAGTTAAAATTTCATTTGTTTCCAAATCAGTAATTACTCCAGATAAAATTTGATCACAATTTAATTTTCGGGTTTCCAAAAACTTGTAAATATCATCACTGCCTTTTCCACCATCTCGATTTGAAGTCAAATATCCTATTCGTGTTTTTGTGTCAATAATATAACCAAAATCATCCTGTGGAGAATTAGCTGGTGCTCCAATGTTTTTAGCCTCACTAAAGTTTCCGTTATCGTTTAATTTACTAACAAAAATATCTAAACCTCCAAGCCCAGGATGTCCATCAGTAGCAAAATATAATTCGTTTTCAGAATTAAAATAGGGAAAACTTTCCTTTCCTTCACTATTAACAGTAGTTCCTAGATTTTTAGGAGTTCCAAAACTTCCATCTTCATTTATGCTTACTTTGAAAATATCGGATTGACCATATGTTCCAAGTCTATCTGAAGCAAAATACATTGTTTTCTCGTCAAAACTTAAGCAAGGATGTGCGGTACTAAAACTATCACTATCAATAGATATTTCTTTAGCATTAGACCATTTGTTATTTACTAAACTTGCTTTGTAAATTTTAAGTAAGGTTATTTTTCCAGTATCCTTTCCTTTTTTACCCTCTAAATAATTATTCCTTGTAAAATACATTGTTTTACCATCTTTAGTAAATACAGGAGTAGACTCATGAAATTTAGAATTAATATTTTTATCAAATTTAACAGGTTTTGAGAGACTTCCATCTGAATTGGTTTCAGCAGAATAAAGATTTGTAAAGTATTGATTAGTCCACTTGTGTTTTTTTTGAGCAAAACTTCCTGTATCTCTGGATGATGTAAATACTAATTTATTTAAGGAGAAGGAACTTCCATAATCAGAATATTCAGAATTAATTCCTGCATCCTCAATAGTATATCTTCCGGAATTTGCTTTTATAATTTCGAGATAATTTTTGTTTTTTTCGTAAAAAGTACCTCTTGAATCTTCTGCATCTTTTTTATTAAATTGGACTAATATTTCATCTGCTTTTGAATATTGACCAATAGATTTTAAAGATTGAGAATAGCGATAGTAATATTCTGTACTGATTTCATCATTTAATGCAAATAATTCGGCATACCATTTTGTAGCTTTTTCAAAATTAGAATTAAAATAGTATGCATTTCCTAATTTTTCAAAAAGATCTAAGGACTTATATCCTTTCTCGGCAATATGTTCATAGGTTTTAATAGCATCTACATAAGCATATTTATTGTATTGTTTATCTGCTTTTTTAAGTAGCCCATTTTGCGCATAAATATTAACAATTAAACCACTCCAGAATGCGATATATATTAGTAATTTATTTTTCATGATGTTGCCGTTTTAGAAGAATCTTGGTGAAATAATTTTATTAAAATTGTTGAATAATTCATAGCGAAGGAAAATCTCATGGGAACCGGAATTATAGTGTCTTAATTTGGTAGTTTCCATGTCATAACCATATCCAATGTACATACTATCTGTAATTTGAAAACCAGCCATAGCGCTTACAGCAGCATCCCAGCGATAGGCTACACCTAGGACAAATTTTTCATTAAACATAAAATTTGCAGACAAATCTAATTGAATCGGAGCACCTTCTACCATTTTGGTTAATAATGCAGGTTTGAATTTGATGCTAGAAGTTAGATCAAATACATGCCCAGCAATTAAATAATAATTTATTTTTTCTTTATAAATTGCAACTTCATTGTCATTGTATCTATTAGTCTCAATAAAATTTGGAATAGAAAAACCGATATAGGTTTTATCAGAATGAAAATAAACACCAGCACCAATATTTGGTGAAAACTTATTGTTTAGATTTTGAAATTGCGCATCATTTCTAATTGCTGGATTAAGATCAGCAATATTCAAATTGAATAAATTAGCAGTAGCTTTCATTCCGAAAGATAATTTATAAGTATCAGATGTTTCAATGGTATAAGACAAATCAACAGAAATGTTATTTTCAACTGTCGGACCTATTTTATCATTAATAAAAGACAAACCATAAGCTAAATTACTATTGTTAATAGGGGAGTTTATAGACAAAGCATTTGTTATAGGAGCTCCATCTAATCCTACCCATTGTGTTCTATGAAGTCCAAATATACTTAATGCACCTCTGGATCCTGCATAAGCGGGATTGATATTTATCGTGTTGTACATGTACTGGGTAAATTGTGCGTCTTGCTGCGCTCGAATTCCAGCTGTAGTTAGTATCAAAACGAATATTAGTATTAATTTTTTCATTATTTATGGTTTTTAACAGGAGGTTTTTATATCTCTAGTATTAGAATTAGATTAGGGATTTATTATCTACTTAAATATACGAATCCATCTTTTTTAATTGTATTACCGCCGGCTTCGGTATATTCGATAATGTAAAAATAGGTTCCAGTAGGTAATTCAGAAGATTTATTAACAGTTGCTCTTCCTTCGGAAAAACCACGAAAAGCTCTATTGTTATTATCATACTGTTTTGTTTCGTAAACTAAAATTCCCCAGCGATTATATATTTCTACACTATTAGTAGGAAAACATTCTGTATTTTCAATATTTTCAATTTCAAAAACATCATTTATATTATCGTTATTTGGAGAGAAAGCATTGTGAACCAAAAAAGAACAAGCTGGTAAAACTATACAATTATTTCCTACAGTCATGATGATGTCAACTGTTTTAGAACAACCGCCATCTGTTACAGTATATTTAAAAATATAATCTCCGACAGGAACTTGGTACGGATTAAAAATAGAACCAGTTAATCCATTGGTATTATTGGTATCGGTCCAATTTCCGCCAGAAGGAAACGTAGTAGGTAATAATGAACTTAATTCAATTCGTAAATCAATATTTTCATTACAATCGGCAAGACTACTGCTAATTTGAATAGGACGATTTGGAGAGGTCACAATCACATTCTGATTTGCAGTTGCCGTATTTCCGTTTCCATCATCAAATGTCCAATGAATAATATGCGTTCCTTGCGTTGAATAGGTCAAAGGATCATTTGTAGTTACCAATACTGTTGCTACACAATTATCAGTTGTAGTAGGAGTAAGCGCTGTAGCAGTACATTCTCCAGTAATATCAGCTAAAACAGGAATTGAAGGAGCCGTAATATCTTTAATAATTACATTTTGAATTGTAGTTGCCGTATTTCCGTTTCCATCATCAAAAGTCCAATGAATGCTATGTGTACCCTGAGTAGAATAAGTCAAGGGGTCAGTGGTGGTTACTATCACATTTGTAGCACAATTATCGGTAGTTGTTGGAGTTAATGCAGTAGCAGAACATTCTCCAATAACATCAGCCAAAAGAGGTATAGCAGGAGCTGTAACATCTTTTATAATTACATTTTGAATTGTAGTTGCTGTATTTCCATTTCCATCATCAAAAGTCCAATGAATGCTATGTGTACCCTGAGTAGAATAAGTTAAAGGGTCAGTAGTAGTTACTATCACATTCGTAGCACAATTATCGGTAGTTGTTGGAGTCAATGCAGTAGCAGTACATTCTCCAATAACATCAGCTAAAAATGGAATAGCGGGAGCTGTACTATCTTTAACGATGATAAACTGATATTGAGTGCTTGTATTTCCATTTCCATCATTAAAAGTCCAAGTTACAGAAGAAGTACCTTGTGTATTTCTTGTCAATGAATCTTCCGTTGTGGCAATTATAGTCCCAGCGCAATTATCAGTAGCAGTTGGTACAACACTAATAGTAGCTGAACATTCTCCGACAACGTTTTCTAGATTAGCATTATCGGCGATCGGTGCAATTGTATCTTTTATAATGATATTTTGAGTTTGATTACTAGTATTTCCATTTCTGTCATCAAATGTCCAAGTAATTATGGAAGTACCTTGCGTATTTCTTGTCAATGAATCTTTAGTTGTGGCAGTTATAATTCCCGAACAATTATCAGTAGCAGTTGGAGGTATTGCAGTCGCAGAACATTCACCAATTATATTTTCTAATGTTGTTATGTTAGCAACTGGAGCTTCAGTATCTGTAACGATTAAATTCTGAGTTTGGGAACTTGTATTTCCTACAGCATCTGTGAAAGTCCATGTAATTATAGAAGTACCTTGAGTATTTCTTGTCAACGAGTCAGTAGTAGTAGCAATAACTGATCCGGAACAATTATCAATTGCCACTGGAGGAATTGCCGTAGCGGAACATTGTCCACTTATATTAGAAAGCTTAGCAATAGCTGCAATTGGAGCGGTAATATCTTTTATGATTATATATTGAGTTTGTATGCTCGTATTTCCGTTTCCATCATCAAAAGTCCATGTTACAGTAGAGGTTCCCTGTGTATTTCTTGTTAATGAATCCACAGTTTTTCCTATAATAATTCCAGCACAATTATCAGTAGCTGTTGGAATTATATTAATAGTTGCAGAACATTCTCCAATAACACTTTCTAAAGATGCACTATCAACTACTGGAGCTTTTGTATCCTTTATTATTATTTTTTGGGTTTGTATACTTTTATTTCCACTATCATCTGTAAAAGTCCAATGAATAATATGAGTACCCTGTGTAGAATAAATTAAAGGATCTAAAGTAGTAACTGTAACAGTTGAAGAACAAGTATCAAAAGAATTTGGTACTTCAATTAAAGCGGTACATTCTTCAGTTATGTCATTTAAAATCGGAACAAGAGGAGCAGTTATGTTTTTGATAATTACATTTTGATTTGCAATAGAAGTATTACCGTTTCCATCATCAAAAGTCCAATGAATAATATGAGTTCCTTGTGTGAAATAAGTCAGTGCATCAGGAGTTGAAACCAACACATTTGTAGCACAATTGTCAGTGGTAGTTGGCGTTTCTGCAGTGGCCGAACATTCACCAGTTACATCAGCTAAAACAGGAGTAGTTGGAGGGGTTGTATCTTTAATAATCACCTTTTGATTTACTGTAATTGAATTGCCATTTCCGTCATCAAAAGTCCAATGAATAATGTGGGTTCCCTGAGTAGAATAAGTCAACGAATCAGAAGTAGTTCCTGTTACAGTTGCAGTACAATTATCAGTGGTAGTTGGTGCTGTTGCAGTTGCAGAACATTCACCAGTTAGATCAGCTAAAACAGGAGTAATTGGAGCACTAACATCTTTAATAATTACCTTTTGATTTACTGTAATTGAATTACCGTTTCCGTCATCAAAGTTCCAATGAATAATATGGGTTCCCTGAGTAGAATAAGTCAAAGAATCAGAAGTAGTTCCTGTTACAGTTGCAGTACAATTATCAGTGGTAGTTGGTGCTGTTGCAGTTGCAGAACATTCACCAGTTAGATCAGCTAAAACAGGAGCTGTAGGATTGATGTTATCGGTTACAGTTACTAATTGAGTAGCTGTAGCAGAAAGACCAGCGTTATCGGTTACGGTCCAAGTTACAGTTGTGTCTCCTAGAGGGAAAGCAGTAGGAGCATCGCTAGTTATATTTTTTACACCGCAATTATCAGCAGTTATTGGCGTTCCTAAAACCACATTAGTAGAAGTACAAGCTAGGTTGGTAGTTCCTGAAGTTGCAGCTGGAGCCGTTATTGTAGGTGCAATGTTATCGGACAAAATAATTTTTTGAGTAGCAGTAATTGAATTATTATTACCATCGTTGAAAGTCCAAGTTACGAATGTAGTACCTTGAGATGTGATAGGGAAAACAGTAGTTGTAGTTCCTATTATAGTTCCAGCACAAGCATCGGTAATAGTTGGCGCAGTTGGTGTGGCCGAACATTGAGCAGTTAGATCTGTTAAAACAGGTTTTGTAGGTGCAGTTATATCTTGAACTGTAATAGTTTGGCTTACAGAATTACTATGATTACCACAAGAATCAGTTGCATCCCATGTTCTCGTTGTACTGTATAAGCCAGGATGACTTCCGGGAGTTATGGTAGTAGATAGAATATTAACTGTTGCGGTACCACAATTATCAGTTGCAGTTGGTGGCGTAAATGCTGGAGTTGTCGGACAGCTAATAGAAGCATTAGCCCCTGCAGCACTTATAATCGGAGCTATCAAATCTTTAATAGTATAGATATAAGACCAGTTGCGAGTGTATGGAGTTGCATTAGGGCTACAAGTTGTATAATCTGTATAAGACCAAGTATAGGTTTTAGTTGTATTACATGGCGTATTAGGTCCGTTAGTTATAACTGGTCCAGAAAATGTAATTGTTCCTCCACAATTGTCTTTAAAAGTAGGAGTTGAAGGTAATGTTGCTTCTGAAGCACAACTTACTGTTGAACCTCCATTCATAAAAGCAGAAACAAAATTAGACCGGCCACAGGCATCGGTTACTTTTAATCGTAATGCTATGTTTCCTATAACAGAGGGTGCGGTATAATTAGTTGGATTTGTAGAAGTACTTGAAAATGTTCCTCCACCTATAGCTGACCATTCATAAGTAACTGCTCCTTGATTTCCTGTTACAGTTGCGCTCAATGGATAAATTTGGCCTGGAGATAAAACGGTAGGAAATGTGCCAGCAAGACTAATGTTTATTTGTTTTTGAATTCCTGATAATAGAATAAAATTGAATAAAGCTCTTTGAGCTGCTATTTGAGATTCAGTACTACCTCCAGTGTAAGTATGAGCAGCTTCATACATCACCATGCCCTTTGAAGTATTCCCATTTGTTGGGCCGTAAGCAACTAAAGCAGCCCGATTTGATGAGTTGTAAGTTATTCTTGAATCAATATAATTATTAAAATAAACAGCAACCTTTGAAGACGATAGCCAGGAAGAACCTGAATCAGGAAGATAAATTTGCTCTGAACCATTGTGTAATGTATTATCCATTTTACCCATAAATTGCATTACGGGATCGGTATCAGACAAAGGGTCATAAGTATAGGAAGCTGAATTAGATGGACTACTATGGCTACCAAAAGGTACTAAACCATTTGAAGTAAGAAAATTAAAAGGATTAGGAGATATCATATCTAATGCGCTAACGGCGTGACAGCCTACCCAAAGAAAACCACCGTTGTCCATATAACTTTTCATTGCAGCTACATAATTAGATGACCATTTTTGCGGATCAGCGTGAGGTAATATGTAAATATCCCCACAACTGTTTAGTTGTGTTGGATTTGCTTGTATTACATATGAAGTCGATGGAATTCCTGCATTAGAGTAGTAAGGTGTTATTAAATTTCCATTATCGTTATCTAGTAATGCTCTTGGCCAACTTGTAAGTCTATTATATACGGGGGCGTTGAATGGGAAAGAAATGGGGCAATCTATTTTAGCACCATTTGTTCTCCAGGTATCTATTAGGCTACCTAAACTTCCGGTATCTTCTGCAGCTATTATAAAAGTTCCACCTTTGTACTCTTTAGCTCCAACAGAAAAATCAGCACCATCTTTTACTTTTGATGAATTAATAGACCAATAAACGGGAATATTGGCTTGAATAAGAGCGTAAACTAAACCATACGGTTTTAATCCTTCATCTAATGAAGTGTTCCGTCCCATGTCAATAATATAGGAGCCACTGGAGAATGTTTTGTCTGGATTTTGAGAATATAAATTACTAGCGAACAATAAGAAAGCGAGTAAAAGGAGCGAAATTTTCGTTTTCATACAATCAAATTTTATTAATAGGGGGAGTATTTTTTGGATTTAATGGAGTAGTCAGGTTACAACAAGATTAGATTCGATGTAATTGAATTAGTAGCCTGGTTGGCCTTTAAAAATAATATTCTCAAATTTCCAGGAAGCGATACCACCCCCTTTTGATTCTAAACAATTTAAACATGTTATTTCTTCAGTTTTATCATCAAAAGGAATCAAGACATTAGCAGTAAGAGATTCTCCATTATTGAAGTTTATGGTATAAGTAAGCTTTACATCTTTTTCGTTTTCATTCTTGATTTCTATATATCCAGAATCCCCCCTTTCATTTTCACAGGTTCTAAGGAATAATAGGGATTCTGTTTTGCTTTGTTCGAAAGGCATCCAATTTGAACATTTGTCAGCGCTTAGATTTGAAAAAAATGATAAAAATGTAATTGTAAAAAGTAAAGTTGTTTTCATTGTTGGTTTTTTTTAGTTCCTAATTTTTGTTTTATATTTCAGATCTTTTTTGATAATAGTTTTAAACAGTTTTCGTAATAAATTTTAGCAGAGAGGGCTTTATCTAGCTATTATCTCTTTGAAACTTTAATAAAATTTGTTTTAAGATTTATTTATTAATTTTATTCTTAGGCTAAATTACCTACATATGACTTTTTACAATCATTTGCTCTGCCAACAACCTGAATAGTCGTTGAAAAGCTATTTTGTCTATTTTTTAACTACTAAAAAATGTTTTTTTAAGTTGAAGTGGAGTTTTTAAAAAAAATGTTTCGATATTAATTGTTTAAAAAGGAATCTTTTAAACCTCAGTATTATTCTATGAAAATCAAATAATACTGGTCTATATATTCAAAAAAGTATTTGTTTTTTGGATCAAATCCTGAATTATAATTGAGTACATAATTGAAATCAGAATTGGATTTTATAAATCAATATTTAAATGGTTTTTTTTTACAAGTTTGAAAATAAAACAGTTAGATTAAGTTTAGAATTTTAGTTTGGAAATTTTATGAAATGTTAATTAAAACAAATATGTTAAAATTTTTATCAACATTTGTTTTAATTAAATAAATAGTAATTTTCTTTCAAAAACTAACAATTTATTTTAATGAATTAAAATGTGAGGGAACAATATAAATTTTGTAAATTGTTCACATGTATTAATGGTTCATTTAATGAAATTGTAAAATAAACATTTCTTTTATGAAAAATCTAATTGTAGTTAGACACGCAAAATCTAGTTGGAATGCTCCATTGAACGACAGTGATCGTCCCTTGGACAAAAGAGGGATTAAAGATGCTCATTTAGTTTCTGAAAACTGTATTTTACATTTACCAAAGTCATTTATGATTTGGAGTAGTACAGCTAAAAGAGCAATGGATACGGCACGTATTTTTGCGCAAAATATTTCTTATCCAATAGAGAATATTATTTTTAAAGAAGAGCTATATACTTTTGATGATGAGAATCTGGAAAAAAGCATCCGATCTTGTTCCAATGATTATGATAATGTTATTCTTTTTGGTCACAATGCTGCAATTACAAATTTTGTTAATAAATTTGGGGATTTAATTATAGTAAATATTCCAACTACTGGTTTTGTCCATTTGCAATTCAATTCGGATAGTTGGAAATCAATAATAAAAGGCCGTATACAAAAAACAATATTCCCAAAAGATTTAAAATTATTAGATGGCAGAAAATAGATACATAGACAGGGAGAAGAGCTGGTTGGCATTTAATGCCAGAGTATTACAAGAAGCGGGTGATGATAATGTACCATTATTGGACCGGCTTCGTTTTTTAGGTATATTTTCAAATAATTTAGATGAATTTTTCAGAGTACGATATGCGGCAATTCGTCGATTAAGTATGTCAGGTATTTCTGGCGAAAAGGTCTTAGGAGGAGTTAGTGCTAAAAAACTTATTAAAGAAATCACACAAATTGTAATCCAACAACAAGCTGAAAGTCTTCGGATCTTGAGTATCATAGAAAAAAAACTAGAGGCTCAAAATATCTTTATGATAAATGAAAAGCAAGTTCAAAAAGAACATGAAAACTTTATCAAAGATTTCTTTATTCAACAAGTAAGTCCTGCTTTAGTAACAATTGTTTTAAATGACTTATTAGAATTTCCTTTGTTAAAGGATACCTCCGGTTATTTGGCGGTTAAATTAGTAATGAAACCAGGAGACAAAACCCTCTCTTTGTTGAATATTGTAAGATCTAAACCTGAAATACGATATGCAGTTATTGAGATTCCAAAAACGATCAATCGTTTTGTAGTTTTGCCTTCAAGTTCCGAAAAAACTTATATCATGTTACTTGATGATGTTATACGCTATAATTTGAGCAGCATCTTTAACATATTTGATTATGAAAGTGTTACAGCACATATGATTAAAATTACCCGAGATGCACAACTTGAGATAGATAGTGATTTAAGTAAAAGTATGCTTGAGAAAATTTCTTCGAGTGTGAAAGAACGAAGAATAGGTGAGCCTGTTCGATTTGTATATGATCAAAATATAGAAAAAGACACCCTTAAATTCTTTTTGACTAAAATGGGAATTGACTCGACAGATAGTGTTATCCCAGGAGGTCGGTACCATAATAGAAGGGATTATATGAATTTTCCTAATCTGGGTCGCTTTGATTTATTATATAAAACTAATGAACCATTGCCAATAAGAGGCTTGAGTCTTGATGGCAGGATATTAGATAAAATAGGCAAGAAAGATTATTTGGTTAACGCCCCTTATCAATCTTTTTCTTATATAGTTAAGTTCTTAAGAGAGGCTGCTTTGGATCCAAAAGTGACTTCAATTAAAATTACCTTATACCGATTGGCGAAAAACTCCCAAATAATAAGTTCTTTGGTTAACGCAGCTAAAAACGGAAAAAAGGTTACTGTTCAAATTGAGTTACAAGCTCGATTTGATGAGGCTAGTAATATTTCGTATGCAGAACAAATGCAAACGGAAGGAATCAATCTAATCTTTGGAATAAAAGGTTTGAAAGTACATAGTAAAATATGTGTTATCGAAAGAATTGAGGAAGGTAAATTGAGACGTTACGGAATTATTTCAACTGGTAATTTCAATGAAGCTACAGCAAAAGTATATACCGATGTGACACTTTTTACTTGTCACCCTCAAATATTAAAAGATGTCGATAAGATCTTTGATTTCTTTGATGTGAACTTTAGAGTTCACCGATACAAACATTTAATTGTGTCGCCTCATTATACCCGTACTCGATTTTACAGATTGATTGATCGTGAAATTAATAATGCTATTTTAGGCAAAGAAGAAGCTTGTACTGGAGATCCTGCGCGAAGAGCGGGTAATGAATTTATGTTTCAAATGATGGCCTACCAAAACATTCAAATTTTGAATGGCTACGCTATTAAAAAAA
>Ga0209084_1000984_pt1 | contig 25291 bp, 23 predicted proteins | sample C_130820_MF_Meta_FD_187309 | JGI IMG/M metagenome (GOLD analysis project Ga0209084, IMG submission 187309) | Freshwater microbial communities from Lake Croche, Canada to study carbon cycling - C_130820_MF_MetaG (SPAdes) (version 2) | ecosystem: Environmental > Aquatic > Freshwater > Lake...
CGCGAAAACTGGCTGCGCCTTAAGTAGTTCTCTTCCCTAAGGTAGTTTCCAGAATTTAGCATACAGTGTTGGCAATGTAGCATAAGATTCCTGCTTTTGTATGTCATCTAAGCCCTATGGAACGATTTATCGCCCACAAGGTGCAACTATTCAAGGGCTGAAGCACTCACGACCGAATTCCATGACTTTGGCGTTTCGGGTGAAGTTCCCTTTCCTTCCCTCGCCTCAGATGAGTGAGCTGAAAGTCGCGTCCATTAAGGCCCGATTTCGGGGATTTTGCCATCGGGGGCCCAACTGGTTCATGACGTAGCCCATGGCTATCCCAGATTCTGGGTGGCAAAAGCCCAAGGATCCGCCAGCACCGAAATGGCCAAAGCCCGAGGCTCCTGGTCCAAGTGGTCGATCAAGTTGCGTCAGTTGGAATCCCGCTGCGAATCGACCATCGCGCTCCAAAATCAGATCGGAGCCGTAAATAATCTCCTCACAGGATGCGCGCAGAGCCCCGCTATTCACAATCTGAATATCGTCACACCTTCCCCCTGCGGCCAATGCCGCATAGAGCCGTTCAACGGCTCTCGCGCTTCCATGTCCATTAGTACTTGGAATCTCGGCCGAGCGCCATGCCTCCGAGTTCACTACTCCGGCTCCAGAAAATCCTGAGGGATTCCAGTATGCATTGTGTCTCATCAGCTCAAGGCCAGCGAGTTCGGGAGCTTCTTCCCCTGGGGGAGGAAAAGGCCAGAGAAATTCCGCAATCCGAAAATGCTCGTCGCGAGGAACGCCGAAAAAGAGGTCAATGCCCAGTGGTTTCGCGATCCATTGCTGGAGGAGTTCGCCTGGCCTAAGACCCGTCACGCGAGCTAGCAACTCGCCAACAAGAAAGCCAAAAGTGTTGACGTGGTATCCCTGAGCGCTGCCCGGCTTCCACCAGGGACTGGCTCCTTCTAAGGAATGAAGCATGAATTCCCAGTCCAACATTGCGCCCATTGGTAGGCGTTGCCTCAGTGCTGGCAGTCCAGCTTGATGGGAAAGCAGATGCGCGACCGTCGTGTGTTCTTTACCTGCCAGTCCATATTCAGGCCAGTAATCAATCACCTTTCGCTGGAAATCGAGTAATCCCCTATCGACAGCCATGGCTGCGAGGGTGGCAAGGAAGCCCTTCCCCACGGAAAAGAGGTTCACCAAGCTGTCGGCGGTCCAGGCTTTCGTGGCGGCAGAATCCTGCCATCCGCCTGCAAGATCGACTACTACTTGCCCACGGAGGCTGACCGATACTGCGGCGCCGATTTCACCTCGGTTCACAAAATTTTCCCTAAATGCAGCCTCAACCGCTGAGAATTGTGGGTCGCAGTAGCCCGATATCGGAACTGAATCAGCCATCGACAGACGAACTAACTTCGGCCGAAGTTCACTGCCGCAGCCATCAGCTCATCCCTGAACTGAGGATGAGCGATCGCTGCGAGCGCTTGGGCCCGCTCCTTCACCGTTGCCCCCGCTAGATCGGCTGCACCGTATTCGGTCACCACGGTGCCGGTGTGGTGCCTTGGCGTGGAAACAACCGCACCCAGTGGTAGGCCGGGAAGAATTCTCGAACGCAGTTCCCCGTCAATTTCAATAGTTGAGCGCAGGCAAATAAGCGAACGGTCATCCACACGGAGATCGGCACCCGCCACAAAATCCTCGTGGCCGCCCACTCCTGATACTTGGCGGCCATCGATGGCGTCTGCCACGACTTGCCCATAGAGATCTACCGCAATCGCCCCATTTATCGAGATGAAGTTGTGGTTTTCGGCAATCACCGTTGGATCGTTCACCACCGAGACTGGGAGAAAGGCGACTTCGGGATTTCCATCGAGAAAGTCGTAGAGCGCCTTTGATCCCAGGGCGAAAGTCGTCACACTTACCCCTTCAAACTCACCCTTTCCGTTATTGCTTACCTTTCCAGCCTGATGAAGTTTCAAGAGTCCGTCGGTGAACATCTCGGAATGGATGCCGTAATTACCGCCTTCGCGTTCGGCCAGCTGCGAAGCAACGACGGACGGAATTGCCCCAATACCGGTCTGCAGTGTCGCCCCCAGGGGAATCAGTTTCAAAGCATGTTCGGCAATCTGCACGTCTACATCAGTAACGGGAGATTCCGGCATTTCGAAAATAGGACCGTCTGCTTCCACAATCACGTCGATGAGATCAAGCGGAATGGAGTTTTGATAATCTCCAAAGCCCGCCGTGACGGGCAAATTCGGATTGCATTCAACAATTAATAGGCGTTTGGGGTCGCGGCCTGCGGCAAGAAGGCCCTCGCGCGTAGCTCCGTTGTGCAAGGAAAGATTGACCGTTCCATCGGCTTGAGGGGGCGTTGCGTGAAGCATCATTACCCGCGGTGCCATGCGCTCAAGAATGGGTGCAAATTGGCGAAAGCCACCTGGGACGTGATCGATACGCGCGCCTTGAGAGGCGTAGTAACGCTCCGCTGGCCCAAAAAATCCACAGCGATAGTTCACCTTGGGGTGAGCGAGGACTTCAAAGAGCCCAAGGAGCAGAGCACCACCGATGGTGAGATCTTCCCAATCCTGGCGCTCTCCCATTGCGGTGATGAGTTCTGGTGGGTTCGCTGGGCCCAAACCAAAGCCCACGCTATCCCTGGGATTGAGGAGTTCTACTGCCTGTTTTGCGCTCAAGCTTCTCGTAGCCACGGGGCCTCCTCTAGAACGAGCAATCACCTGCCAAGATTTCAGTATGCCAGCAGAAGCCATACAACTTGAAGTTTGGTCAGACATTGCCTGTCCGTGGTGTTACATCGGAAAGCGTTCATTGGAAAGTGCACTCGAACTCGTGGAATTTCCCGTGGAAGTCACCTGGCGGAGTTTCGAGTTGGATCCTGGCGCAGCTGCCTCTTATGGGCGCCCTATGCCTGAACTCTTGGCAAAAAAATACGGCGGGACGATTGATCAGGCTCTCGAGGGTATGGCCAGAGTCGAAGCCGCAGCTGCAGAGCGAGGAATTCACTACGACCTGGCCAAGGCCCGTGGCGGAAACACCGTCAACTGGCATCGGCTCGTGAAATACGCCGAGCGTAAAGATCTGGGCTTCGCGATGATGGAACGCCTCTTTGAGGCTTACCTCAGTGAGGGTGTTGACCTCTCGGAAGCTGGAGCGCTCGCCTTACAAGCACAGCAAGTCGGCCTCGATCCCGAGGACGTAGCGACTTTTCTCGACGGTAATGAGCTCCTTCAAGCCGTAAGAGATGACGAAAGCCTCGCCGCGAATCTGGGGATTTCTGCCGTTCCGGCTTTTGTGGCCAACCGCGCTTACGTCGTTAACGGCGCTCAGCCACCGGCCGTACTGATGGGCTTTTTGGTGAAGGTCTTCGAAGAGAGCCAACAGGCCTCTGAATAAGGCGTGCTTACTCGTCGTCCTCGTCTGAAGCGATAACGGGGGCTACGGCCGCAACGGTCTGGCCATCATCGAGGTTCATAACGCGAACACCCGTGGCATCTCTGCCTTGTGCTGAAATCTCACGGACTGCCGTGCGAATAACCACTCCGCCTGAAGACACCAACAAAATGTCGTCATCAAGGTTCACTAAGAAGGAGCCGATCACTCGGCCCCGTGATGCGGTGAGCTTGATGCCGCGAACACCCTGGCCGCCCCTGCCTTGGCGATTCCACTTCTCCACCTTGGTGCGCTTGCCATATCCCTGATCCGTAACAATCAGCAAGTCGGCCTCGTCGCTCGCCATGGTGAGTGAGACCACATGGTCGTCGGCCTTCAACTTGATGCCGCGCACACCGGCGGCGCTGCGGCCCATAGGGCGAACATCGGCTTCGGTGAAACGAATCGACTGACCCGAAGAAGACACGATGATGGCGTCGTCAGTTCCCGATGAGGGAACCACGCGAACCAATTCGTCATTGTCCTTCAAGCCCAGGGCGATAAAGCCTTCGCGACGAGACTTGTCGTATTCGCTCGTTGCGGTTTTCTTGACCTGACCATCCTTCGTGGCAAAGATCAGGAATTCGTCCTCGCGGAATTCCTTAGTCGCAATAATGGCCTTCACCGTCTCATCGGGAGCCAAGGGAACCAAGTTCACTGCCGGGGTTCCGCGAGCTGTGCGTTCTTTCATGGGAATCTCGTGACCGCGCAGGCGGAACACCCTTCCCTTGTTAGAGAACATGAGCAGATGCGAGAGGGTGGTGCTGTGAACGACCTCTGCGACAAGGTCTTCCTCTTTCAGTTTCGCACCCTGAACACCACGGCCACCACGGCCCTGGGTTCTAAAGGCAGTTGCTGAAACAGACTTCACGTATCCAGCCTGCGTCAAGGTGATGACAATGGGCTCATCATCAATGAGGTCCTCTACGCCGAGTTCACCGGGGTCATGGGTAATAACGGTGCGCCGGTCATTAGCAAATTTATTACGAATTTCACTCATCTCTTCAGCGATCACCGCGTTGCGCTTGGCAGGGTCACCAAGAATTGCTTCAAGGCCGGCGATGGTTTCACGCAGTTTTGCCATTTCTTCTTCGAGCTCGGAGCGACCAATGCGCGTCAGGCGACCAAGGGTCATGTCCAAAATATGGTTGGCCTGCTCCTCAGAGAAGTCAAAGGGGGCGCTCATCAAGGCCACGCGAGCGCTGCCTCGGTCATCGGAACCACGAATAGCCGCAATCACCTGGTCCAACATGTCAATGGCCTTCAGTAGACCTTCGACGATGTGGGCGCGAGCCTGAGCCTTGGCTAAGCGGAACTCGGTGCGCCTCGTCAACACCACGATCTGGTGATCGACGTAGTGGCCAATGGCCTCATCAAGCCTGAGCATGCGCGGAACGCCATCGACCAGCGCAATCATGTTTACACCGAAGCTGGTCTGCATGGGTGTGTGCTTAAAGAGTTTGTTTAAGACAACGTTGGCGTTAGCGTCACGCTTGAGCTTGATAACCAAGCGGTTCTTACGACCAGCGGTGTCATTCTGGGTGTCGGAGATGCCGTCGAGGTCTCCCGCGCGCACCAGGTCGTGGATTTTTTGCTCAACTGCTTCAACCGAAGTTTGGTAAGGCAATTCCGTTACGACGATCTTGGAGATGCCCTTGTCTTCTTCGATCTCAGCAACAGCACGCATCTTCACCGAGCCGCGCCCCGTGCGATAAGCGTCGAGGATGCCTTGGCGACCCAGGATCTGAGCGCCTGTTGGGAAGTCTGGGCCCTTAACAAAAGCCATGAGATCGTCAGCGCTGGAATCAGGATTCGCTAGGTAGTGAAGCGCTGCATCAATGACTTCCCCAAGGTTGTGAGGAGGAATATTGGTGGCCATGCCAACGGCGATGCCCTGTGATCCATTGACTAAGAGGTTGGGGTAACGCGATGGCAGAACCGTAGGTTCAGCATCAGTGTTGTCGTAGTTAGGAATGAAGTCGACGGTGTCTTCATCGATACCCTCGAGCAGCTGAAGTGCGAGAGGAGCAAGTCGAGATTCCGTGTAACGCATGGCGGCGGGGCCTTCGTCGGGACCCGTGCCTCCGAAGTTTCCGTGACCATCAATCAGGGGATGACGAAGCGAGAACTCCTGAACCATACGCACCAAGGCGTCATAAATAGCCGAGTCACCATGGGGGTGATAGGTACCCATGACTTCTCCAACAACCTTGGCGCACTTGGTGTGCGGGCGGTCGGGGCGCAGACCTTGGTCGAACATCGAGTAGAGGATGCGTCGGTGAACAGGCTTAAGACCATCGCGAACGTCGGGGAGTGCCCGAGAAACGATGACGGACATGGAGTACTCAAGGAAGGAGCGCGACATCTCCTCTTGGATCTCGATGGGCTCGACGAAACCAAGAACCTCTTCGTTGTCTCCACCCTCGGGGGCGGCTCCTGTTGCTTTCTTCTTAGCTGCCATGGTTCCCAGTCGTCCTAGATGTCGAGGAAGCGGACGTCTTTAGCGTTCCGCTGGATAAAGGAGCGTCGTTCCTCGACGTTGTCACCCATAAGAATTGAACAGACCTCATCAGCGAGGGCTGCTTGTTCCACGTTGATCTGCAGTAGCGAGCGCTTCGTTGCATCCATCGTGGTGTCCTTAAGCTCGCCGAAGTCCATTTCGCCCAAACCCTTCAAGCGCTGGAAGTCGTGCTTGTGGTCGGGGTTCGCCCGCAAAAATGCCTCTTTGGCAGCGTCGTCCTTCAGATATGCCTTTTCACGGCCCACCAAGGTTGAGTACAAGGGAGGCTGCGCCACATAAATGTGGCCAGCCTCTACGAGGGCAGGCATCTGGCGAAAGAAGAAAGTCAGGAGCAGGGTGCGAATGTGACTTCCGTCGACGTCCGCGTCTGCCAGCAGAATCACCTTTGAATAGCGAATCTTGTCGAGATCAAAATCATTGGAGAAGCCCGCACCCACAGCGGCAATAAGCGCCTGGATCTCAGTGTTTTTGAGCATCTTGTCGTCTCGTGCCTTTTCGACATTCAAAATCTTTCCGCGGATGGGCAAGATCGCCTGAACCCTCGGGTCCCGCGCGTCCTTTGCCGAACCACCGGCAGAGTTTCCTTCAACGATGAAGAGTTCACATTCGCGTGGATCTCTTGAAGAGCAGTCCACCAGCTTTCCGGGCAGACCCGCACCATCGAGTGCCGACTTACGACGCGTGAGATCACGAGCCTGGCGAGCAGCCATGCGTGCACGTGCAGCAATGGTGGACTTTTGAATGATCTGACTTGCTTCGCGAGGATTTTCAGCCAGCCACTCGGCCAGCTTCTCGTTGGTTGCGCGCTCGACCAGGGAGCGCATGGGAACGTTGCCCAACTTGGCCTTGGTTTGGCCTTCGAACTGCGGGTCTGTTAAGCGCACCGAAATGATGGCGGTCAGGCCTTCGCGGATGTCCTCTCCCTGGAGGTTGCCGTCTTTATCTTTCAGCAGGTTCTTGGCCTTGGCGTAACGGTTGATGACGTTTGTGAGCGACTTTTTAAAGCCCTCTTCGTGCATGCCACCTTCAATGGTGGAAATGCCGTTGGCAAAGGAGTGGATGGACTCATGGAAACCGGTGTTCCACTGGAAGGCAACTTCGACTTCCATGTCCGCTTCGGCGGCCTCGTAGGCACCCACCTTGCGAAAGAGTGACTCGCGTGAAGCATTCAGGTGCTTCACGTAGTCGATGATGCCGCCAGAGTATTTAAAGGTGACCTTTTCTTCTTCGCCAGCGCGCTTGTCCTCGAAACGAATTTCGAGGGCTCGGTTCAAGAAGGCCATGATCTGCAAGCGCTCAAGAACCGTCTGCTTGCGGAAGACAATCTCTTCGAAAATTGAGGGGTCGGGGTAGAAGGTGACCGTGGTGCCAGTGCGATCGTTAGGAGCCTTGCCAACTACTTCAATCTTGCCGTCGAGGTTTCCGCCATTTTTGAACTTCAGTTGGTGATGGTCACCATTGCGGTCAATCTCAAGAATGAGCTGCGTGGAAAGGGCATTCACCACAGAAACGCCTACACCGTGGAGGCCTCCGGAGACCTTGTAACCAGCTCCGCCAAATTTTCCTCCAGCGTGGAGGGTGGTGAGTACGACTTCAGCCGCTGATTGGCCAGGGTACTGCGGGTGGGGGTCAACAGGAATACCTCGGCCATCGTCAGAGACCCTGCAACCGCCGTCAGCCAACAAGGTGACATCGATGCGAGTGCAGTGACCGGCCATTGCTTCGTCGACGGCATTGTCAACGACTTCCCAAACTAAGTGGTGAAGACCTGCCGGTCCCGTCGAACCGATGTACATACCTGGTCGCTTGCGAACGGGGTCAAGGCCCTCGAGGACCGTGATCGCACTTGCGTCATAGCTTTCGATCTTCTTATCTGCCATGGTCCCCTGGTCTATGTCTGGCATCTCCGGCGCCCGTCCATCGCGATGGAATTCAACACCTTCGGTAACTGGTTCACCCTACCCGACAGAAGGGCTCTTGGGACGCTCCTAGTGACTAGAAATCACCTCAATGGATCGGGGACGCCATCCACAAGTTCGTTCCACCTCGTCGGAAATTTGGCTTGCGAGGCGCTGAGTTTGGGTGGCCCAAATTGGTCCATCCGCGGAGACCACTAAGACCTCTGCTTTGACCCGAAGGGGTTTTACGTGAGCAGCCAAAACTTCGCCAGCGATCTCGGGCCAGGCCTCAAAAACTGATGCAGTGGCGCTCGTAGGTCGTGCCCCCACTGCCCTTTCGAACTGGCCAAGAAATTCCCCAAGTGGCTTTGGGCCCTCGTCCTCTTTTTGCTTTCGCCACCTAGACATCAGCTAAGTCCGAGCTGTTGCCCATGGCGATTTCTAGATCAACCACCATCGAAGGCGGCAGATGCACGGCCGAGGTCACCAAGCTTTGTCCTGGCGGCACCCCCGCCGCCAAAGCAATGGAGCGACCTTCATCGAGTTCAGAAAATACGTCATCAAGCAGTAAAATTGGGGCTTTGCCAAGCTTTGCCGTCACTAGGCGATGCACCGCAAGGCGAAGTGCCAAGGCCAAACAACGCTGCTCACCCTGCGATGCCTGAAGCCGTGAATCCATGCCGTCGAGTTCAACAAGCACATCATCGCGATGGGGTCCCTTGCTCGAAAGACCTCGACGAAGATCTTCAGCTCTCGCTGCGGTGAGGGCGCTGAGTAAATCTCCCTCGTAGGAGGGCAAAAGGAGGAGCCGAAGTTTGGCCTTGGCACTTCCCGCCAGAAGTTCGTAACAAGAGCTCGCCAGAGGCTGGAGTTCAAGCAAAAGGGCATTGCGAAAATCGGCCAAGGTCTTGCCTGCTTCTGCAAGCTGTTGATCCCAAATATCTAAGGCGGCGCTGTCTTGACTACTCAGTCTTCCCTGGGCCTGGCGCAGTAGCGCCGTTCGCTGACGGAGTACTTGCTCATAAGCCTCCACGGCTGCGCCAGCGGGTGAAGAAAGGGTGAGTAGTGCGTTGTCTAAGAGCTCACGTCTTGCCGCGGGTGCACCGCGGACAACCACAATGTCCTCAGGGCTGAACAGGGTGAGGGGAAGATGCTCAGCCAGCATGCGTCTCGAACGCACTGACTGCGCGTTCATGGTGATTTTGGCTCGGCCAGTGCGAGGAATCTCTGCGGCAAAACTGCTGCTGCGACCATCCTCAGAAAAAAATGCCCGGGTGTAGGCAACATCGCTGGCGCTGCGCACGAGGGCTTCGCGCTTGCTGCTGCGGAAGGATGCGCCATGGCCGAGATACCACAGTGCCTCAAGGATGGATGTTTTCCCAGAGCCATTAACTCCGGTAAAAACAGTTATTCCCTGGGGATCCGGCTCTATAGAGGTCTTGGTGAAGCACCGGAAATCCTCAAGTTCAATGCGGACTAGGCCCACTGTCGCTTAGGAAACCCTGACCGGCATGAGGAGATACTGAAAGTCACGACTCAGTGAACTGCGAACTGTTGCTGGGCGCGAACCATCGGTGGTCTCAATAATGACTTCGTCGCCAGCAATGGCTTCGATGCCCTCGATGAGGTAGGCCGGGTTAAAGGCAATAGTGGTTTCTTCGCCTACGAAATCCCCATCCACAGACTCCTTGGCTTCACCGCGTTCAGGTGCAACAACCGAGAGGTCGACGCCACCAGGACGCAATTGCAACTTCACCGGTGTGGTCTGGTCAGCGGTCATCAGCTTCACCCGGCGAAGAGCGGCGAGCAGCGTTTCTTTTCCAGCGTGAAGAGAATTTGGGTAGGTGTCAGGAATGAGCTGGCGGTAATCTGGATAACTTCCTTCAAGCTTTCGGGTGGTAATCGTTGCGTTCCCAACGGTGAACCCGACCTCAGCATCAGTCACAGAAATGCCCACTGATGCTCCCTCGGGGAGGGTCGCGCTCACTCGGGCGATCTCCTTAAGTGCTCTTTCGGGCACCAAAAGATCGTCAGGAAGACTAGCTGTGACCTCAGGAAGATCTCTGAGTGCGAGACGATAGGAGTCGGTGGCCACGAGGCGGACGTGCTCGTCTTGTTTAGTAAAGAGCACCGCGGTCAGTATGGGCCGAGCGTCATCTTTGGAGGCCGCCCTGTTGACCTGGCGTAGCGCATCAGCAATAACTGCAGCTTCGATGGTGGTTGAAGGGGCAGCTGCTTGAGCGACCGCGGGAAATTCCACGGTTGGAAAGCAGCGGAGTTCTAAGGAGGACTTGGATGCCGAGATCTCAACTTGGTCGTCTTTAGCGTCGAAGGTTACGGCTCCTGGCTCAAGGGCTCTGACGATGTCGCTGGAAAGTCGTGCTGGTACCACCGCGCTGCCATCAGCAACACCAATGACTTCGAGGTCCACGCGGATGGAAAGATCGAGGTCTGTTCCGATCACGGTGAGTTGGTTTCCCTCACAGGTGATCATCAGCCCACTAAGGACGGGGTTAGAGGCCCTTGCGCTTACGGCTCGAGCAGCGGTGTTGAGTGCTTCAGCGAGTGCATCGCGTTCTGAACGAAACTTCATGACTTTTCCTTTCGGCCACCAGAGCGGTTTTCCCCGGCGGAATGTATATATCTGCAGTAGTAGTAGGGCCTGTGGATTGGGGACAAAAAGGTATTTCCGCAGGTCAGGCGACTTTGGCTTTCCCCCGCATTCCCCAAGGAAGCAAGGCTCAGGAGCCCATAATCGCTAGAAGAATACTCGGGCTGTGGATAACTGTGGATTTCTCCCACACCCTCAAGCTTGTTGTCCCCTTGACTCAACAGGTTTTCCACAGGCTCAGGAACCACCCTTCAATTCAAGGGTGAGGGCCGTGACCTGGTCATAAATTGAGCGCTGTTCTTTCATAAGCCCAGAAACCTTGCGTTCGGCGCTGATGCAGGTGGTGTGGTCGCGATCAAAGAAACGACCAATTTCGGGGTAGGAGTACTCAGTCAGGCTCCGCACGAGGTAGATAGCGACATGGCGGGCCGTGGTGAGGTCCTTGGTGCGCCTATCGCCTCGGATGTCTTCGACACTTTGCCCATAGGTGCGAGCGACAGCCTCCACAATCATGTCGGCGGTGACGATGCGGGGCTCTCCCGAGAGGACCAAGTCTGAAAGGACTTGTTCAGCCAGAGCAAGGTCCAATTCCGATTTATTGAGGCTGGCAAAGGCAGAAACCCTAATGAGGGCACCTTCGAGCTCACGAATGTTGTCCTTCACGTTGGTGGCAATGAACTCCAAAACCTCATCAGGAACGGCATGGTGGTCGATTTCGGCCTTTGAGCGCAGTATGGCGAGGCGAGTCTCGAGGTCGGGGGGGTTGATCTCTACCGCGAGGCCGGCGAGGAGGCGACTCGAGAGCCTCTCCTCCAGGGATTCGATGGATTTGGGAGCCCGGTCTGAGGCGAAAACCATCTGCTTACCCGCAGCCTTGAGGTCGTTATAGGTGTGGAAGAGCTCCTCTTGGAGGCCTTCTTTGTCTTGCATGAATTGCACGTCATCGATGAGGAGGACGTCGCAATCGCGATAGTGGCGCTTGAAGTTGATGGTGGTGGACATTCTGATGGAGTCCACAAAGTCATTCAAAAAGGTTTCCGTCGTGACGTAGAGGATTTTGTGATTGCGATAATTCTCTCGGACGTAGTTACCAATGGCTAGGAGCAAGTGGGTCTTACCCAGTCCGCTGTGGCCGTAGATGAACAATGGGTTGTAGGAGGAGCCAGGCTGCTCAGCAACGGTGCGAGCAGCGGCAAAGGCAATACGGTTTGAAGGCCCAACAACCAGGTTTTCAAAGGTAAAACGGGGGTCTACGGGGTCTCCGTTGCGCAGTGTTGCGGCGGTGGCAGCGTTGCTGTTGCGGTGTTGCTGAGCCTCGATTTGTTCGCTGCGTGTTTGGCTTTGGGCAGGGGCCTCGACAACCACAATCTCCACTGAGGTCACTTCGTCGAGTTCGTAAGAAATGGTTTGCTCGATGAGCTGCTGGTAGTGCTGGGAAATCTTGACGGCGATGGTGGCGTTGGGAACGCTGAAAACGAAGGACCCGTCGCGATGCTCGAGGGGGGAAAGCCTTGATAGCCATCCCTGCCAGACGGCTGGGGAGACCTGATCTTGGATCGACTTAGAGCATCGTTCCCACTGTTCAACGAGTTCCGACATCGCCGCGCTCCACTCTCCCTCGCTCCTCTATGGTGAAGTCCACGCTTGTGGACAACTTAATTCGGGAGCCTTAACCCTCGGACTTTCCTAGGGTTCTGCACCGTAACACCTCCGGGGGATCTTCGACTAGTGGAGTTGGCCCCCGAGGCTCTACGATAGGGAACCCATCGAGTTGGAGGCCTTCTGCCTCCCACTGATCATCAGGAGAGAACGTGAAGCGGACTTACCAGCCAAATAACCGGAAGCGGGCCAAGACCCATGGTTTCCGTAAGAGGATGTCGACGAAGGCCGGCCGGGCAGTGCTGAAGGCTCGGCGTGCCAAGGGACGCCACCGTCTCACCGTCTAGCTCCGTGGCCCCCAGGGTCGCCAGACTTTCTGGTGTGAGCACATTTCGAGAACTTCGGTCCCCCGATGGGAGAGGCCGTTCAGGCCCCGTGAGGGTCGCTTTTAGGCGACCTGACGGGGCAGATGAAGGAGAAGCCGTGGCCAGCGTCGGCTACACCGTTACCCGCCGTTATGGCGGGGCTGTGGAGAGAAATCGGATCCGCAGGCGCCTGCGTGCCTGCGTGGATTCGATCTCTGGCGACCTCCAAGCCGGGAAATACCTTATTTCTACTGGGCCCAGCGCTGCCCAGCTCCCCTTTGACCAACTCCTCCTGGCGGTGACTGAAGCCACGGCCAGGGCTTCGGAGACTCGGTCATGAGTCGTTCGAGTAGCGCACTGCGCCAGCCCATCCTTTGGTACCAGGCACTCCGTGCCGGCCACCCTTCTCCCTGTCGCTTCGAACCCAGTTGCTCGACTTATGCCCTAGAGGCCATAGAAATCCATGGTGCTCTGCGGGGCTTGTGGCTAGCCATGCGCCGGCTTAGCCGCTGCCATCCCCTGGGCCGTTCCGGGATTGATCTCGTACCCTTAACCAAGCAAGGAGCTAGCCGGTGATTGCCAATGCCCTTTTCGATTCAGTAGGCAAGATTTTTGAGCCGATTTTCTCGCTCTTTGCCACGATTTTGGCCTTTTTCTATAGCCTCATCCCGAACTATGCGGTAGCGATCACCCTCTTGACGCTGCTCATCATGGCCTGCCTGACACCCCTGACGGTGAAGTCGGCGAAGTCCATGGTGGCCATGCAGCGCGTGCAGCCGGAGATCAAAAAGCTCCAAGTCAAGTACAAGGGTCCGGAGAATCGCCAGACCCTTAACGAAGAGATGATGAAGCTCTACAAGGAAGAGAAGGTCAACCCTGCTGGCGGTTGCCTACCGATGTTGCTGCAGTTCCCCTTCTTGATCGTGCTCTACACCTTGATTCGCGGACTGACGAATATGGACGCCTTCGGTCACTCGGCACCGAAGTACATTGCCCACTCATCTCAGATGTACCACGACCTAATTGCATCAAATGGAGCGATGAAGGCCTTTGGCATGGATCTTGCCCTTAAGCCATTTTCACCGCACTCTTCATGGTACGCGGCCATACCCTATTTTGTTTTAGTTGCCGCAGCAGTGGGACTTTCATATCTCCAAATGGCGCAGTTGAATGCCCGAAATAAGAACAACCCCAACCAGCCGCCCAACCCCCTGCAGAACGTGCAGAAGTTCTTTCCCATCCTCTTTGCGTACATCTACTTTCTGATCCCCGCAGCTGTGGTGCTGTACATGGTGGTCTCTTCTATGGTGCGCGTGGGGACCCAGGAGGCGATGTTCCGCCTCGGGATCATTACTCCGCCAGGCGCCCCAGTGCCGGCGAAGGGCAAGGTCGTCGAAAAGTCCATCCCCGAGCAAGCAAGTTCGGCTGAGGGCGACGAAGAAGCGAAGAAGGCACATCCGCGTGCCAAGGGCAAGCGTCAGAGAAAGGACCGCCAGTAATGGAGTGGGTAGAGATTGCAGGAAATTCGTTAGCAGAGGTCACGAAGACCGCGCTATCGCAGTTGGGTGTCGGAGAATCCGATGCTGAAATCGTTATTGTCAGTGAGCCTAAAACGGGCATGTTTGGCCGCACGAAGGGCGAAGCGCGTATTCGCGCCCGAGTCCGCCCCCAGGCACCTCGCGCAAAGCGTGGCCGTTCCGGCGGTGGAAATGGTGGAGGCCGTGATCGTGATCGCGGTGGCCGAAATCGATCTGATCGCCCGAAGCAGGCTGGCAAAGGAAACGGCGAAGGCCGAGAAGCCAAGCCAAAGGTGAAGCCAGAAGCTAAGCAGTCCAAGCCCAGAGATGAGAAGATGAAGCGGGAGCCCAGGGAGGAAGCCGTGTCCGAAGAGATCAGTATTGAGCGTCAGTCAGAGGCAGGGAAGTTATTCCTTGAGGGATTGCTTGAGGCCTACGGCCTCGAAGGCGTCGTGGCCATCCGGAACATCGATGATGACACCGTGGAGCTGACCGTTTCCGGTGAGAACCTTGGTCTCCTGGTTGGGCCTCGCGGCAGCACCCTGACCGCCCTTCAGGAAATCACGAGAACGGCCATCCAGAACCAGCTACCCGGCAATCGCCAGGGTCGCCTCCTGGTGGACGTGGCTCAATACCGCCAGCGCCGCGCAGAAGCCCTCGGTCGATTTGCCACGCAGATCGCCGAAGAGGTTATTGCTGAGGGAGAAGAGCGGGCCCTAGAGCCCATGGCCGCTCCCGACCGCAAGGTTGTTCATGACACGGTCAACGCCATGGATGGAGTAGAGACTCGCTCAGAAGGCGAAGACATGCACCGTCACATTGTGATTGTCCCTGTTTCCTAAGGCAAGCCATTGAACGCGGAGACCGGCCCTAACCGGAACTCCTTAGACGAGGTCCTGGGCATTGCCCAGGACCTCGGCTATTTCTCCCCTCAGCCCATTGCTCGCCAGCGTGAGCTGGCCGAGGGCCTCATCCCGAGGATCACCGCCATTGCCGGCAACTCCCCCACCATTCTCGATCTTGGTGCTGGCGGGGGACTCCCTGGCCTCGTGATTGCTCAGGCGCTGCCTCTTGCCACGCTGGTTTTGCTGGATGCGAATCATCGGCGCTGTAGCTTTTTGATCGAGGCCATTGAGCGCCTCGGTTTGGCGAATAGTTCCGTGCTGGAGGGCCGGGCAGAGGCTTTGGTAAGCAGCGAAGTCCGGGAGTCATTTGACCTGGTAGTCGCCAGGGGCTTTGGCCCGCCACCCGTTACCGCTGAGTGCGCCATCCCCTATCTGAAGGTCGGCGGCAGCCTTTTTGTTACCGAACCCCCAGAAGCTGAGGCCACAGCCCAGCGCTGGCCGGCCGAGGGTCTCGCCCTTCTGGGACTAGCTCCAGCACAAAGCCTCGAGGGTTCGCCTGCTGCTGTTGCCATGGTCAAAGTATCCCCAGCAGAGGCCAGATTCCCCCGGCGCGATGGCGTAGCCGCTAAGCGGCCCCTGTTCTAGCTAAGCCAGTTCTGGCTAAGCATCTTCTCGCTAAGCCCAGCGCTCAGGACCAATTGTTCCACGTGGAACAATTGGTCCTGAGGCCCAGACTCGGCCTGCAAGGGGAAAAGATGTTCCACGTGGAACATCTGAGCTTGGGCTCTCCTCGCTGCAGCCCTCCGATGTTCCACGTGGAACATCGGAGGAAGAGCACCCAGAATAGGGATATTGCTAAACGCTTGACTTGGGCAGGGCTTTCGGGCAGGATTCCCCTATGCCAAAACGATCTCGAGGAGCGTTTCGGTGAGGTTCAGGAAACGCTCGGTACCCGAGTCTGAGTCGCAGGCTCAGAACAGTGCAGATCTTGAAGAACCCCTTAGCATTGAGGAGGAAGTGGTCGATGCCTACCAGGCCCCAGAGCCCCAGGAAGAGCCAGAGGCAGGCCCCGAGCCGTCCCCAGAGCCGCTTGTTGCGGCCATTGCTGAGCAGTCCATCGCAGACCATGGAGGGACAGCCGTGAGTGATGCCCCCAATCCCCTAGCTTCAGCTGCTGATGCCCCCAAGACCCGCATTATTGCGGTTGCTAACCAAAAGGGTGGCGTTGGTAAAACCACCACCGTAATCAACCTCGGCTCTTCACTAGCCGAAAAGGGCTATCACATCCTCATCGTGGACCTCGACCCCCAGGGAAATGCGACCACTGGCCTTGGGGTTGACCCCAGGAACTTTGAGCACTCCGTTTATGACGTATTGACCCAAGACACACCCATTGAAGATGTGATCGAGGCCACCAGCGTTGAGCGCCTGAGTGTTGTGCCTTCCACGATTCACCTTGCCGGAGCAGACATTGAACTTGTGCCTGCCTTCTCCCGCGAACTGAAATTAAAAAATGCTCTCGATCGGGTCAAGGATGACTATGACTTCATCCTGATCGACTGTCCCCCATCACTGTCCTTGATCACCATCAATGGCCTAGCGGCCGCCACCGAGGTGCTGGTTCCCATTCAGTGTGAGTACTACGCCCTGGAGGGTCTCGCCCAGTTGATTCGCAACGTTCACCTGGTAGCGGGCAACCTAAACCCGTCCCTGGAGATCTCTGCGATTGTCTTGACCATGTATGACTCGAGGACCAGCCTGGCCCGAGACGTAGCCACCGAGGTCAGGGAGCACTTCCCCGACAAGGTCTGCGACACCGTTATTCCCCGAACCGTGAGGCTCTCCGAAGCCCCCTCTTTCGGGCAGCCCATTAACGTTTTTGACCCTTCATCAAGGGGAGCCAAGGCCTATCGATCACTAGCAGAGGAGGTGAGCCATGGCACGCCGCAGCGGGCTAGGTAAAGGACTCTCATCATTAATCCCTAACGAGATTGTGGTGGAGCGCGACGTCAGTTTGGTTGAACTCCCTGTTGGCTCCATTCAGCCAAACAGTTTTCAACCACGTTCTGAATTTGGTGAGGATGCCATGGCCACTTTGGTGGCCTCGATCAAGGAACTCGGAGTTCTGCAGCCCATTCTGGTGCGGGTGGCCGCAGGCTCACCCCCTGAGGCTCCCATCTACGAGCTCATTGCCGGTGAGCGCCGCTGGAGGGCCTCTAAGAGGGCCGGACTACAAACCATCCCAGCGGTGGTTCATCTGACGACTACAGACGCTCACAGCCTCGAACAGGCCCTCGTGGAGAACCTGCACCGCGAAGACCTCAATGCCATTGAGGAAGCACTGGGCTATCAGCAGTTAATCGATGATTTTGGGCTCACCCACGACCAGGTGGCTACCAGGGTTGGTAAGAGCCGGGTATCGGTCACCAACACTCTGCGCCTGCTCCAGCTTCCACCAAGGGTTCAGCGAGCATTGGCGGACCAGCAGATCACCGCTGGCCACGCTAAGGCCCTGCTCTCCACCGATGATCAAGGGCTCCAAGAGGCACTGGTGCTCAGAATTGCCTCAGAGAACCTCAGCGTTCGCGTCTTGGAGAGCATCTTGAAGGGTGGGGGAGAGGAGCCGGCGACCACGCCAGCAACAGAGACCGCCAGCCCTGAGATAGCTGCTGCGGGCCAAACGAAGCCTGGCACTGCTGTCTCAGGAACGGGAACGAAGCCGCGACCCTTGCCCGAGCCAGGGGTTCTTGAGCTCGAAGATCTGCTGTCTAATCACCTCAACACTCGGGTGAAAGTGGATCTGCAGAATCGCAAGGGCCGCGTGGTGGTGGAGTTTGCCACCCTTGAGGATCTTGAGCGCATCTATAGAGCCATGGTGGGCGACGCCTGAGCTTTAGCCGGGGCTTGCACCTAAGGTCAAGACCCTCAACCATCCCTTGAGCCTTATCCCCACCCTGTGGGTGAACTTGGGGATTGTCACCTTTTGGTAACCTAAAAGCCTATAATTACTGCCCATTGTCTCAATCATGACTTGAGCTTGATTGGGTATAACTACAAGTATGACTTAGGAGCTTCTGCCATCATCGCGAGGGCCGCACATGGCTTCGACGAGGCCGGTAGCGAGGACGGAGATGTCCATGGAGGCAAGCGCTTCGTCGGTGAACTCTAAAATTACCGCAGGCATAACGGTTTCACGCAGGAGGGGAAGGCTCATCCCAGAGCACTCGACGCCCTGGGCGAATCCGGCCTCCTTGGCCAGGGCTGCAAAACGTAGACCAAGGTCAGCCCCCGATGAGGAGCGATAGCTATAACCCTCATAGTGAATGGCGCGGCAGTTCTGGCCCTCGGCTGCACGCAGCACCAGGAGGAATGCCACAGCCTGAAGATTTGCCCCCTGCGCTAGTTCTTGGTCATCGCTGCCCGCTATTGCATTGACCACCAGCCCTCGGCCTTGGCCCTCAGTCCTAATGACCTCAGCCAAGGCAGCCAGCTCAGGGCTCGCAGAGAGGCCAAGAGACAAGGCGCTGAGGGAGCCTTGCCTGTCCTCCATCTGTGAACGTTCGCGAACAGTCGTCACCAGTGATCCGGCCGTGTGTCGTCCGCCGACACGGTCAATCTCGGCAAAGGTCGCGCTTGAAGCAATGGCGTTAGCGGGGAGGCCAACGTTGCGTTGGAACTCAGCTAGTGCTCCCGCGGTTAGTCCGCCAAAGATTCCGTCCACGCGACCGGGGTCAAACCCGAGGGCACTGAGCCGTTGTTGTAACTCGGCGACATCGTCACCGCGCAGCATGGGTCGCAGATGTTGGAGCGTGCGATCAGCCCAGCGGTAACTCGCTTCGCGCAGCACAGCCCAGGTGTAATCACCGACTATGCCGTCGATGTTGAGACCTCGAAGACGCTGGAATCCCTCTACCGCAGAAACCGTAGAGGGCCCATAATTACTGGCTTCTTCGGGGTCAATGACGTATCCGAGCCGCTGCAGGTGCAGTTGTAATTCGGAGACGTCATCGCCACTGGCACCAAGGCTCAGCAGGCGACGATCGGGCTGGCTCAGAGGTAGGCCGAGATCTCTTGGAGCAGGGCACCCTTGGGCTTCGCTCCAACAATTTTGGCCACGGGTGCGCCATCTTTGAACAAGATCAGCGTAGGGATGCTCATGACATCGAAGCGCCCAGCGATGGCCGTAGCGTCGTCGATGTTCACCTTGGCAATGGTGAGCTTTTCGGATTGCTCATCGGCGAGCTCTTCCAAGATGGGAGCAATCACTTTGCACGGTGTGCACCACTCAGCCCAGAAGTCCACGAGAACGGGCTTATCACTGGCGACGAGGTGCTCGTCGAAGGTGCTGTCGGTCAGGTTCGCAATGGATGCGCCCATAATTCCTCCTCTTGGCTGAATGCTTCACTCCCACTCTAGAGAGCGAAGTGACCAAGGCGTGCGTTATGGCGTGCTGCGGGCCTCGAGCCAGCGCTCGGTGTCAATCGCGGCCATGCAACCCGAACCCGCAGCGGTAATGGCTTGGCGATAGTGGTGATCTTGAACATCCCCACAGGCAAAGACTCCCTCGATGGAGGTGAGTGAGCCCTGGTGGGTGTGGAGGTAGCCGTTAGCTTCCAAGGTCAATTGACCGCTGAGGAAGTCTGTATTGGGTACGTGTCCAATGGCCACAAATACTCCGGCAGTCTCATGGAGGCGCTCTTCACCGCTCAGCGTGTCCTTGAGGGTTACCCCGGTGACTTTTTGTTCCCCGTGGACTTCGGTGATCTGTGAGTTCCAGGCGAACTCGATCTTCTCATTGGCCATGGCCCGATCACGCATGATCTTGGACGCTCGCAATTCATCGCGGCGATGCACCAAGGTGACCTTGCTGGCAAAACGGGTGAGGAAGATCGCTTCTTCTAGGGCGGAGTCTCCTCCACCCACCACCACGATCTCTTGGCCACGGAAGAAGAAGCCATCGCAGGTGGCACAGGTAGAAAGCCCGTGGCCGAGGAGCTCAACTTCGCCAGGAACGTTGAGCATGAGCGAGCGTGCTCCGGTTGAAACAATCACGGCATCGGCGCTGTAGCTGGGTTCATCCCCATCTTCCGTGAGCCACACGGAGAAGGGAGACCCCTGGCTCAACTCCAGCTTGGCCACCTTTGCGGTTACCAGTTCTGCTCCGAAACGAGCCGCCTGGGCGCGCATATTGGCCATCAATTCTGGGCCGGTGATGCCCTCGGGCCAGCCAGGAAAGTTCTCCACCTCAGTAGTCAACATGAGTTGTCCGCCAGGCTGATCGGAGTTTGAGGATGGTTCTCCCTCGATCACCACAGGCTCGAGCTGTGCGCGAGCCGTGTAGATAGCTGCAGTGAGCCCAGCCGGACCAGAACCGACAACAACGACTTGGCGATGTTCAGTCATCGTGCCAACGAACGCTTGGACCACAGGTAGAGGCCGGCAAGGGAGAAGAGGCTGCCGAGCACAGCCCAGCTTGCCCACACATGACCGCTAAAGAGATAGACGTCGAGTAGTCGAAAGAGGGCCACGGAAGCCAGCGTAATGAGTACGACGCCCAGAACCAAAATCAAGAGCCCAAAGACCAGAACTCTTGCGGCCACAATGAGTGGTCGAATGGCGCGGTCGCGGATGCTGTCGGTCGTCGACTCAACAAATCCGGCAGCACGTTGTGCCCATTCGTTTGATGATCCTGCTTGTTCGAACTCGCTCACAGGATTAACTTAGCCGCCTCGGGATTAGGCCTTAGCGCTTATGAGGTAACACACACCCAAGATGCCGGGTCCGCCATGGGTTCCCACGACAGGGCCGATATCACCGACGACGAGAGGATTGGCTAGCTCAAGGTCGCTGAAGCGATTGACAATGTCATCGATGTCAGGCGCGGCACCATGAACCACCGCCACCCATTCGAGGGGCCCTTCGCTTTGCACCTTGTCGGCGAGGTAACTCAGCGCCTTGGACCTTGTGCGTTGACGAGATTCTTCAGCGACCACACCATCCTTGAGTTGGAGGATGGGCTTAATCGACAGCACGCTGCCCATCAGGGCCTTAGCGCTACCAACCCGCCCGCCTTTTTGGAGATGTTCCATGGTGTCGATGACACCCATAACGCGGACGCGACTGACCGCGTCGGTGACGATCTCGGCGATGCTCTTGAGATCAGCACCCTGGGCTGCCGCTTGGGCGGCGAGGATAACGAGAATGCCTTCGGCCATAGAGACCGCACGCGAGTCGATGACGGTCACCGGAAAGGGGGCAAGCCCCTCGGCACCCATCAGTGCTGATTGGTAGGTACCTGAGAGTCCGCTTGACAGGGTGATGCACGCCACACCCTCGGCACCGGCGTCCCTTGCGGCTTCGAAGGCCGCTTGGAAGGCACCGGGGGATGGAGCAGCGGTCTCGGGGAGCTCAGCATTGGCCTTGCACTTCGCCCAAAATTCCGTGGGAGTGATGTCGACGCCGTCGGTGAACTCTTCAGCACCAAAACGGATCGAAAGAGGCACCACGGTGATGCCATGACTCGCGATGAGCGAGGCCGGCAGATCAGCTGCGCTATCGGTAACGATTGCAATAGAACCCATGGTCATGTCCTCCTTGTCGGTGACCCGACAGTGAGCAGGCTATTACCGTTTGCGACTGCGTCGGTGTTTTTTCTGTATCCGAGTGGCGAGCAGGCTCACCACGCTCAGATAACTGAGGCCACCGACGATGACCGCGAGCAGCAAACGGCCCAAGACAGACCAGCCAGAGAGTGCATTCGAGCTACTTGAGGCCAGTAGGACGGCGATGGCCATGACCACAGAAGCTATGCCCACACGCCCAAGCGGCTGCCAAATAGCTTTTTGACCAAGTGGGCCGAACTCGTTGATGAGATAGCCGAAGGCCAAAAGTGCACTCAGGGAATAGGCGATGGAGATTGCCAAGCAAAGCCCGGTGACCTCGAGGCCCTTCACCATCATGAACGCCAGAGCGACAGTAAGGATGTTTTCGAAGAGGTAGAGCCAGAAGGCGATGCGCTGGCGCTGCATGGATTGCAGCATGCGAATCGCAAATTGAAAGGCACAAAAGCCAGGTAAGCCGAGGGCCAGCGCGGCCAGGGCCGCGGCTGTCCGGCTCGTCATTTCGGGACTTGATGCACCATGTCCAAGCAAGAGGGCCATGGCAGGTTTGGCGAGGAGGAAAAGCATCACGGTGGTGGGTATGACGATGGCCAAGACAGCGCGCAATCCGCTGGCCGCGCGTGCGCTAAAGCCCAAAAGATCCTTCTTTGCATAGAGCTCGGCGAGTTCGGGGCTGATGGCGGCCATAATGGACACGGCGATAATGGCGTAAGGAGTTTGGAAGAAGACCCAGGCATAGCTGTAGGAGCTCAGTGGGCCCGGACCGCCGACGGAAAATGCCAGTGCCATCACTACAAAGAGCGCAATCTGGTTGGCAATGACGAAACCCAGGGTCCAGCCGCCCAGCTTCAGGCTAAGGGCCACAGCCTCGTGGCGAGGGTCGAAGCGCCAGCGAATTCGCCCAAGTTTTGACTTCACGATTGAGGGCCAGAGGAGCAAAAACTGGAGGGCAACGCCGATACTGGTTCCCAAACCCAAGAGCAAAATTTGGTCTGCATGGTGGTTGAGACTGGCCACGGTGGGGTGATTATTGAGCGCAGCCATCCACAAGAGCACCGCAATGCAGACCAGGTTGTTGGCAATGGGGGTCCAGGCAGGAGCACCAAACTTGCGGCGGAGATTGAGCACGGTGGTGGCAATAGCAATGAGGCCATAGAAGAAGACCTGAGGGGCAAACCAGCGCAGCAGTGAAGTTGCCAGAGCCCTCTGGCGCAGCAACTGGGCGGCCGGGTGGCTGTGGTCAGGGTGATAGAGCGCGGTAAAGCCGGTGATCACCCAGGGTGCGGTGAGGAAGAGCAGCAAGCTTGAAAGAGCGAGCACGATGACTGCCAAGCTGATGACCGAACTAATGGCTTTCCAGGCCTCTCGCGGTGGCCGTGTGGCGAGTCGGTCAACAAAAATAGGAAGGAAGGTCGCGGCAATGACGCCGCCAAGCACCACATCAAAGACCATGTTTGGCACGGTGTTCGCCAGGTTGAAGGCATCAGCAGCTCTGCTGAATCCCAGGGCGTAACCAAGAGCGAGAATTCTGAGGAGTCCCGTCCCTCTTGATAGAGCTGTACCGATTGCCATTGTTGTTGACCGCTTTGCGATTGAGCTTGTGGGCTCAAGCTGCTCAGTCTCGCGATCGACAAGTGGCTCGCTGATCTCTTCGCTCAAGGCTGCTTCCGCCGTCTCCGGAGGTTTCTCACCCACCACAGGGCCAAGACGGCTGCAGCCAGGAGCGTAATCACCATGCCAACAATGGAGCTTGCTGTTGATCGAACCGTGATGGTTCCCGAGGCAAGTAACAAACCATCGGGTGCGGTGAAGCGCACCTCAAGAGGAATGTCACCGGTGGTGCGCGCTCGCACACCGATGCGTATGGCATGAGTACTGCGCGCGATCGTGAAGTTGCGTGTGGTGGCTGAGGAAAAGGCGAGCTTGTCACTGGTGAAACTGAGTACTCCTCGAATGGGGTAATTAAGGGTCGAGGTAATGGTGATCGGAATGGTGCCCTTGTGTGCAGTGAGGGTGATGGTTCCGGTAGAGACCTCAAGACCGGAGAGCTGTCCGGCGATGCTGCTACTTACCGAAGCTAAATCGTGATTGCGTTGCTTGGCACTGATGAGCGAACTCTCTGCAGCCAAGAGCTGATCACTAATGCTCGAAAGCGCTAGGGGTTTGTGTAATGCAGCGCCTCGCAAGGATTGCAGTTGCGCACGGGCCGTAGCAATGGAGCGAGCAAGGGAGGGCGAAACACTGGTCCTTGGGAGTTGCAGCTTTCTTGTTGCAGGCGCCCCATTGCTACCCGGGGGAATTTCGCGAAAGAGCTTCCGCAGGGTCACGCTCTCCAACACGGGGTTATTGGAAAGGCCTTTGAGCAGTGTTGAGGTGAATAGGGGACTCAGCGGTGAAGTCCCTGGGTCAACCGCAAGGGCCGCCCGAGGCTTGCGCAGGTAGGGCTGTTCGAAATGCAAGAAGGCCAGATCGGCAAGCATCTGATAGGCGGCAAGAAGAGGCGCGCGGCGTGCATGGGCGAGCTCAGCAGCGAGGCCACTATCGGACGAAATCGCCAAGATAGAGGGTCCACCCGTTGAGAGTTGGAAGGGCTCACCCCAACTACTCGTGGACTCAAGGGGAGGAGAGAAAGCTGCATCAGCGACTACTGCCTTGGTGTAGGCATGACTCCTGAGGGCGCTGCTTAGGTCTCCCGTGACCGGCCCCTGACTCACCCAGGTGCTTGTCCCTGCCCCGGCGAGATGCGCAGCATCGGCGACCGCGCTGGCACGCGCTTGTTGGCGGCTGAGTTCACCATGCAGACCCGCATCGCTGAGTCCACCAGCGTCAACAGGAACAAAACTTGATGCGAGGAGTTGCTTATCCCCACTGCCCAAGACATTGGCCAGCGCGGACGCATAGGGTCCCTGGTCCACGCTGCCGTCGGGATTAATGAGTGAGTTGGGGGAGTAAAGCACGGTGGCACTCGAGGCTGAGTCATGAATGACATCGAGTAAGCGCGTTGCTGCATCTCGCTGACCAAGAGTTGGTTTCAGATTAAAGACCACGGCTGTTCTCAGTCGTGATCCGGAGTTGGCAGCCGTCAAGGTGATGAAGGTGGTGAAGGAACTCCCAGCTTCACCAGAAACTTTTGTGTTGACCACTACGGGCCAGACACCAGAACAGTTGCCGAGTGAGCACGGGAGTGACCAACTCGCAGGCGCGACGGCCTGGCAGTCAGGGGAAATAGATCCCTTGAGTTTCCGAGGGGCACCATTGAAGACACTGATGTGGAGTTGTCGATTGCCGTTCTTCAGCTGGAGGCATCGCAGGGGGATAGCTGCGCTGTGATCAACACCGGCTCCGTTGGGCGCAGAAGCGAGAGTCGCTTGAAAGCCACTTCGCGTGGTGATCCGCGGAAAGACGGTGGCCGAAACCGTCGCATCGTCTGGTCCAGAGAAACTCAAGGTGAAGCGTCCAGGCTGGTTGGTGCTTGCTTCGGCCACCCAGGTGGACTGGCCTCTAAAGCGCAACGCTGGGCTCCCTGCAGCCGCTGAAACAGACGACAGCGAGCCCATAGTGATGACTAATGCGACCACGCTGGCCGTGATTGTCCTCCACCTCACCTCACTAACGCTAGACCTCCGACAGGCCTCAGCCCTAGCGTTGCTAGGTTGGCACGGTGACCGCGGGAGCCCTTCCACCCCGTTTTGCGCAGATGGTTGAGGCAGTGGCGCCCATTGCTGAGGCTTTTGAGCGCGCTGGACGCTCGCTTTACTTTGTCGGGGGCTCGGTTCGGGACGCCTTTTTAGACGCCTCAACGGAGAGCCCCGACTACGACCTAACCACCGACGCCCTCCCCGATGAGATCGAATCGCTCTGCGCTCCTTTCGCCAGCGCGCTG
>Ga0209084_1000985_pt1 | contig 25290 bp, 5 predicted proteins | sample C_130820_MF_Meta_FD_187309 | JGI IMG/M metagenome (GOLD analysis project Ga0209084, IMG submission 187309) | Freshwater microbial communities from Lake Croche, Canada to study carbon cycling - C_130820_MF_MetaG (SPAdes) (version 2) | ecosystem: Environmental > Aquatic > Freshwater > Lake | place...
CCAGTGATGAACTTGATAATACCCCGCCTGCGCCACCTCCACCACCGTGCCTACCTCCACCTGCAGCGCCGCCTGCGACTACTAGATATTCTAGTGTAGATGGTGATACGAGAGACGGAGTTATAGTAAATCCACCAGTGAGTGCCATGTCGGATAAAATCATTTTTAATTAGTCCAAGGTAAAGGTAACATTACGATAGGGGGATTTATCTGTAATTCTATTTGATTATCAATTTCTGCTTGAACACTAGATTGATCTACTCCAGAACTATATACCCAAGTTAATACTTGTTCTTCGGTTAAGTCTGCGTAAGGAGTATATGTAGAACTGCTATCAAATGTAACTCTAGTTAATCCTGAAATAGCTGCGTAGTAAGTACCATCGTTGCCAGTGCAACTCCAAGCTACTTCTACAACTACGTCCGTATAACCGTCTAATTGCACTTGAGATGACATATTTTGAACTGACCATGTATATGATATTGACATTTTGTTTTCCTTATAAAAGTATTTATTAATTAAATTATATTAATTAGAATGTTATTGACCCAGAAGTTGTCCACGTATATATCCTAAATCCACCCTCAACTACATATGTAGCATTTGGCGCAGATACTGCCGGAGCATAAGCATCTGGGTAACTAATAATAACTATGCCAGAACCACCTGTGCCACCTTGACCATTAAGGTTAGCACTACCACCACCGCCACCTCCGCCGGTATTTGTACTACCAGCACTGCCGGGACCACTTGCAGAGCCTGCTCCGCCGCCACCTGCACCCCCGAGAGCACCGGCAGTAAGGCGCGAGGAACCACCACCGCCACCGGCATAGTATACGCCGCTGCTTGTTATATTAACGCCTGTTGTTGTCGCTGTTGCAGCAGCATTCATAGTGTATGTACCAATGCCGCCAGTTCCAGTACCCAATGCAGTAATGTAAGCACCGGCTGGAATATTTGTTCCAGTTACTTGCGTGCCTATCTTTATCACGCCGCTTGTTACTGCTGTAATATTCAGAGATGTATTAGATGAAATACTTGCAGTTCCTACAAAGGATGTACTCAATGTAGATATTGCTCCAATACCACCTACGCCGGCACTTGCACCAGCGTTTCCACCAACCCCGCCCGCGCCACCACCACCGCCACCATTTCCAAAAGTTATTCCTGAACCTGTTCCTCCACCATTACCTTGACTTGGATTAGTTGCAGGAGTATTACCGGCGGCGGGCGCAGCACCTTCTTCAAAACCACCACCACCGGAACCGCCTGTTGATCCATTACCTGATCCGAGTTTGCCACCAAATCCGCCACCTGTCGATGTGATAGATGAAAAAACAGAATCAGTACCAGCTGTATTTGAGATGCCACCGCCACCTATAGTTACTGTATAGGGCGTGCTAGTAGCTACAATAAATCCAGTGGCAGTTCTAAATCCACCGGCACCAGCGCCACCACCTGTCTCTGTAGCACCACCGGTACCGTTTGTTACGCCACCGCCACCGCCACCTCCTCCAGCTACTACCAGATAACTTACGGATGGTGTTGGCAGACTTGTCATAACCCATCCACCTGTAATAGTAAAACCGTCTATAATCATGTTATAATATTGACATTTTATTCTTTTATTAAGCAGTCTTGATTACAGCAAAGTTAATGATTGGTGCTTCTGCAACAGCAACCGCTAATGTATTGTTAACTTGTATTACAAATGAACCTGCTGCTACGTTAGCCACACTGACTATATAACTATTAGCAGTACCAGTACGTTGATTTACTATAACTACATCAGTTGCTGCTACAGTAGTATTGGTAACTGTAAACACATTTACTGTGTTAGCAGTAGTAGTGGTACTGAATAATGTAATAGCACCGGTAACATTACTGACAGTAACAATATTATTACGGTTTGCTGTTTGTGTAGCAGTACCAATTGTACTGTTGTATCCTAAACCACCTTGACCAGCTACACGCAAGTTAGCTACTATGTTGGTGTTACCTACAATGTTAGCAGTACCAGCAATATTAGCACCGGTTGATGTAACTACGAACTGCGCGGTTGCATTACCTGCAATAAATGTTGATATGTTGGCACCAGATGTAAGCGTAATGTTACTAGTACCACTTTGAATTAATGGTATGTTAGCACTTGTAGTGAATATACCTTGAGCAGCACCGATGTTACCAACGTTAGCATTACCAGAAACGTTTGCAGTACCAGTAATGTTAGCGCCAGTACCAGTGACAACTAATATGTTAGCATTACCAGATGGATTTATATTAACGTTAGCATTAGGTACAATTGATATATTACTATTTCCGTTTGCTAAATTACCAATAATCTGACCACCAAAGAAACTTGCTCCAGTGGCAACAAATAACGCATAGTTATTTGTTATTGCAGCATTAGTACCTGCCGTAACGTTACTATTGATGTATAACGTAGCCATATTCGTATATGTCTTTGCATTAGTACCACCAGTGATAGTTGGAGTAGCAATATAATGTATTGCAGCATTAGCTTGTGTACCAGTTGCTGCTGTGTCTGTATATGATGCTGCAACTGATCTGAAACCTAAGTTACTCAATGCAGCAGCAGTATTAACGTTACCAAATGATGCACCAGTAGCAGTAAAACTGTTAGATGAAATTGCTGCGTTAGCCGCAGTAGTTATGATACCTGCTGCTGTAATAGATGCTACGTTAGCAGTACCAGTAACACCAAAGTTAATGTTTGCGTTAGCAACAATAGATACGTTGCTGTTACCATTTTGTACTATTGGTACATTAGCTGCTGTACCAATAATAGCAGTACCCGGTATATTAGCACCTGTTGCAAACACAGTCAATTGTGCTGTAGCATTGCCACCAATAAAAGTTGAAACGTTAGCACCAGACGTAAGTGTAATATTACTTGTACCACTGTTGATTAACGGAACGTTAGCTGCGGTAGTAGCGATTACCGTTGCTGTACCTAAGTTACCAACGTTAGCATTACCAACAACGTTAGCAGTACCTGCGATATTAGCACCCGTTGTAGTAACAACAAACTGAGCAGTTGCGTTACCTGCAATAAATGTTGATATGTTGGCACCAGACGTAAGTGTAATATTACTTGTACCACTGTTGATTAATGGTATGTTAGCACTTGTAGTGAATATACCTTGTGCAGCACCTATATTACCAACGTTGGCATTACCAACAACGTTAGCAGTACCTGCGATATTAGCACCCGTTGCAGTAACAACAAACTGAGCAGTTGCGTTACCTGTGATGAATGTAGAAACGTTGGCGTTAGCAGTAATAGTAATATTACTATTACCGTTTTGTATTAATGGTACGTTAGCTGCTGTAGTAACAATTACGTTACCTGCACTAACATTACCTGTGGTTGATATTGCATTTGCACCTGCTGCAATTATACCAATAATGTTACCGCCGGTTATGTTACCAGTAGTTGTAATAGCATTTGCACCTGCTGCAATAATACCGATGATGTTACCACCGGTTATGTTACCAGTTGTAGTTATAGCATTTGCACCAGCAGCTACGATACCAATAATATTACCACCGGTAATGTTACCAGTTGTAGTTATAGCATTTGCACCAGCAGCTACGATACCAATAATATTACCACCGGTAATGTTACCAGTTGTTGTAATAATACCAGTGCCAGTGTTTAGTGTACCCGCTACGTTAACACCAGTACCAGTAACAACTAATACGTTAGCAACGCCAACTGCTGATATGTTAACATTGCCGTTTGCTGCTGGAATATTTACATTACTATTACCATTTGCATATGGACCACCTACAATACTACCACCAAAGAAACTGTTACCGCCACCTACAAAAAGTGCGTAGTTGTTTGTTATTGTGGCATTAGTGCCTGCTGTGACGTTACCTGCAATAGCAAACGTAGCCATATTTGTATATGTCTTGGCGTTAGTGCCACCGGTGATCGTAGGTGTTGCAATATAATGTATTGCACCATTAGCTTGTGTACCTGTTACTGCTGTATCAGTATAGGTTGCTGCGACTGATCTGAACCCTAAATTACTCAATGCTGCTGCTGTGTTGACGTTACCAAATGCAGCACCTGTTGCAGTAAAGCTATTAGATGAAATTGCTGCATTAGCTGCTGTAGTTATGATGCCTGCTGCTGTGATTGATGCTACGTTGGCAGTGCCAGTGACACCAAAGTTGATGTTGGCATTAGCTACTATTGATACATTACTATTGCCGTTTTGTATTATTGGTACATTAGCTGCTGTACCGATGATAGCTGTACCTGGAATGTTAGCACCAGTTGCAAATACGGTCAACTGTGCCGTAGCGTTACCAGTAATGAATGTAGAAATGTTAGCATTACTAGTTAACGTAATATTACTATTACCACTATTAATTAATGGTACGTTGGCTGCTGTACCAATGATAGCAGTACCTGGAATGTTAGCACCAGTTGCAAATACGGTCAATTGCGCGGTGGCATTGCCTGTAATAAATGTTGAAACGTTAGCATTACTAGTTAGTGTAATATTACTATTACCACTATTAATTAACGGAATATTAGCACTTGTAGCGAATATACCCTGTGTTGCACCTATGTTACCAACGTTAGCATTACCAACAACGTTAGCAGTACCTGCAATGTTAGCACCGGTTGCGGTAATTACGAACTGCGCGGTTGCATTACCTGTAATAAAGGTAGAAACGTTACCGTTTGCAGTAAGAGTAATGTTACTATTACCACTGTTAATTAATGGAATATTAGCACTTGTAGCGAATATACCCTGTGTTGCACCTATGTTACCAACGTTAGCATTACCAACTACGTTAGCATATCCGGCTACGTTGACACCGTTGGTTGCTACTACGAACTGAGCAGTTGCATTACCAACTGTGTACATAGAAATGTTAGCATTTGAAGTTATAGTAATGTTACTATTACCACTTGATATAGTTGGTATATTACCAGCAGTAAAGTTACCGCTGAAGTTTGCTGTACCTGCAACATTTATACCTGTGCCAGAAACTGTTAGTGTTGAGTTACCAACTGCTGCTATAACAACGTTACCGTTTGCAGTAGCAATTGCCACATTACTATTACCATTTGCTAATGTACCAATAATGTTACCAAAGAAACGAGCATTACCCCCTGCCATCAATGAGTATGAGTTAGTAATAGTTGCGTTCGTGTTAGCTACTGGACCACCTGCGATATACATTGTTGCAGCGTTGGTGAATGTAACAGTAGTGTTAGTTGCTGCTAAGTTTGGTGCAGCAAATGCGTGTATTGCAGCATTAGCAATAGTTGCTGCTGCGGCTGCTGAGTTATCAGTGTAAGTAGAGAATATTGCACGAACACCTAATGCACCAGTAACCGTTGCTACGTTAGCATTACCAGTGACTGCTCCATTTGCTGTATAACTGTTTGATTGAAAAATATTAGCACTGACAAGATTGCCACCAGTAATAGAACCGCCACCAGCTGCACCAACTGTTAACGTACCAGGTATATTAGCACCAGTTGTAGTAACTACAAATTGAGCAGTTGCGTTACCTGCTGTAAACATAGAAATATTACTATTACTAGTTAATGTAATATTACTATTACCACTTGCTACTACTGGGATATTACCTGCTGATAAGTTACCTGTAATATTTGCTGTTCCGTTAATGTTGGCACCAGTGCCAGTTACTACCATCACGTTAGCATTACCAACAGCACTAAGTGTTATGTTTCCATTAGCTGACGGAATATTAACATTACTATTTCCGTTCACTATAGCTTGTGCATTGCCCACGTTGGTTAATCCAGCACCGTTTCCTGTGAAAAATGTAGCATTTACAGTACCCGCTACGTTAATACTATTACCAGTAACTGTCAATGTTGTATTACCAACTGCCGCTATAGTCACATTTCCATTCGCAGCACCAATGTATACATTACTGTTACCATTTGCTACTGTACCAATGATGTTACCAAAGAAACGAGCATTACCACCAACCATCAATGAGTATGGGTTAGTGATAGTTGCGTTAGTACCAGCAGTTGGACCTGCTGGAATATAAAATGTTGCTGCGTTAGTGAATGTAACTGTTGTATTAGCTGCGGCTAACGTTGGTACACCAAATGCATGTATAGCAGCATTGGCAATTGTTGCTGCGGCTGCTGCCGAGTTATCTGTATAAGTAGATGCTATTGACCTAATACCCATAACACCCGTGACTGTAGTCACGTTAGCATTACCAGTAACAACACCGTTTGCTGTATAACTGTTTGATGTTATAGCATTTGCTCCTGCAATGTTACCACCGGTACCAGAACCAATCGTGACGTTACCACTTTGTACAACAAGATTACCAACAATGTTAGCATTAGCAGATACGTTCATGCTGTTACCAGTGAATGTTGCTACGTTGGCAGTACCTGATACAGATACAAGTACGTTACCACTAGCTACCGGTATAGAAACATTACTTGTACCATTACTAAAACTACCAACAGATGATGCTGTTACACCTGTTAAAGCACTACCATTACCTATGAAGAATGCACCGCTGACATTACCAGTAGTATTAATGTTACCACTTCCTGTATTCAATGTACCTGCTACATTGACACCTGTGTCAGTGATAGTCAATGTTGTATTACCGGCAGCCGCTACAGTCACGTTACCATTAGCCGTTGCGATATAGACATTACTGTTTCCGTTCGCCAATGCACCAATGAAGTTGCCTGCATTAGCATTACCCGTGACTGATAGACTAGTTAGGGTACCTACACTCGTTATATTTGGTTGTGCTGCTGTCACTAGTACCGCAGATGAGTAATTTGCTGTAATTAGATTACCAGCATTGACATTGCCAGCATTTAGATTACCACTGAAGTTACCAGTACCTGAGACATTGACACCTGTGTCAGTGATAGTCATAGTAGTATTACCCGCTGCTGTGATAGTTACATTTCCATTTGCAGTAGCTATATTTACATTACTATTTCCATTGCTGATGTTTGAACTGCTTCCACTTGCGATACCAGTCAATTGACTACCATTACCTAAGAAATATGTTGCTGATACATTGCCGCCTGAATAGACATTACCAGCAACACCTATACCACCTTCAACAACTAATGTACCAGTAGTCGTACTTGTGCTTGTGGTCGGGGCACTTGACGAGAAAGTTATTGATCCAGAACTGTTCCAGATATATGTTATATATCCATTTGCTACGCTTATTGATGGACTACCTGTAGTGCTTGCCGCTGCTGCGTATGTATCTGCATAACGAACGATGACTATACCAGAACCGCCAGCAGCACCTGCAGCACCGTTTCCTTGCCCACCACCGCCACCACCGCCTGTATTTGCTGTACCTGCAGTTTGACCTGAACCACCACTTTGGCTTCCTTGTCCGCCACCACCTAAACCGCCAGCGGGATTACCACCATTACCGTTACCACCACCACCGCCTCCGGCGTAATAAGTGAGGGTGCCTGTAATTGAAGATGTTAGGCCAATACCTCCAATTCCGTTAGATGAGCTTCCAACTGCGCCAGCGCCACCTCCACCTCCACCATAACCAGAATTTGGCGAAGACCCGCCGTTATTTCCTTGCCCGATGGTTCCTGCACCGCCACCGCCGTTACCACCACCGCCCCCAGAACCACCAGCAGCGCCGGCTGCGCTGTAACCACCTCCGCCGCCGCCTGATGACACTATCCCATTGAAAGATGAATTTCCTCCATTTGTTCCAATAGATGCACTAGGAGCCGGACCTCCGCTACCTACAGTGATAGTATAGAGAGCTCCAGCTGTTACGGCTAAAGAACTACCTGCTAAGAATCCACCGGCACCGCCACCGCCACCTTGATTAGATCCATTTACGCCAGCGCCGCCTCCACCTCCACCGGCAACTACTAGATATTCTACTGTAGAAGGGGCGGGGGGTTGACCAGAAACAAGTCCTCCAACATATAAGTTACCATATACACTTCCGCCACCTGTCACGATTAATGCACCAGTCGTATTTGACGTTGCTGCGGTATTAGGCGTAATTGTCATTCCAGTACCAGTGATAACTGCTACATTACTATTACCTACCGCACTAAAATTAATATTGCCATTGGCTGTTGGGATGTTTACATTACTGTTGCCATTGCTGATGTTTGAACTGCTACCACTTGCGATACCAGTCAATTGACTACCATTACCTATGAAGAATGGTGCAGTTATGTTGCCACCGGCATTGATATTACCAGCAATACCTACGCCACCTTCGACTACTAGTGAACCAGTACTTGTGCTTGTGCTTGAGGTTGAAGATGATGTAGGGAAAGTTATTGATCCAGAACTGGTCCAGATATATGTTCTATATCCATTTGCTACGCTTACTGAAGGACTACCTGTCGTGCTAAGTGCTGCGCCATATGTATCTGCATAACGAACGATGACTACACCACTACCACCGTTGCCGCCAGTGCCACTACCATACGAAGAGGCACCGCCACCGCCACCGGTATTTGCTAAGGCAGAAGTTCCACTCTGATTTGAATTATTACCACCTGCGCCGCCTCCGCCGTTGCTACCTGAACCACCGGCGCCATTAGCACCACCTCCGCCACCGCCACCTGCAAAATATACGCTAGTACTGACTACTTGTCCTACTGAGTAAGTGGTAGCTTGTGCTGTAGTGATGATCGTTGATACTGTTCCTGCACCACCATTTCCACCGACTGTACCACTACCTGCGCCGCCGACGGCCCCTGCACCTCCACCACCACCTCCAGAATAACTAGAGCCGCCTACGCCACCTCGATTACCTAGACCACCGCTAGCACTACCGGGTTGATTTCCCGCACCATATGTAGTGGTGTCGCTGCCGTTCCATGTTGCACCACCACCAGAACCACCCGCTGATGCGCTGGTATATGGACTATAGAATCCACCAGTACCACCACCAATAGCTAATACTGACGCTAATGGTGAATTAGTTGTTGAAGTAGTTACTAATCCAGTATTAGTGATAGTAGTCGCAAAAGTACTATTATCTATAATGGTAGCATTTTGTAATGTCAATAAACTAGTTTGTGTACCTGTAATAGCACTGATATTAGTACCGGCGCTTTGTGTAGCTGTTAAAGGATTCCCTGGTACAGTAAAATTACCAGTATAAACTGATACACCTTTTACTATTCGTAGATTAGATATATTTCCATTAAGAAAAATACCTGCATGATAAGCAATATACGGACTATTACTTGTAAATGCCCAGCTAGTAGAGTCTGTTATGTTTGAACCAAGTTGTACTCCATTGATGAATGCTCTATTTGTTGTTCCCGATCTTGTTATTGCAACATGGGTCCAAGTAGCAGATGGTATTGAAATACTATTACCGAAATTTAACACCCAAGCTACATTATGATTTCCCACAGCAATGGTCTGTGTTCCCCCATTAGTTACATTAAATGCAATCATCATGCCACCAGTAGCACTTGACCCCATTAAAAATTGATATGTAGAACCTGATGTGAGATAAACCCAACCCTCAACAGTAAAGTCTCCAGTACCAAAAGCCAATGCTGCACTAGAATCAACAGTTAGATATTGATTGCTACCATTAAAAATTCCATAATACGCTGGATTGATAGCAGAATTTGAACCTTTGTTGCCGCCACCACTAGTAACACCAGTGCCACCGGCACCAACTGTTACTGTGATGGGGGTGCCTCCTGTCACAGTATATCCTGCATTTGTGACAACACCCCCTGCACCACCACCGCCTCCACCGATATTAGGAGCACTAGCACCTGATCCACCACCTGCGACTACTAAGTATTCAACAGTAGGAGGAGGGCCACCAGCGACAAGTCCAGCAACATATAGATTACCATATATACTTCCACCTCCTGAGACAGTTAATGCACCAGTAGTGTTTGAAGTTGCCGCAGTCGCTGCATTAATTGCTAATCCAGTACCAGTAATTACTGCTATATTAGCATTACCTGCTGAACTGAAGTTGATATTAGCATTAGCGAATGGGATGTTTACGTTACTGTTTCCATTACTGATAGTATCTACCGCAACTGTTATACCAGTCAATTGACTACCGTTACCTATAAAGTACGGGGCAATTACATTACCACTAATATTAGCATTACCACTAATATTGGCATTGCCGCTAATATTAGCATTGCCGCCTACATAGACATTGCCAGCAATACCTACGCCGCCTTGAACTACTAATGAACCGGTACTTGTACTTGTACTTGGAGTTGAAGTGATGACGCCTGGAATCAATCCTTCCCAAGAAACACTTCCACTACTTGTCCATATATATGTTCTATAGCCACTTGCTACTGTGACAATAGGTGAACCTGTAACTGCTGAAGGGGCTGCATATATGTCAGGATAGCGCATGACTACGATACCTGAACCACCTTGATTATTCATGCCACCTGCATAACCACCAGTCGGTGCTTGTCCACCACCACCGCCACCTGTATTTTGTCCAGCACCACTAGTAGTGGCATTATTATAGCCGGTACCCATAGTTCCCAATGTTGGGGAATTGCCTGCTTGTCCGCCACCATTTCCACCATTAGTGTAACCTGGACCTACTCCGGAATTATTCGCATTACCTGCGCCACCGCCACCAGCCCAGTAGTAACTGGTACCTGTGATAGAACTCAGTACACCCACACCGCCATTACCAGCACCAACCGTAGAGTTACCAGTACCACCTGGCCCGCCTGCGCCACCACCTCCACCTGCTGTCCAGTTTCCTGGACCACCTGTTCCACCATTATAACCTTGTCTAGTAGCACTTATATAGGTAGAACCCGGGTAGATACCTTTACCACCTAGATTAGTGAGATTACTATCATAATTTGTACCACCACCTCCGCCTGATCCACCATCAGCACCGGTCATGTTTTGATTGTATCCGCCACCAGAACCACCGCCCACTACAGTCAATGCTCCAAATACAGTATTTGCTCCATTTGATCCCCTAGTGTAAGGGGAAGTAGGTTGTGCGCCACCACCACCAACTGTGATAGTATATGGTGCTGCATTACTTACTGCAAAATCTGTGTTAGTTAATAGTCCACCTGCGCCGCCGCCACCAATAGTGCCGCCACCAGCACCACCTGCTACTATTAGATATTCTACTGTAGACGGTGCCGGAGTTACTCCTATTTGTATTCCACCTATATATGTATTACCATATATACCTACACCGCCAGCTACAGTTAATGCACCAGTTGCATTTGATGTTGAGACTGTATTAGGAGTTATAGCAAAGCCAGTACCAGTGACAATTGCTATATTTGCATTACCAGCTGAACTAAAGTTGATATTGCCATTAGCTGTAGCAATACTTACGTTACTATTACCATTTGCCAAAGTACCTACAAAATTACCTGAAGTTACATTACCAACGACTGTTATATTTTGAGCATTGGCTATATTACTTCCGGTTAAATCAAGATTATCTCCGGAAGGTAATTCATTTATAGTGTTTGCTGTTGCGTTAGCGACTAAAGGGAAATAATTTGTTGCCATGTTTAATACTTATGTGTCAATTAGTATTTATCAACTAAGAATTACCGGTATTGAAATATTGCCACTTCTTCCTACTATAGTTATAGAACCGGTTTTAAACGTCAATGTTCCAGAACCATCTGTGCTTAATACTTGGTTTGCAGTTCCTCCGGTGATGTGTAAATTACCAACATTACCTAATGATACGTTCGCACCTGACAATTCTACATTACCAGTGATATTAGCAGTACCGTTGATATTAGCACCGGTTCCGGTGACAACTACTATATTCGCATTACCTGCACTACTGATATTGACATTACCGTTAGCAGATGGAATATTTACATTACTATTACCGTTAGTTATAGATGTTCCTGCACTCACTGTAATACCAGTTAATTGACTACCATTACCTATAAAATATGCAGCATTAACATTAGCACTGAAGTTACCTGTATTAGCACTTATGACATTAGCACCAGTCAAATTACCACCTGTAGCTGAACCCAATGTTAGATTACCAGTGATATTCGCTGTACCTGCAACATTCATACCAGTACCAGTTACTACTACTACATTTGCGTTACCTACAGCACTAAGTGTGATGTTACCATTGGCAACTGGAATGTTTACATTACTATTACCATTTGATAGTGATCCTGCACTACCTACTCCTGTCAATTGACTACCATTACCTATGAAGAAGTTAGCACTTATATTACCGTTTGCATCTCTTACTGCGATTGTAGTTGCTGTATTTGCTGTTGCTGTATCATAACCATTAAGTAAGTTAGCATTTAAGTTTGCTACTACTGTGTTTGAATTAACAACGAAAGGTGCAGTACCTGTTGTTACGTTAGATGTAAATATGTTTGCAAATATTACATTAGCGCCAGATAAGTTACCGCCGGTAGCTGATCCTAATGTCAGATTGCCTGAGATATTTGCAGTTCCTGCAACATTCATACCAGTACCAGTTATCACTACTACATTACTATTACCAACGGCACTCATAGTGATGTTGCCATTAGCTGCCGGGATATTTACATTACTATTTCCATTGCTGATACTTGCCCCGCTACTTGATATGCCAGTTAGTTGACTACCATTACCAATAAAGTAAGTAGCACTAACATTACCAGTGACAGCTAATACATTAGTTGTTTTATCAAATGTTAGATTAGCACTACCATTCGCAACACCTGCGTCATTAAATATGATTTGTGTGTTACTACCAGCTATTGGGCCTGTAGCACCAGTAGATCCAATTGCACCAGTAGCGCCAGTACTACCTAATCCAGTAGCACCAGTTGCTCCGTCATTGCCTGTTGCACCTGTTGCGCCTGTAGCGCCTGAAAAACTAGTTAGTCCAGTTAATTGACTACCATTACCTAAGAAGTATGCTGCTGTTACATTAGCAGTAAAATTACCTGTATTTGCACTAATGACGTTGGCACCAGACAAGTTACCACCTGTTGCTGACCCTATAGTTAAATTACCAGAGATATTTGCTGTACCGGCTATATTAGCACCGGTGCCAGTTACTGTTAGTGTTGTATTACCAACAGCACTCATAGTGATGTTGCCGTTAGCAGTAGCTATATTTACATTACTATTTCCGTTGCTAATGCTAGAACTACTACCACTTGATATACCAGTCAATTGACTACCATTGCCTAAGAAGTACGCTGCTGTTACGTTAGCAGTAAAATTACCTGTGTTTGCACTTATAACATTAGCCCCACTGATGTTTCCACCTGTGCCTGCACCCGTTACTATATTTCCAGTAACTGTTAATAAACTGGAAGTTTTATCGAATGTTAAGTTAGCACTACCATTAGCAACACCTGCATCATTGAATATGATTTGTGTATTAGATCCTGCAATTGGACCTGTAGCGCCAGTTGCTCCGTTATTACCCGCTGCACCTGTTGCACCTGTACTACCTAATCCTGTTGCACCTGTTGCACCTGTACTACCTAATCCTGTTGCACCTGTTGCACCTGTACTACCTAATCCTGTTGCACCAGTAGCACCATCATATCCAGTAGCACCAGTTGCTCCTGTACTACCTAAACCAGTAGCACCCGTTGCACCTGCACCTGTAGCACCTGTAGCACCCCCGCTGCTAGTAATACCGGTCAATTGACTACCATTACCTAAGAAATATGATGCGGTTACATTAGCAGTAAAATTACCTGTGTTTGCACTTATAACATTAGCCCCACTGATGTTTCCACCTGTGCCTGCACCCGTTATGATGTTACCAGTGATATTCGCTGTACCTGCAACATTCATACCAGTACCAGTAACTATTACAACATTAGCGTTGCCTACAGCACTTAAGTTGATGTTACCATTTGCTGACGGGATGCTTACATTGCTATTGCCATTAAATATAGTATTACTACTTGTAGATATACCGGTTAATTGACTACCATTTCCCAAGAAGTATCCGGCAGTTACATTACCTGTACCAGTGATTATACCACTACCAAATCCTAAATTACCTACATTAGCATTACCTACAACATTCAAAGTAGTAGCAAAGTTACCAGAATTAGCACTTAAAACATTAGCTCCGGTGATATTGCCGCCAGTGCCTGCACCAGTTATTATGTTACCAGTGATTGTTAATACGCTAGATGTCTTATCAAATGTTAAGTTAGCACTACCATTTGCTGTACCTGCATCATTGAATATGACTTGAGTATTAGATCCTGCAATCGGACCTGTAGCGCCAGTTGCTCCGTTATTACCCGCTGCACCAGTTGCACCTGTACTACCTAATCCAGTAGCACCAGTTGCACCTGTACTACCTAATCCAGTAGCACCAGTTGCTCCTGTACTACCTAAACCAGTTGCACCTGTTGCACCTGCACCTGTAGCACCTGTAGCACCACCGCTGCTAGTAATACCGGTCAATTGACTACCATTACCTAAGAAATATGAAGCTGATATATTACCACCGATGAATACATCCTTAGCAATTCCTACTCCACCTGCTACCACTAAAGCGCCGGTTGTAGTACTAGTACTATTTTGATTTGTATCTGGCCAAGTTATTGTTCCGCTACTAGTAAATTTATAAATTCTATATCCACCAGTAACCGTATATGTTGGTGACCCTGTAGTTGCTGATGCTGCTGCATAAGAATCTGAATAACGAATGACTACTATACCAGAGCCGCCAGCTGCTGCATAAGCATTGAGATAGCAGCCGCCTCCGCCACCGCCACCGGTATTTACTGTACCGGCAGCAGCAGGACTTAAATTACTTCCACCACCGCCGCCACCTCCGCCGGCGCCACCAGCGCCGCCGGGATTTCCGCGAGTATCTCCACCGCCTCCACCGCCGCCAGCATAAGTCACTGAAGAACCAGAAATTGAAGAAGAAACTCCAGCGCCGCCTGCACCAGAACCGGATGAACCATTTCCACCAACTGCTCCTGCACCGCCTCCGCCGCCACCAGTGCCGTAGCTGCCTACTTGCTCACTAATACCGCCGTTATTACCTTGACTAGGAGTGGTAGCTGGCGTATTACCTGAGCCGTAGTTACCTGCAGGGGCTCCACCGCCACCGCTGCCGCCTGATAATCCAATTCTTAAAGATGGAGTTCCGGAATTATTTCCACCTCCACCTCCGCCGCCAGTTGAAGTTATTGATCCAAACACAGAATCGATACCGCTAGTTCCTTGACCTCCATTCGCGCCACCACCTGACGCCGATGAACCAGCTCCGCCACTACCTACAGTTACTGTGATAGGCGCACCTGCCGTTACGGAGAATCCAGTCGCGGTTCTAAATCCGCCGGCGCCACCTCCACCTCCACCGTCATATCCACCTCCGCCTCCGCCCGCAACTACTAAGTATTCTACTGTAACAGGTGAAGATGTTCCTGCTGAACCAATAACATTTAATATGTTTGTTACATTTGCGTTTCCAGTAACCGTCAATAGATTTGTTGTTTTATCAAAAGTTAGATTAGCACTAGCATTTGCATCACCTGCGTCATTAAAGATAACTTGAGTGTTACTACCAGCTACTGGACCAGTAGCACCCGTAGAGCCAATTGCTCCTGTTGCACCAGTGCTACCTAATCCAGTTGCACCAGTTGCGCCGTCGTTGCCTGACAATCCAGTAGCGCCTGTTGCTCCTGTTGTACCTACGTACCCTGTTGCGCCTGTAGCGCCAGTTGTTCCTATGACGCCAGTTGCGCCAGTTGCGCCAGTTGTTCCTATATAACCCGTTGCTCCAGTTGCCCCTGTGCTGCCATCATTACCAGTTAAACCTGTTGCACCAACTAATCCAGTGGCACCTGTTGTTCCCTGTGTACCTGTTGCACCTGTTGCACCGGTGGTTCCTTGTATACCAGTGGCACCTGTTGCACCAGTACTTCCTATATAACCTGTTGCACCAGTTGCTCCGTCATTACCTGTTAGACCGGTAGCACCAGTCGCACCTGTTGCTCCGTCATTACCTGTAACGCCGGTTGCACCTGTAGCACCGTCATTGCCTGTTAGACCGGTAACACCGGTTGCGCCGGTAGCACCCGTTGTTCCTGTGTATCCAGTAGCACCAGTAGCGCCCGTTGTTCCTTGAACCCCTGTAGCACCTGTAGCACCAGTAGTACCTGTATATCCAATTGCTCCTGTAGCTCCAGTTGCTCCTTCTACCCCAGTAGCTCCAGTTGCTCCAGTTGTTCCTACATACCCAGTGGCACCAGTAGCACCTGTTGTTCCTATTTCGCCTGTTGCACCTGTTGCACCTGTACTACCGTCATATCCAGTGGCACCAGTTGTTCCTTGATTACCTTGAATGCCTACTGCACCTGATAAGTTTACGCTCCATGTAGCGTATGTACCTGATCCAATGAAAGTCTCTTTAGTAAATAATAATGCCCCTGTGCCAGGATTATAACTATTTACAAGTCCATATTGGATATTACCTGCGTTAAAAGCAACAATTATGTCTTGTCCAGTTGAGTAGTCAACATTTAAGTCAGCAAGAAAAATAGTCTGGTTGCCAGTATTACCTAATGTAAATGATGTTGTTGAAGTAGTAGCATATCTATCTCCGTCGGCCCCTGCTGTACCGGTAGCACCTGTTGCACCATCATATCCAGTTGCACCCGTCGCTCCAGTGCTACCAATCTCACCTGTTGCGCCTGTAGCACCTGTTGTACCAATATATCCTGTTGCACCGGTTGCACCTGTTGTTCCTTGTACACCAGTAGCGCCAGTAGCACCTGTTGTACCAATATATCCAGTAGCACCGGTTGCACCTGTTGTTCCTTGTACACCAGTAGCGCCAGTTGCTCCAGTAGTTCCTATGTATCCAGTAGCGCCTGTGCTACCTTCATATCCAGTAGCACCTGTAGCACCTATATAACCAGTAGCACCGGTTGCACCACTTGCTCCGTCTAATCCAGTAGCACCAGTAGCACCTGTTGTTCCGTCATTGCCAGTAAAACCTGTTGCACCTGTTGCACCATCATATCCAGTAGCACCTGTTGCACCAGTAGCACCAGTAGTACCTATATATCCAGTAGCACCTGTAGCACCGGTTGCCCCAGTACTACCTATTTCACCAGTAGCACCTGTTGCGCCTGTAGTTCCTTGTACACCTGTAGCACCCGTTGCACCTGTTGTACCTATGTATCCAGTAGCGCCAGTAGCACCCGTTGTACCTACATATCCAGTTGCACCTGTCGCACCTGTAGTACCTACATAACCTGTTGCACCCGTTGCACCTGTACTACCATCATATCCTGTTGCACCGGTTGCAGCAGTCGCACCTGTTGATCCTGTCTCTCCTGTAGCACCCGTTGCGCCTGTAGTTCCATGTACACCAGTAGCACCTGTTGCTCCAGTGGCGCCGTCATATCCAGTTGCTCCAGTAGCACCAGTTGCTCCAGTAGTACCTATCTCCCCAGTTGCTCCCGTTGCGCCATCATTACCTGTTAGACCGGTAGCACCTGTACTACCATCGTATCCTGTAGCACCTGTAGCACCTGTTGTTCCTTGTACACCTGTTGCGCCTGTAGCACCAGTAGTTCCTATATAACCTGTTGCACCAGTTGCTCCATCATTGCCTGTTAGACCGGTCGCACCAGTAGCACCAGTAGTTCCTATGTATCCAGTAGCGCCTGTGGCGCCTGTACTTCCTTGTAAACCTGTTGCACCAGTACTACCAAACTCTCCAGTCGCTCCTGTTGCACCAGTACTACCAGTATTGCCAGTTGCACCTGTAGCGCCGGTCGCACCAGTAGCACCATCTAAGCCAGTTGCACCCGTTGCGCCAGTTGTTCCTTGTACACCAGTAGCACCTGTTGCCCCTGTAGTTCCTATATATCCAGTAGCACCTGTTGTACCACTATCACCTGTCAATCCTGTTGCACCCGTTGCACCAGTTGACCCTGTATCTCCAGTGACACCGGTTGCGCCAGTGGCACCGGTTGTTCCTTGTACACCAGTAGCGCCAGTAGCACCTGTTGTACCAATATATCCTGTTGCCCCTGTTGCTCCGGTAGCACCATCATATCCAGTAACGCCCGTTGCCCCTGTTGCACCTGTGCTACCTATTTCGCCAGTAGCGCCAGTAGCACCTGTTGTTCCTTGTACACCAGTAGCGCCAGTTGCTCCAGTAGTACCAATGTATCCAGTTGCACCAGTACTACCATCATTACCAGTGAGACCAGTTGCACCTGTAGCGCCGGTACTACCATCATTACCAGTGAGACCGGTAGCACCTGTAGCACCGGTCGTTCCTTGTACGCCAGTTGCACCTGTAGCACCAGTAGTGCCTGTATATCCAGTTGCACCTGTAGCACCTGTGCTACCATCATTACCTGTAACACCTGTAGCACCTGTTGCACCAGTACTTCCAGTATATCCCGTTGCACCTGTTGCACCCGTTGTTCCTTGTACGCCGGTAGCCCCTGTTGCACCAGTAGTTCCTATGTATCCAGTAGCACCCGTTGCTCCTTCATTGCCTGTTAGACCGGTTGCTCCTGTTGCACCAGTTGAACCTGTGTCTCCTGTAAGACCCGTAGCGCCTGTAGCACCTGTAGTTCCTTGTACACCAGTAGCACCTGTTGCCCCTGTAGTTCCTATATATCCAGTTGCACCAGTTGCACCCGTACTACCTATTTCACCGGTTGCTCCAGTTGCACCAGTTGCTCCAGTACTACCTATTTCACCGGTTGCACCAGTAGCACCTGTACTACCAATATATCCTGTTGCGCCCGTCGCACCATCGTTACCAGTTAAGCCTGTTGCGCCAGTTGCTCCAGTAGCACCATCTAAGCCAGTGGCGCCAGTAGCACCTGTCGCTCCATCATAACCTGTTGCGCCAGTAGCACCTGTCGTTCCTTGTACGCCAGTAGCGCCTGTTGCACCTGTTGTTCCAATATAACCAGTAGCACCGGTTGCACCCGTTGCACCATCTAAGCCAGTTGCTCCGGTAGCACCTGTTGTTCCTATGTATCCAGTAGCGCCTGTACTACCTTCATATCCAGTAGCACCTGTTGCACCAGTTGTTCCTATGTATCCAGTAGCACCCGTTGTTCCTTGAGGACCAGTAGAACCTTGAATACCATTAACTAATGCCAAGAACAATGAATGATTATTAGCAAAGTTAGTAGTACCAGTACCACCTGATCCGGTTGAATTAACTGGTACTGTCCAATATCCTGAGGCACTTGTAGGAGGTCCTGTAATAATAAAATCTTGATAGTTAGCACTATCATTTTGATCTTGTATAAGGATAGTTTCTGTAGTAGTGAGTAATCCCAAAAACACATCAATATCAGTGCCATCATCAGTTAAATGACTGACATTAATTGATGTAGCATTAATCTGAGTAGCAGTATCCCAAAGAATATTTCCATTACCCGGGTCACCTGAAGTTGCAGTAGTGTTTGCTTTGTACAAGAATAAACTTGTACTGGTACCTCTAGCCCCTGTAGCACCTATTTCACCTGTAGCGCCTGTTGCTCCATCTAAGCCAGTTGCACCTGTAGCACCCGTGCTACCAATATTACCTGTAGCACCTGTTGCTCCATCGTAACCAGTTGCACCTGTAGCACCAGTTGTACCTTGTACGCCAGTAGCACCGGTTGCACCAGTTGTTCCAATATAGCCAGTTGCACCTGTAGCACCCGTTGCTCCATCTAAGCCAGTTGCACCTGTAGCACCCGTTGTTCCAATATATCCAGTAGCACCTGTAGCTCCTGTTGCACCATCATATCCCGTAGCACCAGTAGCGCCTGTTGCACCAGTACTACCATCGTATCCAGTTGCTCCAGTAGCACCGGTACTACCATCATTACCTGTCAAGCCTGTAGCGCCAGTAGCACCATCATAACCTGTTAATCCTGTTGCACCAGTACTACCAGTATATCCAGTAGCACCTGTAGCACCCGTTGTACCTATGTATCCAGTGGCGCCAGTTGCACCTGTTGTTCCTTGTACACCTGTAGCACCCGTTGCGCCTGTACTACCATCATTACCTGTTAAGCCTGTAGCACCTGTAGCACCATCATATCCAGTTGCACCTGTGGCACCTGTAGTTCCTATATAGCCAGTTGCACCCGTTGCTCCAGTTGTTCCTTGTACCCCAGTAGCGCCGGTAGCACCAGTAGAGCCATCATTACCTGTTAAACCTGTAGCACCTGTAGCACCCGTTGTTCCTTGTACACCTGTAGCACCCGTAGCACCCGTTGTTCCTATGTATCCAGTAGCACCCGTTGCTCCAGTACTACCAGTATATCCGGTCGCACCTGTTGCTCCAGTACTACCTATTTCGCCTGTTGCACCTGTTGCACCGTCATTACCTGTTAAACCAGTTGCACCGGTGGCACCAGTTGTACCAATATATCCTGTAGCACCTGTGGCACCTGTTGCACCGTCATTACCTGTTAAACCAGTAGCTCCAGTTGCTCCAGTACTACCAATATATCCGGTTGCACCAGTTGCTCCAGTACTACCTATTTCGCCCGTTGCACCTGTAGCACCCGTTGTACCTATGTATCCAGTTGCACCTGTTGCGCCTGTTGTTCCTTGAACGCCAGTAGCACCTGTAGCACCTGTTGTTCCTTGTATGCCTGTTGCACCTGTAGCACCGTCATTGCCTGTTAGACCTGTTGCACCCGTTGCGCCAGTTGTTCCTATATAACCAGTTGCACCTGTGGCACCTGTTGTTCCTTGTACACCAGTAGCACCCGTACTACCAAATTCACCAGTGGCACCTGTAGCACCAGTCGCTCCATCATATCCAGTTGCACCGGTAGCACCGGTAGCACCAGTTGCTCCATCATATCCAGTTGCTCCGGTAGCACCAGTCGTTCCTTGTACACCAGTAGCGCCAGTGGCGCCAGTTGTTCCTATATAACCTGTAGCACCTGTAGCACCATCGTTACCAGGTAAACCAGTAGCGCCAGTTGCACCAGTAGTACCTATGTATCCAGTGGCACCTGTTGCTCCTGTAGTACCTGTATATCCAGTAGCACCTGTAGTACCCGTTGCTCCGGTTGCACCAGTTGATCCGTCGTTACCTATTGTACCTGTTGCACCCGTAGAACCAGTGTCGCCTGTTAGTCCTGTAGCTCCAGTGGCACCATCATTACCTGTTAATCCAGTAGCACCTGTGCTACCTTGTGTGCCAGTAGCACCCGTAGCACCTGTTGTTCCTTGTATGCCTGTTGCACCTGTAGAACCATCATTACCTGTTAATCCAGTAGCACCTGTTGCACCAGTAGTGCCTATGTATCCAGTAGCACCAGTTGCTCCAGTAGTTCCTACGAAACCAGTAGCACCAGTTGCTCCAGTAGTACCAATATAACCTGTTGCGCCAGTTGCCCCAGTTGTTCCTACTACACCGGTTGCACCTGTAGCACCTGTGGCACCATCGTATCCAGTTGCACCAGTGGCACCTGTTGTTCCTTGTATACCCGTTGCACCTGTTAGACCGGTCGCACCTGTTGCTCCGGTATCGCCTGCAGGTGAATTTGTTAAACCAACTATACCTATGTATCTGTAACCTACTATGTATAATACTTTACCGCTAGTAAGCGGGGCGGGTATTGTTTCCCCTATGAAGTTAAGTACACCTGATTGATAGTTATAGTAATATTGTCCTGTGCCACCTGAACCGTCAGCAAATATCTGAGTACCTGTTAGTGTTGGATTTGCTACTCCCGGACTGTCTACCCATACTTGAACTGTATAAGTAGCGCCAAACTCTTGTGGTATCCAAGTTGTTAAATTAGTTTTCCATGTTGGATATATACCACCAATTGGAACGGTTGTGTTGTCTGCTACAGTTTGTACTGCACTTGCGCCTAAATATGCTTGTACTATACTAGCAGTTGCGGCAGCTGGATTTGGTATTTGATTAGATTGTACCCAAATTGTGTCTCCGCGAATTAATGCAGGACTAGGTATTGATTCATTACTAGGGCTTTTATTATCAGCCGTGTCGGTTTTAGTAACGCCGAACGCTTGTTTAAATAGTAAATCAACAATTTGGTCTTGTGGTATTGCCATGATTTAGTTAGTGACTTGCAGCTTGCAATGCTAATGTTGTAACAGTTTGTCCGCTCGTTAATCCTATTCTTATATAAATCTCATTCTGCGCTGTACTAGAACTACTCACAGTTCCAAACGTTGCAGTAACGAATTTATTTGTCTGTACTGTATTTATCGGGGCTGTTCCACCCAACGCAGAACCGTTACTTCCATTGCCACCCGCAGCTACATTCGCACCGGGAACTCCTGCTCCAGCATACGAAACTGTCATATCTAACCAACCATTTGCTGTTGAAGTATTGTCAATCGTACTTCCCGGTAATGCTACCCATAACCCAGCAATATTACCTGACCATCCTATATCAAATTTAGATACAGATGTTCTAACAACTTTGAAGGTAAAATATTGTGTACCAGTTCTTCCGGAACTTAAGTTAGGACCAACTGGTAAATAACCTGTTGAGTAATTTGTTTGGTCGTGTTTTAATACATTTGCTACTACGGTAGCATCATAAATTCTTAATACGCTTGATTGGCTATCAAACGCTGTTTCATATCCGGTATAATAAGGTGTATTACTTGATCCTGGGTTTAATATCCTAAATGCTAGCCCAGACCCAACACCAATAGTTGATCCAATATAAACATTGGCCTCTTGAATAACTGACGATGAACTTACTGTTCCAGTTTTGTATAATACATTAGCACCTAATGTTGTAGTAAATGATTGTGTTCCAGTAGCATAACTATTCAATACGTTGACGTTTGGTCCAACTGTACTTGCACCAAATCCTGAGATTATGCTACTAGTAGTTGATACTGCTTGTGAACCCGAACTTACATATAGATTTTGTGCTAATGGGGTAGTAACACCTGCATTAGCATATGTTACTGATGCGGGTGCAGCAAATGCTCCGCCTGCTGTTCCTGTGACAAAACTATCACTTACTGGATACATATTTCCACTTAATTTTGTACAGTTGAATCCAATATTAAAAGCATTAGTATTATCATAATGTGGCACTGTGCTTGAGTAAGCATAACTAGGAGATCCCGGTGCAGTTATCGATAACGAACTAAATGTAGGAGTACCAGGGGTACTTGAATCGTAGAACCAAACTGATGTATTAGTATTGCTTGTGGTAGAATCTGCTATGTATACTTCATTCCAACCTTGAGTTACTGTGCCTGCAGCCCTAGAAGAAAACACACTCCAAAATCCAGCAGTAATGTTTGCATTAACTGTGTGATAGTCAACATTATTGAATATAACCAAATTACTATAAACACCATTACCGTCTAAATTAGCAGTAAGTGTTCTACTACCAGCGTTAGCACTATTTAAATATGATGTGATTGTTCCACTATCACCAGGACCAACATTAGCTATATTGCTTGTGGTATATGCTGCTGTTCTTAATACTGATGATACTGTTGTGCCACCAGCTACTGATTTGTTTGCACCTGTAGTATTATCAGTCTGTGTATAATTTGCCATACGATATGTTGACAAACCTTGAATAGTTACTGATTGACCTGCAGGGAAGTTAGGGGGAGAATTAGGAACTAGTTTACCTAATACTGTATTTAATTGTGCGATTGCATTTGACACTGTTGAGTCCGTGGTAAAAGATATTGCATTACTTACTAGATTGCCTTGACTAGGACTACCTAATGCAATATTTGTAGCACCCCCTGCTGTATTTGATATAGTTACTGTATTGCTTACAGTTAATGTTCCATTGATATTAGCGCCAGATCCAGTTATTACTGCTACATTTGCGTTACCATTTACTGATATGAAAACATTGCCATTAGCTGTCGGAATAGAAACATTAGTAGTTCCATTGCTAATCTCATTGTCTGATATGTTTCCTAGATTAGCACTGAATATGATTTGTTGTGGATATGCACTAGCATTTGTTTTAATGTCTATGCCGGAACCAGCAACAAATTTAACTACGTCTTCACCTACCGCAACTAGATTGGCTTGCCCGTCTACTTCCCATGTTTTGAATGAACTACCTAATTGTATTAATGCGTTACCGCCGCCTAAATCAGTAACACTAAAACCTGTTGTAGTATCAAATAATAAATTAGCTACACTTGTTACTGTATTACTAATTGTACCAGTAGTGTATTGACTTACATTTAAGCTAGAGCCGCCGGCACTTATGTTGGTTAAATAACCACCGTCTCCTACAAAGAAGCTATTGGTAGAAACATTGCCAGAAAAATTTCCAAGGTTGGCGCTAACATTCGCAAAATTTGCGTTTCTGTTAGCGTCAATTACAAGACTAGCACTGCTTCCAACGCTAACCCCGGTATCCGCGTTGAATGCTTGAGTTGCCATTTATTAGATCAATCTATACTGCGTAGTCCATACTGTAGTGTTACCGCTAGCTGGGGTTGCTTGCAAGTTAATATTAGCTGTTAGTCCAACAATACTCATATTAACTGCTAGCTGACCAGTAGTGTTGCCCAATCTAACTGTTCCAAATACAGCATAATCTGCATCTGTTCCATTAGTAACTGCTTGTACTGTTGCTACACTGTATTTAGTGTCTGCTGGGTTAGTAGAATCATAACTTTTTACTAAGAACTCTACACCAACGATATCAGTACTTGATATAGTGTAATATGCAATAGTTTGATTAGCACCAGTACTAGTTGTTGTAGTGTTTGCCCATTTAATCAATGTGTTGCCAATTAAGGCTTCTTGCATCTGTATGCTGTTATTAGAAGTAATATTATTAGCAGTAATATTACCTGTTATAGAAACATTAGCAAGATTAGCAGTACCAGTAACATTCAAGTTATTTGCTACATTAACATAGTTAGCTTCAACAAGATTACCTAAATTAGCATTAGCAGCAGTTAAATTACCACTGAAGTTAGCAACATTACCATTAAGTTGAGTTGCTACATTTACATAATTAGCTGTAGCTAAGTTACCTAAATTAGCATTTAGTGCAGTTAAATTACCACTGAAGTTAGCAATGTTACCGTTTAATGTTAATGAGATATTAGCATTTCCACCAACTTCTAACAAGTTAGTAACATTAGCATTATTAGCACTTAAATTACCAATAATATTAGCATTAACATTAGCAGTAATATTATTAGTTAAGATATTAGCACTAACTTCAAGATTAGCAGTCGTAATCAATGCGTTAGAATTAATATTACCTGCTAATACATTACCACTTAA
>Ga0209084_1000987_pt1 | contig 25220 bp, 19 predicted proteins | sample C_130820_MF_Meta_FD_187309 | JGI IMG/M metagenome (GOLD analysis project Ga0209084, IMG submission 187309) | Freshwater microbial communities from Lake Croche, Canada to study carbon cycling - C_130820_MF_MetaG (SPAdes) (version 2) | ecosystem: Environmental > Aquatic > Freshwater > Lake...
TTTTGCACAGCACTGGAAGAAGGTGCTGCTGGTGGGCGTGACCAACTCGGCCATTCCGTTTGTCTGCTTTGCTTTTGCGCTGCAGTCGATTTCGGTGGGCTTGTCGTCCATCCTGAATGCGACGGTACCGCTCTTTGGCGCCTTGATCGCCTGGATGTGGCTGGGCGAGCGGCCCGGCGGTTCGCGCAGCGTGGGCCTGGCGCTGGGTTTTGCTGGCGTGGCCCTGCTGGCTTCGCAAAAAACCGGCGTCGCCACCGGCCAGCTGGACATCGCCAGCGCCTTGGGCGTGCTGGCCTGCTTGTTGGCCTGCGTGTGCTACGGCATTTCGGCCAGTTTTACCCGCCGCTACCTGGAGGGCGTGCCCTCGCTGGTAGCGGCGACCGGCAGCCAGGTGGGTGCCACACTGCTGCTAGCGCCGCTGACCTGGTGGTTTTGGCCGGCCCAAACGCCCAGCAGCAGTGCCTGGCTGGCGGCCATCGCCTTGGGCGTGCTGTGCACGGGAGCAGCCTATATTTTGTATTTCCGGCTGATTGCCAATGCCGGGCCTTCGCGGGCGCTGAGCGTGACTTTTGCCATTCCGGTGTTTGCCGTGATTTACGGCGTGGTGCTTTTGGGTGAAACCGTCAGCGCCTGGATGCTGGGCTGCGCCCTGGTCATCGTGCTGGGCACCAGCTTGTCGACCGGGCTGTGGCAACTGCCGCTTGCGCGCAAGCCCGAAGGCCCGCAGCCCTAGCCGCGAGGGTGATGCTGGGCGTGCAACTGGGCCAGACGCTCGCGCGCCACGTGGGTGTAAATCGTGGTGGTAGAAATATCGGCATGCCCTAGCAGCAACTGCACGGCGCGCAAGTCGGCACCATGGTTGAGCAAATGCGTGGCAAACGCATGGCGCAAGGTGTGCGGTGACAGCGGTGCAGTGATGCCGGCCAGCACCGCATATTTTTTGATCAGCATCCAAAACATCACGCGTGACATGGCCCCGCCGGCCTGCGCGCCCTTGGTCGTCACAAACAAAGCGTCGGTTTGCCGCCCGGCGAGCAAAGTGCTACGGGCCTCGCCCAAATAAACGCGCAGCCATTGGCTTGCCACCTCGCCATAGGGCACCAGGCGCTCTTTGGAGCCCTTGCCCATGACGCGCACCACGTTGTCATTGAGCCCTAGGGCAAAGACTTTGAGGCCTACCAACTCGCTTACGCGCAGGCCGCTGGCGTAGAGCAACTCCAGCATGGCGCGGTCGCGCACGCCAATGGCGGTGTGCACATCGGGCGCGTCCAGCAGGGCCTCGACCTGCGCCTCGCTCAGCGTCTTGGGCACGCGCAGCGCCTGCTTGGCCGATTGCAACTTAAGCGTGGGGTCGGTGCTGATCAGGTTCTGGCGCAAGGCCCAGCGGAAAAAGCGCTTAAATACCGTCAGGCGCCGGTTGGCCGTGCTGGCTTTGGTGGCCTCGTGGCGCGCTGCAAAAAACTGCTGCAATTGCAGCTCGGTGCAGGCGATCAGGGCCTGGTCAGGCAAAAAGCGGTGCAATTGCAGCAGATCGCGCCGATAAGCCTGCAAGGTGTTGGGCGAGAGGCCCTGCTCTAGCCAGAGCGCGTCGGCAAATGCGTCAATCAAATCGTCACCGGGCGAGCCCAGCGCCGCCTTCGCCACGGCCCGGCTCAATCGAGCTTGAGCTTGGCGCTGTCTACCACCTGCTTGTAGACCGCGAACTCGGCCTTGATTTGGTCTGCAAACTGCTCCGGCGTGTTGCCCACGATGAAGGAGCCGGTATCTTCAATGCGCTTGCGCACCGCCGGATCTTCCAGGGCCTTGCGCACGGCGGCGTTGATCTTGTCCACCACCTCGCGGGGCATGCCTTTGGGGCCGTAAATGCCATAAAAAGCCATGCGGTTCACGGGCTCCAAGCCCACTTCCTTGAAGGTGGGCACCTGCGGCAGTTGCGCCAGGCGCTGGGGTGCTGCCACTGCGATGGCCACCAAGCGATTGGCCTGGATATAGGGCAGCGCCGAGGGCATGTTGTCAAAAATCATGGGCACCTGGCCGGCCACGGTGTCTGTGAGGGCCGGACCGGCGCCACGGTAAGGAATATGCAGCACAAACACCCCGGCCAGGTTTTTGTACAGTTCCATCTGCAAGTGGCCAATGCCACCGGTGCCGGACGACGAGTACGAGTACATACCCGGATGTTTTTTGAGCTCAGCTACAAAGCCTTTGTAATCCTTGGCCGGGAAGCTGGGGTGCACTGCAATCACATTGGGCGTGGCCGCAATATTGATGATAGGCGTGAAGTCGGTCAACGGGTTGTAGGGGGTCTTGGGGTTGATCGCTGGATTGGCCGCCACCGTAGAGACGGTGGCCACGCCCAGCGAATAGCCGTCCGGCGCCGCTTTAGCCGTGTCAGCCGCGCCGACAATGCCGCCGCCGCCCGCCTTGTTTTCGACGACGACAGGCTGGCCCAGTACTTTGGCCAAGGGCTCGGCGATGACGCGGGCGATGATGTCGGTGGTGCCGCCCGGCGCAAACGGCACTTGCAGCTTGATCGCGCGGTTGGGGTAGGCCTGCGCCCAGGCGCCGCTTGTCGAGAGCAAACCGCTGGCCACAAGGCTCCAAAGTACAAAAGTAGATCGCTGCATGGCAAAACTCCGTTAGGTCAAAACAAGCGCCAATACTACAACGCCCGCCTGGCAGCGTCGCTGGTATCCTGCGGCCCGTGACTTACGCCCTTCTTTTGCTGCCCGAGTTTTCGCTGATCTTTTTGGGCTACCTCATTTGCCGCACCACCGCCTTGAACCGCAGTGTCTGGAGCCAGGTCGATGCGCTGGTGTACTACCTGCTCTTTCCTACGCTGCTGTTTCATTCGATCATCAAAAGCCACCTGGACCTGGGCGACGCCTCGCGCCTGCTCACCGGCGGGATGCTGATTTTGGCCAGCGGCGTGCTGCTGGCCTACAGCCTGCCGTTTTTGCCCGTGCTGGGACGGCATATCCAACGGCGCGAACACGCGGCGGCAGCGCAGGTGGGCTTTCGCTTCAATTCATTTATTGGTTTGGCGCTGGCCGAGCGTTTGGGCGGGGCCGAGGGCTTGTTGTCGATCGCGGTGTTGATTGGCTTTTGCGTGCCCTTGGCCAATGTGGCGGCCGTTTGGCCCATGGCGCGCAGCAGCGGACGCGGGTTTGGCGCGGCGCTGGTGCGCAATCCGCTCATCATCGCCACCAGCACCGGGCTGGCCTGCAACCTGCTGGGGCTGACGCTGCCGCACTGGCTGGAGCCCACCGTGGCGCGCATTGGCGCAGCCTCTTTGGCCCTGGGACTGATGGCCGCGGGCGCAGGCATGCAACTGCAGTCGCTGGCGCGGGCCAAAACTTTGGGTCTGGGTTTGTTGGCGATCCGCCACCTCTTGCTGCCCTTGCTGGCTTTGCTGCTGGCTTTCACGCTCAAGCTAAGCCAGGCCCACGCGGCCATCTTGCTCACGTTTGCCGCCGTGCCCACAGCCGCCAGCGGCTATGTGCTGGCCAGCAAAATGGGCTATGACGGCGGCTATGTGGGCGCGCTCATTACCGTGTCCACGCTGCTGGGCATGGCGAGTTTGGGTCTCTCGCTAGGCGTTTTACTGCCCTTGTACATAGCCTGAGGCACCGCACTTCGGTGGCCTGGGCCAAAGAACCTAACTCAGGCTGGCGGCAAGGGCGTTTGCGCCAAAGCCCACGCCACATGCTCGCGCACCAGGCCTTCGGGATGCTCGCTTTGGCGCTGCAGCGCAGCGCGCAAGCCCTCGGGCGCGCTCCCGCTGCGCAAAGCGTTGCCTGCTGCCACTGCCACATTGCGCAGCCAGCGCACATGGCCGATGCGCCGGATGGCACTGCCTTCGGTGCGGCGTAAAAACTCCGCTTCGCTCCAGTCCAGCAGGGCTGCCAGCGGCTCTGCGTTCAGGCCCGGCCGGGCGGCAAAGTCGGCCAGCGTGCTGAGGCGGGCGTATTTGTTCCAGGGGCAGATGCTTTGGCAGTCGTCGCAGCCATAAATGCGGTTGCCCATCAGCGGGCGCAGCGCCTCGTCGATGGGGCCGGCGTGCTCGATCGTCAAATACGAAATACAGCGGCGCGCATCGAGTTGGTAGGGCGCCACGATGGCCTGCGTTGGGCACACGCTGATGCAGGCGCTGCAAGTGCCGCAGTGCGGCTGCACCGGCGCGGTGGGCGCCAAGGCCAAATCCACAAAGATTTCGCCCAGAAAAAACATCGACCCGGCCTCGCGGTGCAGCACCAAGGTGTGCTTGCCACGCCAGCCTAGGCCGCTGCGCGTGGCCAGCTCGGCCTCCAGCACGGGCGCCGAATCGGTAAACACGCGGTGGCCCAAGGGCCCCAGATGCGCTGCCAGGCGGTCGGCCAGGGTTTGCAGGCGCCGACGCAATACCTTGTGGTAGTCACGCCCTCGGGCATACAGGGCAACCGTGCCGGTATGCGGGGCTTGCAGCCGGGCCATTTCCTGCTCCGGCCAGTCGGGCGAAGTGCCCGCTGGCAGGTAATCCATGCGGGCGGTGATGACGCTGAGCGTACCGGGCAGCAGCTCGGCGGGCCGGGCGCGGGCCAGGCCGTGGCGCTGCATATAGGCCATGCTGCCGTGAAAACCGGCCTCCAGCCAGGCCAGCAATCCGGGCTCTGCGCTGGACAAATCCACCCCCGCCACGCCGATTTGGGAGAATCCAAGCTCCTGCCCCCAAGCTTGCACCTGCGCCACGTTCAGCGCGCGGGCTGCGGGGGTGCTAGTCTGCGCGTTATGGATGTTCACGCCTTGATTGTAAAAACCCCGCCATGGCCGCTGCGCTGGCCCGACGAAAGTGCCACGGCCGCCTTTGCCCGCCAGTTGGCGGCGCTGCCCGCGCTGGCCGATGCCTTCGTCACCTTGCACGGCCCTTTGGGTGCCGGGAAAACCACTTTGGTACGGCATCTGCTGCAGGCGCTGGGCGTGCAAGGGCGCATCAAAAGCCCCACTTATGCGGTGGTAGAGCCCTACGCCCTGCCCGGCCTGGATATCTGGCATTTCGATTTTTATCGCTTTAACGATCCGCGCGAATGGGAAGACGCCGGTTTTCGGGACATTTTTGCCAGCCCCGGCCTCAAGCTGGCCGAGTGGCCCGACAAAGCAGCTGCGGTGCTGCCACCGGCCGACCTGGCCATTGCCCTGCACCCCGAGGGCGAGCAGGCCCGCATGGCCACGGTGCAAGCCCACACCTCCAAGGGCGAAGGCCTGCTGGCGGCGCTGATGGCTTTGGGGCAGGCGCCATGAGGCGGCGCGCGCTGGTGCAAAGCGGGGCCATTGTGCTCTGCCTGGGGCACAGCCTGGTGCGCGGGGCGAGCATCGTCAATGTGCGCATCTGGCCGGCGCCCGATTATTCGCGGGTGACGATTGAATCGGACACGCCGCTCAAGGCCACGCAAACGCTGATCGGCAACCCACCGCGCCTGGCGGTAGACATTGCCGGCATCAGCCTGAACCCGGCGCTGCGCGAGCTGGTGGCCAAAGTTCGGCCGGACGACCCCAATATTGCGGGCATCCGCGTGGGCCAGTTTTCGGCCGAAGTAGTTCGCTTGGTGATCGACCTCAAGGCCGGCGTGCGCCCGCAGGTCTTTAGCCTGGCACCGGTGGCCGCCTACCAACACCGCCTGGTGCTGGACCTGTACCCGCTGCAAGCCATCGACCCGCTGGACGCACTGATTGCGCAGCACGTGCCCAAAGCGCCGAACGCCGAGGCCTCTAGCCCGCTGCAAACTCCAAAACCAGCCAAACCTGCGGCATCGGCACCGGGATCAATGGCCTCGGCGGCATCAGCGCCTGCTTCGGCTGCTGTAGCTACCCCCTCCTTGCCGCTGAGCGCGCCGGCGCTGGCCCTCAAGCCCGGAGGCAGTCCGGGCGCTTTTATTGGTCCCAGCGCGCCGGTCACAAATACCGACAGGCTGATCATCATCGCCCTGGACCCCGGGCACGGCGGCGAAGACCCCGGCGCCATCGGGCCGGGCGGCACCCAGGAAAAAGACGTGGTGCTCCAACTGGCGTTTTTGCTGCGCGAGCGCATCAACGCAGCCAGCGTGCGCGGCAACCCGATGCGCGCCTACCTGACCCGCGACGCCGATTTCTTCGTGCCGCTGCATGTGCGGGTGCAAAAAGCGCGCCGGGTGCAGGCCGATTTATTCATCAGCCTGCATGCCGATGCGTTTTTCACGCCCGCACCCCAGGGCGCCAGCGTGTTTGCGCTGAGCCAAAGTGGCGCCTCCAGCAGCGCCGCGCGCTGGATGGCGGCCAAAGAAAACAAGGCCGACGTCATCGGCGGGATCAACATCAAAGTTAAAGACGCTGAAGTGCAAAGCACGCTGTTGGATATGAGTACCACCGCCCAAATTTCGGACAGCCTCAAGCTGGGCAGCACCCTGCTGGGCGAAATGGGCCGGGTGGGCAAGCTGCACAAAGGCAGCGTCGAGCAGGCCGGCTTTGCGGTACTCAAGGCGCCCGACATTCCCAGCGTGCTGGTGGAAGCCGCATTTATCAGCAACCCGGAAGAAGAGAAAAAACTGGTCAGCGAGGACTACCAAAACCAGGTCGCCGATGCGCTGATGCGCGGCATCAGCGCCTATTTTGGCCGCAACCCGCCGCTGGCGCGCAGCCGTACGGTGAGTTAGTCGTTCAAGGTGCTGATGTCTTTGGCGGGCGGGGGCAATTGCAATGCCTTGATTTCTGTCCACACAGAGGCCTGCGGTCGAAGCCCCCAGGTTTGGAAAAAGCCCGTCAGATCTTGCCCAGAAATTTTGCAGGCTTTCACCATGAAATAGCGCATTTGCGCCGCCTGGGTGGGGAGATCGGGCAGCTCCTCGCGGGTTTGACGGTGCAGTTGCTGGAAAAAATTATCGCCAAAAGCCAGCCATAGCTGGTGGAACATATAGAGGAGCACCCACACATCGACCGCATCGGCGTTGAAGTTTTTCTGGGCCGCTGGCAGACGCAAATACGGCTGTACGGCCCGTGACCAGGTTTTGTCTTGTTGCAGGCGGTTGGGTGTCACTTTGAGCGCCCGCTCAGCGGCCATGGAATAGAGGTTGACCGTCACCTCGCCCAACGCGTCCCAGGTCCAGGTTTGCTGGTGCAAATGGCCCAACTCGTGCCAAACTCCCCAGGCATCGCCGGCCGTGCCATCGATCAAGGGGGTAAACGCAAACTGGGCGGCACCCGCTGAAAACGCAGCCCGAAAATTGGTGGCATACATCCAGCCATCGGTGGACTGGGTCATCAAAAACTGGTTGGCGTTGGGGCGGTGTTTTTCAGACGAACCGTCCAAGCCGCTGATATCGTCCTCGGCATCCAAAATGCGATCGGCCGTGCGCAGCACATAGTCTTGGTCATTGTCTTTCCACGCCAAGGCGTTTTGGCGCGAAAAAACCATGATGCTGCGCTTACTCTCCATTACTACATCGGGCGCTGTGGTGTAGGTGCTTAGTTGGGCCTGCCAACCGGCCTTGGTCGTTTGTCCCAGCACGTAGCGAGGCGCCCGCACCAATCCATTAACAAAACTGAACTTCAGCTTGTTCAGCCCAAACGGTGGAGCAGGTGCGGTGTGGCGAAGGAAAACCAAACCGCCATAAGGCCCTACTGTCAGCTTGTTGTTGCCCGCAGCCAAGGGAAACTCTTGGGGATCGCCACGGCCGGCGTAGCGCGAATAGGTGCCCACCATCAAGCGCGGCGCAGGGTGGCTGCGGTCCATCGCGCCGTCAACTTGCACGGTGAGTTGTGCACCTGCCGGCGCGTACCAACCCGTAGCGACAAAATCAGCCGTTGGCGTGACAACCAAACGGTCGGCCTCGTACTGGGCACCGGCGCGCTCTGTCAGCTCCATTGCATCGGCCGTGCTCAGGAAAATCCCAGGTGGATCAGCCGCAGCCACTGAGACATTCTCCGGCGCAGGGCCGTAAGAACTGCCTCCCCCGCAGGAAGCGAGGCCCACAAGCAGCAGCACGCTGCAAAAAATCTGGCCAGTATGCATTGAACCCCTCAAAATAATTATTTATTTGGCAATTGTTATGGATACTAGCACTAAGGGCACAAACACGGGAAAACCCCAAGGCCTGGGCGCCAGCAGAGCCTGCGGCCTGTGCGATAGTGCGCCCATGCAAAGAAGAACACTACTCAAGTTGGGAATCGGCTCGGCCCTCGTGCTGGCCGCAGCCGGTGGCGCAGTGGCATTGCTGCAGCCCGGGCTGGTCAAAGGCAAACTCAGTGCGCCGGCGCGCCTGGTGCTGCGCCGCGTTGCGCAGGCCATGCTGGCGGGCACCCTGCCCGCCGAGGCTGGCGCCCAGGACGCGGCGCTAGCAGCCTTGCTCACGCGCGCCGACGACTTCATCGCCGGCACACCGCGCGCGGTGCAGGCCGAACTCTCACAGCTTTTTGCGCTGCTGCCCACCGCAGCCGGTCGCCGGGGCATCGTCGGCTTGTCTGCCTCCTGGGAAAGTGCCACGGTGCAAGAGGTCAGCGCTGCGCTCCAATCGATGCGCACGGCTGGCATGGATCTCAAGCAGCAAGCCTACCTGGGCTTGCACGACATCGTGTGCGCCCCCTATTTTTCGGGTGAAGAATCCTGGGCGGTGCTGGGCTACCCCGGCCCCACAGCGGTCTAGTCCACGCGCGTGGCTTGCGCCCTGTATGCCTGATTGGCGCGCCGCACACTTATCCACTTTTTCATCGAGTTAGCACGCCATGAGCAATATCCCTGATCCCATCCTCCAAGGCCTGCAACGCGGCTGGAAAGTTCTGGGCGGTAAACACGGCCCGGTGCCGGCCACGCTTAGCTGCGATGTCGCCATCATTGGCTCAGGCGCAGGCGCGGGTATCACCGCCGAGTTGCTGACCAAGGCCGGTTTGTCTGTCGTCATTATTGAAGAAGGCCAGCTCAAAACCAGCACCGACTTCAAACAACGCGAGCCCGAGGCCTATGCCTCGCTGTACCAGGAGTCCGCCGGGCGCAAAACCAAAGACAAAGGCATCACGATATTGCAAGGCCGCAGCGTGGGCGGGACGACCACGGTCAACTGGACCAGCTCGTTTCGCACGCCCACCGACACGCTGAATTTTTGGCGCGACAAATTCGACCTGCCCGACTACACACCCGAGGCACTGGCGCCGTATTTCGCCCAGGCCGAAGCGCGCCTGAACATCGCCCCCTGGACCGTCGCACCCAACGAGAACAACGAGCTGATGCGCCGGGGCGCGGCCAAACTGGGCATCAAGGCCGAGGTGATGCAGCGTAACGTCAAGGGCTGCTACAACCTGGGCTCTTGCGGTATGGGCTGTCCCACCAACGCCAAGCAGTCCATGCTGGTGACCACCATTCCTTTCGCGCTGGACCACGGCGCCACGCTGCTGGTGGAGACGCGCGTCGAGCGCATGGGCATCAGCAACGGGCGCATCAGCGATTTGCAGTGCATCGCCGTCCAAGCCAACGGCGCGCCCAAAGACGATTCCCAAACGCCCACCCGCGTGCTAGCGCGCCACTATGTGCTCGCTGGCGGGGCCATCAACTCGCCGGCGCTCTTGCTGCGCTCCCAAGCGCCCGATCCGCACCAGCGCCTGGGCACGCGCACGTTTTTGCACCCGGTGGCCATCACTACTGCGATCATGAAGAACACGGTGTCGGCATGGGCCGGGGCACCGCAGACGATTTACTCCGACCACTTTTTGCACACCCAGCCGGTCGACGGCCCCATGGGCTACAAATTAGAGGTGGCGCCCCTGCACCCGGTGTTTTTCGGCGCCAACTTGCCCGGCTTTGGCGAAAAGCAAGCTGCGCTTTACCGCCAATACCCCCATGCCAACGTGATGCTGGCACTCATGCGCGACGGCTTTCATGAAAGCGCCGCAGGCGGCAAAGTCCAATTGCAAGGCGATGGATCGCCGCTGCTGGACTACCCGCTGACCGACTATGTGCTCGACGGCGCGCGCCGCTCCATGCTAGCGATGGCCCAAATCCAGTTTGAGGCTGGCGCGACCATGGTCTACCCCGGCCACGAAATGGCCGAAGGCACCAGCACCTGGGAGGCCACCAAGGCGGCCATCGAGGCGCTACCCATGAAACCTTTGCTCACCAAAATCGGCAGCGCCCACGTGATGGGCGGCTGCGGCCTCTCGGGTGACGAAAAACGAGGCGTCACCCGTCCGGATGGGCAGCACTGGCAGATCGAGAATTTATCGGTGCACGACGGTTCGATTTTCCCGACCAGCATCGGCGCCAACCCGCAGCTTTCAATTTACGGCAACGTCAACCGCCTGGCACAGGGACTGGCCAAACGCCTCTCGGGCGTAGCCGTCACCCTGGCATAAGCAATGAAGGCATGGTGCATATTGTCCAAGCCGGCGGCATGGTGGTCACGCGGGTGGTGCCAGTAAGACGCGCGGACCTTAGGCAAACATGCCAAGTTTGTAGAGGTCGAAATTCTTGCCATTGGGCAGCACAGTAGCCATATCGCTTGCCGAGACGCCCATCCAGCGCGACAGTTCGGCGGCCAGTTGCTCAACCGAGGTGCTCGGCAATAAGCGACCGCTGCCCACTTGCTCGCTGTGGGTGAGGCCGATTTGCGGTGCCTTACCGTAGAAATTACCGCCACGCACCGCACCACCCATCACCACATGGTGGCTGCCCCAGCCGTGGTCCGAGCCGTCGCCATTGGACGAGAGCGTGCGGCCAAAGTCCGAGGCGGTAAAGCTGGTCACCATCTGGCCCATACCCAGGCCCTGCATGGCGTCGTCAAACTCTTTGCTGGCCTGGCTTAAGCCCTTGAGCAGCACCGGATGCTGCACCGCCAGGTTGTCGTGCAGGTCAAAACCGCCCATGCCGACCAAAAATACCTGTCGGCGCAGACCGAGCACCGCCTGTTTTTCGATCAGACGGGCCACCATCTTGAGCTGGGCCGACAAGGAGTTGGTGGCGCTGGTGGGAAACCAGGCGTTCATGCTGGCGCTGGCGGTCGTGCCCACGGCGGCCAATAGCGCGTCATAGGTATTGAGCGCGCTGCGGGTGATTTGGTTGTAATCGCTGGCAAAAATGCCGGCCGGACTTTGGGTCATCAAGGTCTTGAGCGCGGCGGCAGCCGTGGCTGAGCCAAAGAGCGAATTCGCTTTGATCGCGTTAACCGTGCTCGGCCCGGTGGTGCTCATTTGGTAGGTCAGCGCCTGCTGACCCGAGGTGAACACGGCATTGCCGTTGACCGAGATACAAGTCAGCGCCGATTTGGCATTGCCGCTTTGCCACAAGTCGGCCGCGCGGCCGCCCCAACCGGTGGCGGCGCCCTCGGCCTTGAAGGTCGACTGCCAATAGGCCTGCTGGTCGTTGTGCGAAAACAGCTTGGGCGGCAACGGCACCGACTTGGCGTTGTACTGCGCCAGCGTGGTGGGCACGATGAGCGGGCCTACATTCATCACCAGCCCGGCGCGCCCGGCGTCAAATAGGCCTTTGAGCGCCGTCATTTCGGGGTTCAGGGCCATCTGGCGCCCATCGGGCAAGGCTTTGCTCAAGGCGGTGGCGGCCAAATGGGTGCGCGCAAGCGCGATGCCGTCGTAATTCGTGCCCAGGGCGATAGGCCCCTTGCGGATGGCGTAGTAGGCGGCGTGGGAATCGGCGTCGTAAGGCAGCACCATGTTGTAGTGGTCATTGGCGCCAAACATGAAGATGCACACCAAGGCCTTGTAATCGTTGGCCGTCTGTGCGCTGGCTTCGGCTGCCAAGGCCAGCGAGCCCAGCAGGCCGGCGCTGTGGCGCAACATATCGCGGCGGGTCAGGGGCAATGCATGCTTCATTTCTGCACCAAATAGTCGGTGCTGGCCATGACCAGCGTAAGGGCCGCATACACGCGGTTGAGCTTGCCCGCGTCGGTCGTGGCGGCAATCGAGGTCACCGCCTGGGTAATGAGGGTGAGGTTTGCGGCCTCGAGCGCGCCGCCAGCCAGACTTTGGTTCAGCCAGGTCACCAGCGCGCCTGCGTCGGTGGCCAGCGTGAGCTCGTAGCTGTAATCGACCTTGATGCCACGCGCGTTGTTGACCGTGCCAGCCAGGTAATTGATATACCCCACCACCGTGGGCTCGGCGGTAATTTGGAATTCAGGCGCAACCATGTTTTGAGCGCCCAGCGCTGAATTCGAGGGAACATAACCCGGCCGGAAAAAATTGAACACGCTGGCCGCGCGCAGCGGCATCTGACCCAGGGCGGTGTCGGCGTCGGTGTAGCCCAGGTTCCACAGACCATCAGCATTGGTCGCGCCAAAAGTGCGGCCCCACTGCACGATGCGCAGCACCGGCTCGCGCAGCTTGCCAAACGCGGGCAAAACGCCCGGCGTGCGCGCTTCAGCGTCCAGCCAGATGGCCTGGAACACCGCGCGCAAATCGCCACGCACCCCGGCGCCATTGTTGGCAAAGACGGCCGCCACGCGGGCCACATAGGCGCCGCTGGGGTTGCTGGTGACCAAGCGCTGGATCAGCTGCTTGCTGATGAAGGGCGGGGTGTTGGGGTGGTTAAAGAGCGCGTCCAGGGCAAACTTCAGGTCGGCCGCGCCATCTTCGGCAGTGACCGTCGTTTTAGCGACGACCAGCTGGCCCAAAAAGCGCTTTTCTTCCGGGCTGTGCAGCGTGCTGGTCAGTACCATGGGCAGGCCGTGGCGGTAGGCCGCTGCGGCCAGCACCCCGCTGGGGTCGGTGGCGGTGGACGCATTCCATCCGGTAAACACCTTGGCCAGACCTTGGATGTCCGTGTTGTCGTAGGTTTCCTGCGGGTTGCCGCTGCCGTCCAGCGCCAGCGAGCCGTCGGCCTGCAAGTTGTACAGGCCGATGGTGAAGAGCTGCATCACCTCGCGGGCATAGTTTTCATCGGGCAAGCGGCCCAGCGCGGCGTTGGCCTTTTGGTTGCCCTTCATATTGAGATAGGAGCCCATGGCCGACGACAAAGTGATGGCGTCTAGCAAACTGCGGAAATTGCCAAAAGCGTTCTTCTCGAGTATGTCCCAGTAATTGGCCAGGGCGAAGTTTTTCCAGGTCACCGCCCCCAGGCCAAGGGAGGAGACGACGAAAATTTCAGACCATGCCAGCACCGCCCTTTGCCGCACTGCATCGGGCGCAGCAAACATCTTCCACCACATGGCATTGGGCCAGCCACCGTCGCCATTGATATTGCCGCTCACCGTGGCGTCGGCAAAGCCCTTGGCGATCAGCCAGTCGGTCATACTTTGCGAGCGCGGCATATCCATTTGCTCGGTGAGCCAAGCGGACGCTCCTTTTTGGGTCATGGCGTCCAGAGCGGCGCGGTTGCCGCCGAAAGCAGCCTGGTTGATCAGGCGGCTGGCCGAGGCAGCATCGGGTAGCGCGTTGGTGAAGACAGGGCCTTGGGCGGCGCCGCCTGTGCTGACGGACGAAGCCGCGCCACCACCGCCGCCGCCGCCACAGGCAGCCAGTGCCAGCGCGGATGCAGAGACGCCCAGCAGACGCTCGGTGCTGGGAGGGCTGCCAAGCGGGCCAAATTGCAAGGCGCTCGTTTGCATGGTAAAAAGACCCTAAAACCAAACCCTCGCCACAGTCATTGCTTGCACCGCCGGATGCGGGCTGTGGGGAATTGGATAGGCTGAATATTACACGAAACAGTGGCCGCCCCAAGGCGGAAGCTATGTCCGTCTGGGTGGAACCTCAGGCCGCATCAAACCGGATTGTTGAATTAGTGCGCTTAGCCAATGGCGTGGTATCAAGTCAGTCCTGCGCGCTCAGTGCGACTTAGGGCTAAGAACGAAGGACCTGCGTCGCAAGATTGGCAATGTACTGGTGAACCGCGACCTATTGGGAAAGGCTACGGTCATGTCTTGCATGCCAGGCCCAGAATGTGTCGGCGTTTACTGCCTTACACCCGGCTTCAGTCGGGTGGCGTGTCAGCGGAGGTGATTCCACGAAACCGATACGAGTGCGTTGGCCGTCCCAACTTGCCGGAGCGCGGGAGTTCGTCGGAAATGACCAATCCGTTCCTGACAAGGTAATCGAGATAGCGATGCGCGGTGGCGTAGGATATCTCGCACTGGAGCGACACCTCATTGATCTCGACGGGCCTCTCATTGGACCTCAGGTAGGTCAGAATGCGCCGCATTTTCTCTCGCGAAATGCCCTTCTCGGGATTCCGCTTGGAAGAGTGCAACTTACGGTGCAGGTTTATCCGGGACAGAAAATCGGCGAGGTGTATCGGCTTGTTGATGAAATCGTCGGCGCCCGCGACCAGAAGCTCCTCAGCGACCCGAGGCTGCTGTTCGACGGTTAGGATCAGCACCGTCAGCGCAGGCGCGATCGCTTTGATTTGACATAGGACGTCAAGACCGTTGGCCCCTGGCATGTGATAGTCGAGCAGGAATATGTCGATATCTTCCTGAGCGACCCATGCCAGACACTGCTCGACGCGCGTCGTACCCAGGAAAATCCAACCCTGCGTCTTGGCCATGGCCTCCAGGGTGCACAGAATGGATTCGTCGTCGTCTAGGCCGCACAAGGTAAATGGCATTATCGATCCTCTTCAGTCACCGGCAGCTGCAAACTAACGACGGCCCCTCCGGCCGAACCATTGGCGATCAGCAGGTTGCCACCGTGATTTTTGGCAACTTCCTCGACAAAAGCCAACCCGAACCCGGTCGACTCCCATTCGGAGACTCCTCGCGTATGCGACGAGGCGGTCTGCGAAAACCCAGGCCCGCTGTCGGTCACCGAAAGCAGCAAGGTATGTCCCTCGATGATGGCCGACAGCCGTATCTCCTTCACGGGCGAATCCCTCACCGCCAGGTTCGCATTGTCCAGGAGATTGACGATGGCTCTCGAAAGCCGGATCTGGTTGATGTGGATCCGCAGGGCGAGCACCCGATCGTCGGCAGAGACGGTGACCGAATGTCGCCAGTCAAAAGCGCTGACCTGGCTCAGGACGTACTCGAAGAGCGCTGACACGGGAACACACTGGCGCGCCTCTTCCCTGAGTAATTCATTGATCATCTGGTTCATATTGGCGCCACTGCGCGAAATCCGTTCGGCGTAGCGCTGCAGATCGCCTGGAGGCAGGCTGTCGGCGATGACGTCGGCCAAGCCCAGAATGGTGGTCAAGGGGCGCGCCAGATCATGGACCAGTTGCTGGACCTCCAGGTGGCTGCGGATCTGGATCGCGTCCTCGCGCAGCGTGGCAATTTCAAGGTCTCGCTCCCGGATCTTCTTCAAGTTTGCATTGCGTTGGCTTGCGCCGACCAGAAGCGCGGCGGCAGCCCCGCCGCCGGCTGCCGCCGAGAAAAACATGCCAAATGAAAGCGCGTCCAGCACCCAGCCCCAGTCAGCGACCAAGGCGAACTCTTTGACGGCCGACGACAGTTCCCCGCCGCCAAAGCCCCAATCCGACAACATCGGAGCAAGATCTAACCATTGGACGGCAAAGACCAGCACCGCAATGACGACCAACCGGGCGATCCAGCCTTTGATCTCGCGCGTGGTCATCTGCATGACGACGACGGTGACGATGCTGAACACAGCGGGCGCACCAAAATGCAAGGACAGGCCACCCTGAACCTGGGAGAGCAGTGTGTAGCAGCACGGAACACCCACCAGCGGTACCAGCCAGGAAAAACGCCTCCATCGGTTGGACAGGTGACTCAGGCTGTGGCCGAAGTTAAACCAACCGACATACAGGAAGACCGCGCGCAAAGTGTTTAGGCTAACCAATGTGGTTGCCGAGGCCAGCAGATAGCGGCCATCGTCGTGCAGTGCGAATCGTTCCAAGTAATAGAAGACTGCACTCCCCTTAATTTGCAGAGTCGCCACCCAGGCGACGATGCAGACCGTGCCGACAGCCAACGTACGACGCATGCGCCACCGAAGATGGTCGACCTCAGTCATCGCTGGTTACCTTGCGGTTCTCCGTAGCAAGCGCAGTCGGGCGCTGGCACGCGAGGCCACATTTCACTTCACGCCCCAGTCTTCGAGGGTCGCGCCCAGGACCGGCACGGCTGCGCGCAGCGTTTCGACTTCGGTCAACTTCGCGCCGGGTGATCGGCCCTTGGTAAAGATTCCGTCGAGGTTGCCTGAGGCAACGACGATCAATCGGTCGGCAAGCCCTGTTGTAGCTTCAATGAAGGTGTCGGACAGTTCGCCGCGGCGACGTGCGCCACCGATATGCATCAGCAGCACACGGATGCCTCTCTTACGGGCTTCCTGCAGCAGCAGTCTGGCACGCAATCGTTCCTGATCCAGCGTGACGCCGGCGGCACCGAGCCCCTTGGAACTTCCCCCGACAACGACAATGATCACTTTCTGCGTGCCCAATGCCTGCGCGGACAAGCCCGAGTCATAGCCCGGGTCGACCGCCATCCCTTTCATCAGGACCTTGACCAGCATGCCATCCGAGGTCTGTCCAACCGAGGTAATCGTGACCTCCTCAGCCCAAGCGGCGGTCGCAAGCACAAGCCCTACAAAGGCCCTTAAGAACGCACCAACTAGATGTTTCAACGAGTTCCCTCGCTTTATCGTTTTGTCGCCGTAGAAGCGCTTAGGGAAAAGCGTAGCGCCAACCCAGCAGTCATCAAAAGCGTCAAAGTCTACACTTGCCAAAACATTGCTCTGCGCCAGTGCAACTCCCCGCGCCGTGGACCAAGTTCACCGGGCCGCTAAGCGCATCATTGCTCAGATGCTGGGTAGCAAAAAATATCGGCGTGCCAAAGGAGTGTAGGACACTATAGGGCGCGCGAGATTTCGACGTAAATAAATCGGCCAACTGCATCGTGCAAGGCGCCGTTAAAGCCGTAGTTCGCGGACGTGACCGGGGGGGCCTTATCAAACAGGTTACGCGCACCGATGCGGAATTCGGTACCGTCGAGCCAACTACCTTCCTTGGGCATGCGGTACTGGGCGAAGGCATTGGTCGTCGTCCAGTTCGGTACTTCGTAGGTATTGCCGTTCACAACGGCCGCGCCAGTGTCAAAGTAAGAACCGACGGTATTGATGCTCATGCCCATCGTGAGAGGGCCCTTGTCCCAAATCAAGTTGGCGCCCCAACGCCAGCGCGGGTTGCCATCTTGCCCGACGAGGTCGCCCGCTTGGGTGATGGTTACTCCGGTACCGAGCTTGCCGGCAGCGTTCGCTTCTATCAGCTTTTGCTGGATGTCTGAAGGCGACTGGTAGTACTTATCCAGCTTGGCCACACTCGCGTTCATACGGAAGCGCCCGTGTTCGGTGCTGCCACTGTCCATAGTGAGGGACGCATCCCAGCCCTCGATGGTGCGCGGACCCAAATTAAAGTAATTGTCGTTGACGCGATCCACGGCACCGATGGCCTGGGTTCCAACCGGGGCCTGTCGCACCACGTTCGGGTTGGAGCTGCCGGCAAGGCGCAGATAGTAGTCATAGATCAGCTGGTTTTGGCCGCCAAGGATGCCGATGACGCCTGTGGACTTGATTTTCCAAGAGTCGAAAGTCGCACCCAGCCACTTCAATGGCTGCAGGGCCATGCCGACCGAATTGGTCTCCGAATTCTCCGGTTGCAATCCACTGCTGCCTGCGCGTACTTCCAGGGTCGACACTCCGGAACACGTGCTTGCGGTCAAGCGGCAGGACGACCAATCCGTGCGCGTATTCGAGACCGATGTGCCGTCGCTGTAGAACTGTGGCAGGTTGGGCGCGCGGAAGCTCTCCGACCACGAACCGCGCATACGAACGCCACTCGTCACTTCCCATAGTGCGGCCACCTTGGGTTTGGCCACGCCGCCGAAGTCGGAATAGTTTTCGGCGCGTGCGGCAATCTGCAGGTCGAGCGATCGGATGGCCGGAATGGCCATTTCAGGACTGACCAGGGGCACGGCAAGTTCCGCATAGGCGCCGATCACCGAACGGCTCGCGCTGACGTCAGGCGACGCGCTGGCCCCCATGATGTCGGTGTCATAAACGCGGCCAGTGACCGAATCGGTGTACTTGATGGTTCCGTCCAGGCGACTGTCACGATCGTCCTGGTAGGTTTCCCGACGCCATTCGACGCCCGCAGCCAAACCAACGCTGCCGCTGTCCAGACGGAAGATCTCGGGCGTGGTGAATCTGCCATCCCAGGTGGTAAGGGAGGTGGTGCTAATGCGGTGCACTTCCACGAGGAAGGGGGAGATCGAAGAATACGGATTGGACGCGCCGTCTCCGATTGAGTAGTTGCCTTGCGTACCGCCATTGAAGGGGTTGTAGGCATTGACGGTATTGAGTCCCAACTGCTTTTGGAACAAAGTGTTACTGATCGCATTGTGCGTGTTGTCATCAGTGCGGGCACTGGCGTAAGACAAGGCACTTTCCCAAGCGAACTTGCCGATATCACCGCGCATGCCCAGCAGGCCGCGGCCCATGCTATCGGAGACCGTGTAGGTGCGTGGGCCGGTATCGACGGGGCGGTAATTGGTAATCCGAATCGGCAAACCATCGGCTGGCACGCCAGTCAGGTCGGCCAGACGATTGGGGCTGGTGCTCGCCCCGAACGGGTTCCAATAGTTGGAAGCTGGAATCGTAATCACAGCGCTCGAGATCGGCGCTGACTGCTCGCGCATGCCGTCGAGCTTGGCCTGGTAAACACTGGCCTCCGCGAACAGCTCGTTCTCACCCATCGGTTGCCGAAAGCTCGTAAAAGCATTCAACCGGTCGAGCCCGCCGCGAATCGAACGATCGGGATTCTCATCGTAACGCAGAGCACGGTCTGCAGTGCCCGTGATACCACCACTGCGCAAGCAGAGGTTGCCGCTGTACGCCGTGCTCGAGCAACCACCATCGGTGTTGCTAGTTGGCTCTACGTGGAAGGCGCCGGTCGTTGTCAGGGCGGTCTTGCCCTGACTCACAAGCACCGTCGCGCCCGCTGGCGTAACCGCCGTGAATGAGCCCCAGGGCGAGCTGGTAGAGCGGCTATCGAAACTGGTGTCACCCGCCCAATCGGTACCCGCCATTGCCGGCACCTTGTTCTCGCTGGCAGAGAAAGTACGGTCGCTGGCCATTAAGGCGGAGCGTTTGGTGGAACTAAGAAACATTTGCACATTGCCGCCGCCGCTAGTTTCCATGCCGGACTTAATGGAAACGTTGGATTCCCCCGTGCCGTTGGCTTGGCCTTTACGTGTTAGCAGCTTGACACCGCTGAACTCGGTGTCCGTGAGCACATTGACAACACCGGCTACAGCATCCGACCCGTACAGTGCGGCAGCTCCATCCCGCAGCACCTCCACTCTACTGACCGCGCCAATTGGCAGCGAATTCGTATTGGCGGTCTGCACGGGAACAAAGTTCTCTGTCTGCGTTCCCGGAGTCAGGATCAGACGTCGGCCGTTGACCAGCACCAAAGTGTTACCCGTGCCAACGCCGCGCAGATTGATCGAGGCATTGTCACCGCGCGCATCATTCAGATTACCCGCGGTGCGCGCTTCCTGGAAGTTCACATCCCCCGCCTGTGGCAGCGAGCGGAACAGATCATCCCCTGAGACGCTGCCAACGGTTGCCATCTGGGAAGCATCAATAACAGTAACAGGAAGTGCCTCCTGAAGCCTCGCAATCCGCGAACCGGTGACGACAACCGATTTCATTTGATCCACAGCAGCACCGTCCGATGGCGCCGGTGTCTGGGCTTGCGCCAGGCCACCGACTACAGAAAGTACAGTGGCCGCTAGGAGGGTGAGCGTTGCGTAACGAATCTTCTTCATGGCTTTAGCGTTGTTGTGGAGTTGGGATCGGGCGCAGTAGGCCGGCGCTCGGCTAGCCTTCATTCTGGATCAAGAGACCGGGGCTGAAAAGACTCTCCAGTAGGCCACGCAATTATTTTCTTTTATATTTTTTCTTGTTTTTCACGAGACTGCTAAGCTCGGCTCAACATTAGGCATGTAATTGGGACTATAAATGTGGACTCTGTCGGGTGGTTGTTTGAAGCGACTATTTCTTACCTTTTTCTCTCTCTTGGCCGCAGTCGGGACAGCCTGCGCGCAGACGCCGGTCAATCTCTACGGTCGCGACGCGCAAGGTAAACAAGGGATCGTCGCATCGGCCAAGCCAGAATCATCCAAAGTGGGCATCGACATCCTGCGCAGGGGCGGCAACGCCATCGATGCAGCAGTTGCCACTGCTTTCGCGCTCGGCGTTCTAGAGCCCAACGCCTCGGGTATCGGTGGCGGCGGCTTCCTGATCGTCAAGTTAACCCATATGAAAGAGGCGGTTGTCATTGACTTTCGCGAGTCTGCGCCGGCCGCTGCCAGAGCCGACATGTACCCGATCAGCGACAACGGCAAGGTGGCTAATGCGGCCAATGTGGTCGGCGGTCTGGCCTGCGCAGTCCCTGGTGATGTCGCCGGTCTGCTGTATGCGCTTGACACCTATGGCTCCAAGAAGCTGACCCGGGCACAAGTAATGCAACCGGCCATCGACTGGGCACGAAAAGGCTTTCCCGTCACGGCCAATCTTTCCAAAATTATCAGTGACGAAATGGGCAAGATCAATAAATTCCCAGCCACCGCCAAGCTCTACACCAACGACGGCTTGCCCCTTGAAGTCGGCGACACGGTCAAGAACCCGGATCTGGGCGCCACCCTAGAAATGATTGCCAGGAAAGGCAAGGATGGTTTCTACAAGGGCGACTTGGCCAAGAGAATCGTAGCCTCTGTCCGCGATGCCGGCGGCATCATCACTGAGGAAGACCTGGCCAATTACCAGATCAAGACTCGTCAACCGGTCACCGGAACTTATCGCGGTTACAAGATCATCTCGACGCCTCCGGCAAGCTCTGGCGGTATCCATGTTATTCAGATGCTCAATATCCTCGAAAATTTCGATATGGCCAAGCTCGGCGATGGCACGCCGGCGACGCTGCACGTCTGGAGTGAGACCATGAAGATGGCCTTTGCCGATCGCGCCAAGTACACAGCCGATACCGACTTCGCAAAAGTACCTATTGAAGGTCTGACCAGCAAAGCCTATGCAAGAGAACTGGCGACCAACATCGACATGAAGAAACCGATGGCTAGCGTCATGGCCGGGGACCCGTCGCGCTATGAATCCGGTTCGACCACAAGCCTGTCGGTCATGGACAAGCGGGGCAATATGGTCACCATCACCAAGACAATTAACCACTTCTTCGGCTCTGGCGTGATGGTTGCAGGCACCGGCTTCATCATGAACAACGAGATGGACGACTTCGTGCCCCAGCCAGGCTCGGTTAATTCCATCGAACCCGGTAAACGCCCCTTATCGTCTATGAGCCCAACACTGGTTCTCGATCCAGAAGGAAAGCCCTTCATGACCGTCGGTTCGCCCGGCTCAACCCGTATCCTTGGCGCGGTCGCAGAGGTCATTTCGAACGTCATCGACCACAAAATGTCAATTCAGCAAGCCGTCATGGCGCCGCGCTTCTTTCGTATGCAGGCGGGGGACTACAGCCTCGAGGGGCGCGTTTCGATCAACACCAAGAACGCGCTCGAGGCCATGGGACACAAGGTTTCTGTCAAAAGCGATTGGGATCCCTTCTTCGGCGGCGTGCATGCCGCGCTGTTTGACCGCAACAGAAAGGTCCTGTTTGGTGGCGCGGATCCGCGTCGCGACGGGTTTGTTGCAGCCTACTGAGCGGGGTGCGGTTTAGCCGCGTCGCCTCGGTGCCATGCAACACCATGTTTTTGGGGTCTGCCCTAGGAGGGGCAGGAAAGTTCCAGTCAGAATAGGTTTATATCTAAGGAGATTCAGCATGAACCGCTTATCCATTGCCTTTTGCACCCTGTTGTTCGCAGTCGCATCCGCTGGCGCCCAAACCCTCAACCTCAAGGCGCCGATCGCGGACAAGCCAGTTTTACTGACCTCGTCGGGCCAAAGCGCCGACATCGAGATGGTCAAGGTCCTGCTCGATCGCGCCAAACTGCCCTACAAGATAGATGCCAAGATCGTTGCGCCGGCATTGGCCGGCACAGGTGCCAAAACAGTGCTGCTGGTGCTTGGCGCCAGTTCCAAGGGGCTCGGCGCCGCCGGCATCTCAGCACAAGGTGAAATCGAACGAACCAATTTGCTGATCGCCGAAGCCAAAAAGCAGGGCATGAAGATCATCGGCCTGCACATTGGCGGCAAAAGTCGGCGCGGCGAAATGTCCGATAAATTCCTAACCGATGCAGTCCCCGCCTGCGATTACGTCATCGTGGTAGGCGAAGCCAATGACGACGGACTATTTAGCAAGCTGACCGGCAGCAAGGTCACGCTCGATACCGTCGAGAAGATATCGAAGCTTGGAGATCCACTCGGCAAAGCGTTCAAATAAACCGCAGTGATGCAGGCCGCAGCGTAACGGCTTTACCCCACCGCTCCCGCTGACAGCCAACCCGCCGCCCGGGCAATCGATCCGAATCCCATTTTTTCCCTCCCGAAAAGCGGAGCCTCCCCATGACCACTGGACTGCTATTCGTCCTTTTGATGGCGCTGTCGCTCGTCGTCCTCGTCGTTGTCGCTAAGTGGCCGGTCTCGTTAAGCCTGGCGGCGACGTCCATTCTCATCCTCCTGCTAGCCGGCGACGGCGGGCCGCACATCGACAAGCTGGTCGAAGGCATGTTCGGCTATCTTGACGTGGGGATCGTGCTGATCGCCGCGATGATCTTCATGAAGATCCTCGAGGCCAACGGCATGCTCGCGGAACTGACCCGGGCCATCATCGTCACTTTCGGGCGCTCGCCGCTCGGGCTGCTGGTCGCGCTGACCGTCGTCGTGATGTTTCCGGGCATGATCACCGGATCCTGCACCGCCTCGGTGCTTGGCACCGGGGCCATCGTGGCGCCGATTCTGGTCGAAATGGGGTTGCCTTTGCTGGTTGCCGGCGCCTTTATCTCCAGTGCGGCGGTTTACGGCATGATCGCCCCGCCGGTCAACGTGCTGGTCATGACCATCGGCGGCGGCATCGACCTGCCCTACATTGGCTTTGACCTGCCACTGGCGCTTGTTTCCTTCCCGCTGGCTATCTTGACCAGCATCTATCTGGGTTATCGCCACGTGGAAAAGGACAAACTGGCGCGGGTCATCGAACGCAGTCGAGACTCCGGCGGCGAAGGCGGGATCGTCCAATATCTCCCGCTGGTCGTCGTCTTCATCCTGATGATTGGCCCCAAGGCCTTCCCGCAATGGTTTGCGGATCCGCGGCTGCCGCTGACCTTCCTGATCGGCTCGGCGCTGGCGCTGTGCACCGGAAAACGGATCGACCCATTGAAGGCAGCGCTGGAAGGCGTCAACGAAATTCTGCCAGTGATCGGTATACTCTTTGGCGTCGGCATGCTGATCGAAGTCATGACGCTTACCGGCATGCGCGGCGCGATTGTCATCGGCGCGCTGTCGCTACCCGATGTGCTGATGCTGGCTGGCCTGGCCCTGATTCTGCCGACCTTCGGCGGTGTCTCGGTATATGGCGGCGCCAGCGTGCTTGGCGTGCCATTTGCGCTGGCCATGCTCGGCCAAAACCAGATCATCGTTCTGACGGCCCTTTCACTGATCGGCGCAATGGGTAGCTACATGCCGCCGGTGGCACTGACGCCAGTGGTCACCGCCAAGATGATCGGCGAACCCAGCTATATGAAGATCGCCCGGTTATGCCTTGTGCCGTCTATCGCGGCCATACTCGTCGGCCTGCTGATGATCGTCTTTGCCAATCCGATTGCGCATTTCCTAGGAGTATGACCATGACTCTGATCTACCGACTAATTGTTGTTGTGGCCATTATCCTGATCACCATGGAGTTGTTCACCCAAAAAAATTTCGCGCTAAAGATCAATGCTGGGCTCGTCCTCATCCCGCTCGCCATGCGGGCATTGATGATCGTCTGAGTCACGGGAGGACCGCCCATGAATGAACTGCTCAAAGACCGCAAAAACCTGCTAGCCTCGGTCGGGGTGCTGGCCGCCGCTGTCGCTATCCTCTCTGTGGTGATTCCCGACGCGCTAACCATGCGCCAGCCCGACGTGATCCACAAAGGCCCGGGCGTCACCGAGGTCCGCAAATTGTCGGACTTTTTCGACGGTATCGCCGGAACACGTGGAGACACCGAGGTCTACGTGCTCGACTCGGGTAAGCCTGGGGCGAGCGCCCTCATTCTCGGAGGAACACACGCCAATGAACCCTCGGGCTATCTGTCAGCTGTGTTGTTCATCGAAAACGCGGTACCCGCCGCTGGCAAGCTGTATGTGATTCCCACTGCCAATGCCTCGGCGATGACCCACACCGATTACATGGAAGGCACGCCACGCAAGTTCTCGATCGACACCCCGACCGGACCGCGTTCTTTCCGCTATGGGTCGCGCGCGACGAGTCCGGCCGATCAATGGCCCGACCCGGATATCTACGTGCACGCCTCGTCGGGACAAAGATTATCGGGATCCGAAACGCGCAACCTCAATCGCGCCTATCCAGGACGCGCCGATGGCACCTTCACCGAAAGGATCGCCTTTGCCATCACCAGCCTGATCCGCAAGGAGAAGATCGATATCACCATCGATCTTCACGAGGCCTCACCCGAGTATCCCGTGGTTAACGCCATCGTCGCGCATAACCGAGCGATGAAGATCGCTTCGATTGCCCTGCTCAACCTGGAAATGGACGACATCGCCATTGGCGTCGAACCATCGCCGGCCAATCTGCGCGGCTTGTCGCACCGCGAATTGGGCGATGCGACCGAGACGCTGGCCCTGCTCTTCGAATCGACTAATCCTGCACAGGGCCGCTTGCGTGGGGTAACCAACGAGGCGTTGATCGTCCAGGGCAAGGACGATATGTATCTTGCGGCGCACAAGCTCGGACGCCTGTTCGTTCCCTTCGGACCTGAAGGCGAGCCGCTCAATAAACGGGTCGCCCGCCATGTCAGCACGACGCAAGCGGTGTTCGATGCCTATGCCTCCGAGATGCCGGATCGACATGTGGTCGTTGGCGCCATGCCATCGTACAAGGAGCTCCTGGGCAACGGGATTGGTCCTTACCTGCAAGCTTCAGGATCGCCATAATGATTCAAAGATATTGGGAGTTGTCTTATGAATAAGAATGGGACTCGGGTTTCTTCCATGCTCCTTAGGCTCATCGTCGTCATCGGGCTTGGTGCCGGCCTATCCGGCTGCACAAGCGGTCCTGGCGTGCATCGGGAGGCGCCATCTGCGGCGACCAGGATTGCCCAGGTCAGCGCCAAAAACGGAATGGTC
>Ga0209084_1000988_pt1 | contig 25188 bp, 25 predicted proteins | sample C_130820_MF_Meta_FD_187309 | JGI IMG/M metagenome (GOLD analysis project Ga0209084, IMG submission 187309) | Freshwater microbial communities from Lake Croche, Canada to study carbon cycling - C_130820_MF_MetaG (SPAdes) (version 2) | ecosystem: Environmental > Aquatic > Freshwater > Lake...
TTTATTTTTTTTATTTTTTTTTATTTTATTATAATATAAAATTATTTTATTTTTTTTAAATAATTATAATAATATATTAATAATTTCTCTTTTTTTTTTTATAATAACACTACCAGCATTTTCTACTAATTATTTATTTTTATTTGAACAGACAAAAGAGTCATTAAGTTTTCACCCACCTGATTTTTGGGGATACTATGGCATGTTTCTTGTAGGCAAAGATAAAGATTTTTTGAATGCCGATAATATAATGCTTATTAAAACTTTAGTCGCTACTAAATATAATTTTTTAGAATTATTTAAATCACTTTTAGATATTTTTTTAAAATCTGATTATTTCCTTATACCTTTTAATATTATTCCTTCCCTTTTTGGTTTGTATTATTTAACAATTTCAGTAATCCATAGTAAATTCGATTTGTTAATTTTATTTTTCGTAGTTTTGTTGAATCTTTACTTGATTAAAATTATTTTAAGAAATTTTAAATACATTCTTAATAACAACTCAAATTTAATAATAATTTTTCAATCATTTTTTATCACTTTTTTTTTATTTTTATTTTTATTGCTATTTTTCAAGAATTTCTGGGGCATAATTAAATTATATTTATATTTTTCACCTATTATTTTTTTATTTACTGCTTTCTATTTCAATAATAACTCTACAAAAAAATTTAATTTTAATATGTTCTTTTGTATTTTAATCATTATTTTTCCAATTTATAAATTTAGTCAATTTAATAACGGAATAGGTAGACAAGATACTTTCCCTTCCATTATTAAATCTGAATATAAGAATAATATTAATTGGTCAGTCAATTCTTCAATTTTCAGTGGTTGTCATAAAATTAAAATAGCCAGTAATGACACAATAATTATTAGGTATTTGTCTATAAAACTTAATTATTATAATTATAAATTTAATAATGGGATTTATGAAAAGAAGTATAATAATCAATACATTAATAATAATGTTTGTATTATAAAACTTGCTAACTCATACTTTGTAGTGAATGATCCAAAGACAGATTGATATTTCAGTAGTTACTCCTGTTTATAACGAAGAAAAAAATATAAAACCGTTTTTAAACAGAATTATACCTGTTCTTGAAAATATTAGTTCTAACTATGAATTAATATTTGTTTTAGATCCTTGTTTGGATAAAAGTAGAGAAGTTATTCTTGAGTATTCAATTAGCAACAAAAAAATAAAAGTAATTATTTTATCAAGAAGATTTGGTCAACCAGCGGCGACGATGGCAGGAATTAAAAACTCAGTTGGAAACGCCTGTGTTATTATTGACGTTGATCTTCAAGATCCTCCAGAACTTATTGCGCAAATGTATAGCAAATATTTATTGGGCTATCAGGTTGTATTGGCTAAAAGAACATCGAGAAAGGGAGAAACTTTTGTTAAAAAAATTATTTCTATTTTTGGTTATAAAATAATAAATTATGCAACAGAAATAAAAATACCAACTAATACTGGTGATTTTAGACTAATTTCAAAAAATATTGTAAAATATCTAAAAGAATTAAATGAACCTCATAATTTTTTAAGAGGATTGGTTTCATACATAGGATTTAAATATGCTTTTGTTGAGTATAATAGAGATGAAAGGTATTTAGAAAAAAGTAAGTATAATAAGTTTTTTGGCTCATTCAAAATTGGATTAAACGGACTTATTAGTTTTAGTTCAAAACCATTGTATTTGATGACTGCTGTTGGTTTTTTTTTCTCAATAATAGGATTTTTTTTAGGAGTTTGGTACGTTTTTCAAAAATTAATAGGAGTTAATCTTACCCCAGGACTTTCTACAACTGTTTTATTAATAACTTTTTTTTCAGGCATTCAACTTCTGAGCTTAGGATTAATAGGGGAGTATGTAGGTAGAATTTATGACCAAATAAAAAATAGGCCACCATATATTATTGATGAAAAAATAAATTTCGATGAATAATAATGATAAAAAAATTATTGTAACTGGATGTGCTGGCTTTATAGGAAGTAATTTAGTTGATTTTTTTTTAAAAAAAAATTTTTTTATTTTAGGAATTGATAATCTTTCAACTGGTAATAAATCATTTTTAGTAAATGCTTTAAAAAATAAAAATTTCGTTTTTATAAAAGAAGATTTATTAAATTTTAAGAAAATTGTTAATCATTTTAAAAATATAGATTTAATAGTGCATCTTTCCGCAAATGCAGATGTTAGAAACGGACCTATGCATCCAAGATTAGATTTGGAGCAAAATTTATTAGTAACCTCAAATATCTTAGAAGCTATGAGAATAAATAGTATAAAAAAGATTGTATTTTCATCTACCGGCTCTATTTATGGTGAGGCAAAAAAAATACCAACTCCAGAAAATACCAATTTTCCAATTCAGACTTCTTTGTATGGAGCATCAAAATTAGCCTGCGAAGGACTCATATCTGCCTATTGCGAAGCTTATAATATGAAGACATGGATTTTCAGGTTTGTTTCTATTTTAGGAGAGAGATATACACATGGGCATGTTATTGATTTTTACAAATCATTAAAAGTTAATAATAAATTATTAAAAGTCCTAGGTGACGGAAATCAAAAAAAATCGTATCTTTATGTTCAAGATTGCATTGAAGCTATTTTTTTAGCTCTTAAAAAATCAAATAATAAAATTAATATATTTAATCTTGGAACAAATGAATACTGTAAAGTAAAAAATTCCATTAAGTGGATTTGCAATGAATTAAATGTAAAACCTAAATTAGATTATAAAGGTGGAAAACGTGGATGGACAGGAGATAATCCATTTATTTTTCTTGATAGCAAAAAAATTAGATCATTAGGATGGAAACCAAAATTAACTATTCAGCAAAGTGTCGTTAGAACTGTAAAATATTTACAAAATAATATTTAAAATTATTTATTATGAATTTGTGCGTTTATGGTTTATGGCATTTAGGATCGGTAACTGCCTCATGTCTAGCTTCTCTAGGTCATAATGTAATCGGTTTAGATAGTGATAATGAAAATATTAAAAAATTATTATTAGGAAAAGCCCCTATATTCGAGCCTGGTCTAGATGATCTTATCTTGAATCAAATTAAAAAAAAAAAATTAAATTTCACTAGTAGTTTCAAAGAAGGATTGAAAAATTCTAATATAATTTGGGTAACGTTTGACACGCCAATTAACGAAGAAGATGAGAGTGTAGACGTAAATTACGTACTAAATAAAATTAAAGAAATTATACCACATGCTTTAGAGGGAAGTGTTTTCTTAATCTCATCTCAGTTGCCGGTTGGATCGATTAAATATTTAGAGGAATGGACATTCAAATTATTTCCGAAAAAATTAATTAAATTTGCTTATTCTCCAGAAAATCTAATATTAGGAAAATCCTTAAAATCTTTTTTAGAGCCAGATAGAATAATAGTTGGTATTCGCAACGAAACTCAAAAAAAATCTTTAGATAAAATTTTATCGACTATATCAAAGAATATTATCTGGATGTCAGTAGAGTCAGCCGAAATTGTTAAACATGCTATTAATTCATTTCTTGCAACATCAGTTGTGTTTGCAAATGAAATAGCTACAATTTGCGAGGTAGTTGGTGCGGATGCTAAGCAGGTTGAAAAAGGATTAAAGAGCGAGATAAGAATTGGACAAAAAGCTTATTTAAGACCAGGTAGCGCATTCGCAGGAGGAACTCTCGGAAGAGATATTGAATTTTTAAAGACTGTGGCCAAAAATAATAATATTAAATTATCACTATTAGAGTCCGTAAAAGATAGTAATGATAATCATAAAGCGTGGATTAATAAAAAAATTTCTAAAATTTTTCCTTCCTTAATTGGTTTGAATGTTAGCGTTTGGGGGTTAACATATAAAGCAAATACCAGTACTTTAAGAAAATCTCTAATAATTAATCTTTGTAATTGGTTAATTGAACAGAAGGTTAATTTATATATTCACGATATTATTATTAAAGATTTACCTGTTGAACTTATTAAAAGTAAAAAAGTAAAAAAAATTGAAAATTGTTTAGATATGATAAGAATAAGCGATATTTTAATAATTGGAACAGAGTATGATGAATATAAAATGAAATCGAAAAAAATCACTAATTTTTGTAAAAAAAATTTAGTCGTTATTGATCCAAATGGTTTTTTGAATGATAGTTTTGCAAATGTTAATATTAAATATATTACTGTTGGGTCACAATAATTTTACAGATGATTAATGAAAAAAAATTTTTAGCCAATAAAGTTGCAATTATTACCGGAGCAAGCGAAGGCTTAGGCTTTGAGATTGCAAAAAAATTTATTTTAGAGGGGGCGAATATAACTATTTGCTCTCGTAATAAGAGGAATCTTAAACTTGCTAAAGAAAGTTTGATCAAAATTTTACATTCGAACCAAAAAATTCTTATTATTCCTGCTGATGTGTCAAAACAATCAGATGTTAAAAAAATTATTAATTTGACGATTAAGAAATTCGGCAAATGTAATATTCTAGTTAATAATGCTGGAATTTATGGACCAAAAGGTAAGATCGAAAATATAAATTGGAAAGATTGGAAAAAAACTATTGAAATAAATCTTTTTGGCTCGATATTAATGTGCAGACATTTAATTAAATATTTTAAGAAAAAAAAATATGGTAAAATTATTCAACTTTCGGGAGGGGGGGCCACAAATCCTTTGCCTAATTTAAGTGCTTATGCCACTTCTAAAGCTGCCATAGTTCGTTTTATGGAGACATTAGCTTTAGAAGTTCGTGATTTTAATATTGATATTAATTCTATAGCACCTGGAGCCCTGAATACTAAAATGTTAGATGAAGTGATTAGTTCGGGACCTAATAAAGTAGGTGTTGATTTTTATAAGCGTGCCTTAAAACAAAAAAAGACAGGTGGCACATCGTTAAATTATGGTTCAGAATTGGCTGTTTTTTTAGCATCATCTGAAAGCGATGGAATTTCAGGAAGACTTATAAGCGCGGTTTGGGATAATTGGAAGGAATGGCCAAAACATATTAACAAACTTTCTAATAGCGATGTTTATACTTTGAGAAGAATAATTGGTCGCGACAGAGGTTTTTCTTGGGGCGACAAATGATTGATGATTATAAAATTTATAAAAATAAAATATTTAATGTAGGTATTATTGGATGTGGATTAATAGGAAAAAAAAGAGCTGAGAACCTAGGAAAAAAAGGAAGACTAATTGCTTGCGCAGACATTAATATTAATAAAGCAAAATTAATTGCAAAAAAAAATAAAAAAATAAAAATCTTTAAAGAATGGAAGCATTTATTAAAGATAAAAAACCTGAACATTGTTATCATTGCAACTACTCATAATCAGTTATCTAAAATTCTATTAGAATCAATCAAAGCAAATAAGCACGTATTTATTGAAAAACCAGCTTCTATTAGTTTAAAACATCTTAGAAAAGTTATTAATAAAAATAAAACACTTAAAAAAAAAATTCGAGTTGGTTATAATCATCGTTTTCTTTCAGCAATAATTAAGTGCAAGCAAATGATTAAAAAAGGATTAATAGGTGATTTAATGTTTATAAAAGCCTCTTATGGACATGGAGGAAGATTTGGTTATGAAAAAGAATGGAGAATGAAACCTAAAATTTCTGGAGGAGGAGAGTTAATTGATCAGGGCTCGCATTTAATTGATTTATCAGAATTTTTTTTTGGCAAAGTTATTAAAACAGAAGGAGCTTTAAGAGATTTTTTTTGGAAAAATAATGTTGATGATAATGCTTTTATTAATCTTAAATTTAAAAAAAATTTAATATCATTTTTCCATGTTTCGTGTACGGAATGGAAGAATAATTTTTTATTTGAAATTTATGGAACCAGAGGAAAATTGAGAATAGAGGGTAAAGGAGGTAGTTACGGTAGGGAAAAGTTAATTTTTTATAAAATGAATAAAAGTTTGACATATCCTAAAATTAAATCGTGGATTTTTGAAAAAAAAGACTATTCTTGGAGCAGAGAATTCAATGAGTTTTATAAAGATATAGAAAAGAATAGAAAACCTGACCCAGGTTTAGAGCAGGCATATTCAGTATTAAAAATAATTAAAAATATATATAAACTTAATAAATATGATTATCGCGCGTAGTCCTTTAAGAATTACATTGGGTGGAGGTGGTACTGATCTTCCTTCTTTTTATGAAAAATATTCTGGATTTCTGATTGCTGCAGCAATTGATAAATATGTTTATGTAACTTTAACAAGACCTTTTAGACCTGGAATCTATTTAAAATATTCTTCAATTGAGAAAATAACAAATGTGAACCATATAAAGCATCCAATAATTAGGGAGGTTTTAAAATATGAAAAACTTTCCAAGAAACCCCTAGAATTAACAACTTTAGCCGATATTCCTTCTGGGACAGGTTTAGGTTCGTCCGGTAGTTTTACTACCGCTTTAATTAAAGCATTATATTATCAAGAAAAGAAAATTATTAGTCCAAAAATCTTAGCAGAAAAAGCATGTTATATTGAAATGAAAAAATTAAATGATCCTGTTGGTAAGCAAGATCAGTTTATATCCGCATATGGAGGCGTCACCTGTTTTGAATTCAAAAAAAATGATTACGTGCATGCCGAATCTCTTAAAATATCTCAAAATAATTTGAATAAATTAGAAAATAATTTGTTATTATTCTATACGGGTTATTCTAGACAATCTAAAAAAATTTTAATTAATCAAAAAAAATTATCAGTAAAAAATAATAAAGAAATGATCGACAGTTTAAAGAAAATTAAAAATATTGGTTATAAAGTTAAAAATTTTTTAGAGAAAGGAGACTTTGAAAGTTTTGGTCAAATTATGAATGATCATTGGCATGAGAAAAAAAAAAGATCAAAAATAATGTCTAATTCAAAAATTAATTTTTGGTATGAAAGTGCTTTAAAAAATGGAGCGATTGGAGGAAAACTAGTTGGAGCGGGAGGAGGTGGATTTTTAATGTTTTATGCAAAAGATAAAGAGATGTTGCAAAATTATTTCTTTAAATTAGGTGTTGAAGAAGTAAAATTTAGATTCGATTTTGAAGGAACTAAAATTATAATGTCATGATCTACCCTGTTGTTATTTTAGCAGGTGGAATAGGTAGTAGACTTGGAGCGTTAACAAAAAAAACACCTAAAGCTCTAATAGAACTAAATGGAAAACCCTTTATTCATTATCAATTAAAACTTCTTTCCAAACAAGGAATTAAGGAAGTAATACTTTGCATAGGTTATTTAGGTAGCAAAATTAAAAAGTTTGTAGGCAATGGTAAAGAATTCAATATAGACGTCAAATATTCTTATGAAAGAAAATTATTAGGAACGGGTGGAGCTGTAAGAAATGCTTTTCATTTAATCAAAAAAAATTTTTTTATTATGTACGGAGATACTTACCTGCCAATCAATTTTATGAATATCCAAAATAAATATGAAAAATTAAAATCAAATGCTTTAATTACTATATACAAAAATCATAATAATCTAGATAAATCTAATGTTTTTTTTAATGGCAAAAGCGTCATCTATAATAATCAAATTAATTTGAAAAAAATGAAATATATTGAATATGGACTGAGTATTTTTAATAAAGCAATTTTCAAAAATTTTAAAAAAAAAAAATTTGATTTATCCGAAGTTTTTTATTTTTTATCAAAACAAAAATTGTTAAACTATTATATTGTTAAAAAAAGATTTTATGAGATTGGTTCTATTTCTGGTTTAAAAGATAGTAAAAAATATTTAAAAAGTATATATAAAAACAAATAAAATTATGGATTTTATAAAACAATATTTAATTGAAGCAAAAAATATTATCGATGCTCTTGATTTGAAAGAAATATTAAAAATTGTTAAGTGTATTAACTTTGTAAAAAAAAACAAAGGAAGAATATTTTTTATTGGAGTAGGTGGCAGCGCTGCTAATTCCTCTCATGCAGTAAATGATTTTAGGAAGTTAGCAGGGATAGAAAGCTATTCACCGGTTGATAATGTATCAGAACTAACAGCACGTACGAACGATGAGGGTTGGCATACAATTTTTAAGTCATGGTTAATTGTTAGTAAATTAAATAAAAATGATTTAATTTTTGTTTTTTCTGTTGGTGGAGGAGACTTAAAGAGAAATGTTAGCACAAATATTATTGAGGCATTAAAGTTTGCGAAATTAAAAAAAGCAAAGATCTGTGGAATTGTTGGAAAAAATGGTGGTTATACAAGCAAGGTGGCAGATGCATGTTTAAAAATTCCTGTTGAAAATATGAAAAATTTAACACCACATTCAGAAGCTTTTCAAGCAGTTATATGGCATCTGTTAGTATCTCACCCCAATATCAAAAAATATAAAACTAAGTGGTAGTTTCTTTAAAAAATTATAATGCAAAAAGCAGTTTTTGTTGATCGAGATGGAGTTCTTATTAGGGCTCCAAAGATTAATAATAGACCTCATTCAATAAAAAATTTGGAAGAATTAAAAATTATGAATGGTGTAATACAGGGAGTTAAAATATTAAAAAAAAATTTTAAGATAATTATGATTACTAATCAACCCGATGTTTATAGAAAAAAAGTTCCAAAAAAAGATGTAGAGAAAATTAATAACTATCTTAAAAAAAAACTTGATCTTGATGATATTTATGTCTGTTATCATGATAATATTCATAAATGTTACTGTAGAAAACCAAATCCAGGAATGCTTTTGTTAGCTAAAAAGAAATGGAATATAAATCTTAAGAGAAGTTTCTTAATAGGTGATCGATCTACTGATATTATAGCCGGAAAAAAAGTAGGTTGTATAAACTTTTTTATAAATTATAATTATAATGAAAAATTACCTAATAAAAAAAGCTGTCATTATGTTAAATCATTTTATAAAGCTGCTTTACAAATAAATAAAATTATTAAAAAAGATATAGATAATAATGAGTAGTATTGAAAATCTCAAAATTAATATTTTTGCTGATGGAGCAAGTATTGATGATATGTTTAGCTTGAATAAGAAAAAATATATTTCAGGGTTTACAACAAATCCATCTTTAATGAAGCAAGCCCGTATCACAGATTATAAGACATTTGCTATGCAAATACTAAAGAAAATAAACTCTAAGTCAGTTTCTTTTGAAGTAACTTCAGATTCTTTTAATGAAATGGAAAAACAAGCGCTAGAAATTGAAAAATGGTCTAAAAATATATTTATAAAAATTCCTTTTACAAATTCTAAAGGTAAAAAGACAATTGATCTCATAAAACGATTATCAGATAGAGGATTGAAATTAAATATAACTTCAGTTTTTACTTACGAACAAGCAAAAGAAGTTCTTAATGTTTTAAATATTAATTCAGAAGCTTACATCTCTATTTTTGCAGGGCGTATTGCGGACACAGGAAGAGATCCTGTAAAAATTATAAAAAAATGCGTTATTGCTTCTAAAAAATTTAAAAAAGTTAGAATTTTGTGGGCTAGCTGTAGAGAAATATATAATATTTTTGAAGCGGATAAAGCAGGTTGTCATATCATTACTGTTCCACATTCAATACTTAAGAAGTTTTCGATTATAGGAAAAAATTTGGAAAAATATTCGGTTGAAACTGCAAGAGATTTTTATTTAGATTCAAAAGACATTATTTTTAAATTTTAAAAAATTTATCATTTATTTTTTTTTGCAATCACAAAACATCTTATTCCAAATGGAAAATAAAAATAAGATAATTTTTCTTCTAGCAAAAATAAAAATTTTACCAATAAATTATTGGAAAATTTAATATTATTTTTTACACTACTTTTATTTTTTGAAAATAGTTTATTAACAATTTTAGTCATAGCAAATGGTATAAAGCAAAAAAAACCTAAATGTTGTTTTTTGATAATCTGGTAACCAACTTTTTTTAATTTCTTTTCAAGATCTGAAATAGAATATCTTCTAAAATGACAAAGTTGTTTATCATAGCTATCATATAAAAATTGATGCGCAGGAACTTCTATATATATTAATCCATTTTTATTTAATAATTTAAAACTATTTCTAATGGCTAGAAAATCATCCTTAATATGCTCTAAAACATTTAGCATAATAATATTATCAAATTTTATATTCTTTAATGGATTTTTGGTTATATCAAATTTTAAGAATGGAATGTCTTTATATTTTTCTGATAATTTTAATAGAGAAAATTTTAATACGTCAGCACCAACATAATTAATGTTTTTAAAATTATTTTTCAAATCTGCAATTAAGTAACCACTTGAGCATCCGATTTCTAGAACTGTTTTTCGTTTAATATTATGTGAGATATTTTTTACAAGATTTGATCGAGAAAAAATATCTATAGGATGATTACCGTTTCCATTATCTTCATGTAAAGAAGTATGGTCTTCAGTCCACCCTTCGAAATTTTCATTATATTCTAATATTTTTTTTTTATTAGAAAAACCATTATTAAAAAAAATAATCTTATTTCTTATTTTTGGGTCTGGAAATTTAAATTTTATAGATTTAAGGTTCACGTTTATTATTTTTTAATTATTTTTTCAATAATTCTGATTTTCTTAAATCATATTAATTATGTACAATCCTATTATATTGTTTAATAGTTAGCGTATGTTCATAAATAAAGAAAATAAAATAATATTATTTATTTTTTCTTTATTTCCCTTTTTTTTAATCTCAGGAAAATTTTTACCGGATCTTTTTGTAGTTTTAATAGCTATTTATTTTATTATTTATATTTTTTTTAACAAACAGTTTTTTATTATAAAAAAAAATTTAATTATTTTTTTTTTAATTTTTTATTTTTATATTAATATTAATTCTTTTTTTTCTTATTCCTCGTTAGTTTCATTTTCGACATCTCTGCCATATATTAGAATGTTATTATTTTCAATTTTTGTAGCATATCATTTAAGTAAGACTATTAATTTAACAAAAATAATTTTTTTTTCATTTTTATTATCATATTTAATATTATTTATTGACTCAATAATTCAGTTAAAAACAGGAACAAATATTTTAGGTTATTCAATAGAACAGACAAGAATTTCAAGTTTTTTTGGACGAAAGCTAATTATGGGAAGTTATGTTTATAGAACTTTACCAATTCTTATTGCTATTTCATACTTAGAGAATTTTAAGCAAGCCTCCCTTTTAAGAGTCCTTGCAATATGTTTGGCTGCTAGCTTAGTTTTTTTTAGTGCAGAAAGAGTATCTTTATTTTATTTTATTATTACAATTATATTATATTTAATTTTACTACCTAATAAAAAGCAATTTTTTTTTAATATAGGTATGTTAGCAGTTTCATTCTCTCTACTTATTTTTTTTAAACCCTCTACAGTTGATAGAGTCTTTAAGCATACCTTATTTCAATTGAATGAAAAAAAAGGATCTTTCTTTAGCGAAAGGCATGAAATGCATTTTATAACTGCATATAGAATGTTTTTAGATAAAAAATTTTTAGGACACGGTATCAATTCATTTAGATATCTTTGCGATCAATTTCCTTACTCCACAAGAGATATAATAATAAAAAATAACCAAAACTATGCACCAACAGATGGTTATTACTATCTAAAAAGAAATTTCATAAATAACAAAACTTTTGTTTATTATATATTGGAATCTCAAAAGTTAGAATTTGAAAAAATTTCTAAAATTTTAGAGGATGCGATAATACTAAAAGATGAATATAAAATTCGAGAAGGAATAAAAAATTTTGATTTATTTAAAAATAAAAACCTAATAATATCTTTTCCTGTTGATCTTCAAATTGTAGATTCAATTAAATCTTCCACTAAGGTGAATAAAGGAGATTATGTTTTTGCAAATAATGAATTTGAGAATGGGTGCAATACACATCCCCATAGTTCTCATCTTCAAATTTTAGCAGAACTTGGTTTACTTGGTTATATTTTTCTATTCTCTTTTTTTGCTTATCTGATTTTTCTTTTTTTTAAAAATTTTATGAATATTTTTTTTAAAACCCAAAAAACTTCCGAAAATAACTATAATTTATATAAGATATTTATTCTTCTAGCTTTAATTCAGCATTTATTTCCTATTATTCCATCAGGAAATATTTTTAATAACTGGCTTTCTGTATTATTTTATTTTGATTTAGCATTCTTATTAAATTTTCATTATTATAATAAAAAATGATCATACCATTTTTATTTATTTTAAATGTCTTTTTAATAATTTTTTTTAGTAAATTTTCTAAAATCATTAATTTATTTGATAGTCCCGATAAAACTAGAAAACTACATAGAAAACCTATTGCATCAATCGGTGGTTTTTTAGTTCTTATAAATTTATTTATTTATTTCATCTTTATACAATATAAATATTTTTATTTGAAAATAGCTTCTGATTATTTTGATAATTCTGATTTTGTAATATTTTTTATTTTTTTAACGTTATTTTTTTTTATAGGATTCTTCGATGATAAATTCAATTTAAATGCTAATTTTAAATTAATTTTATTTACATTTACTATTTACATTCTTTTATCTTTAACTCCCAATTTATTATTAACTTACCTTAAATTTTCTTTTTTGATAAATACAATGAATATTAGTTTTATAGCATTTCCATTTTTAATTTTATGTATCCTTCTATATTTAAATGCATTTAATATGTTTGATGGGATCAATCTTCAATCATCTTTATATTCTATAAATATTTTTTTATTTTTTATTTTAAAAGGAATATTTATGGAGATTTCATTAGTAATGATTTTATCCTTGATTTTTTTTTCTTATCTTAATTTCAAGAATAAATGTTTTTTGGGAAATAATGGGTCTTTATTGATAGCCTTCATTATTTCTTATTTATTTATTAAATCACAAAGTACAGAAAATTTATTTTCGGCTGATGAAATATTTTTGGCAATGCAAGTGCCTGGATTAGATTTATTGAGATTAGCTATACAAAGAATTTATAATAAAAAACATCCATTTCATCCTGATAGAAATCATATTCATCATCTATTACTAAAAAAAATTGGATATATAAAAACTTTATTAATTTTAATTTGCCTTATTATTATCCCAAATTATTTATCAATTTTATATGGACGCACAATTTTTTTTATAATTTTAACATTGTTTATATATGGTTTGGTTATCTTTAGATTTAGTAAATATAAAAAATTCTTTAATTAAATTTGAAGTAATAGTAATTGGTTGCGGGGCTTGGATTTGAACCAAGGACCTTCAGGTTATGAGCCTGACGAGCTACCAGACTGCTCCACCCCGCGATAATTTTTTAGTTATAGCATTATATTTTAAATTATCTACTTTTGTTAAATTGTGGTGAGTTATTTAAAACTTCAATGATATTTACAAAACAATACTATTTATGTATAAAACATTGCCTGGTGATTATTGCAAAGGAGTAACACCCGATCCCATTCCGAACTCGGCAGTTAAGCCCTTTAGCGCCAATGGTACTTTGTCTTAAGGCACGGAAGAGTAGGTCGTTGCCAGGCTTTATAAAATCCTTCTTAAATTTTAATGAGAAATATATTAGTAGTCACAGGAGGGGCGGGGTTTGTGGGATCTAATTTGATATCTGAACTTCTAAAATTTAGAAAATTTAAAGTTATAAGTATTGATAATTACTCTTCAGGTTTATCTAAAAATCATATTAAAAACAAAAGAGTTAAGTATTTAAACGGAAGTACTAAGAATATAGAAATTTTGTTAAAAAATCATTCTCGTAAAATCCATAGCATCTTTCATTTTGGTGAATTTGCTAGAATCTACCAAAGCTTTAAAAAAATTAATGAATGTTTTAGTTCTAATATTGAAGGAAGCTCCAATGTATTCAAATTTGCATTAAAGAATAAAATTAGGTTAATTTATTCTGCAACCTCTGCAAGTTTAGGAAATAAAGGGCAAGATAAGAATTTATCTCCTTACGCTTTTTCAAAAGCTAAGAACTTAGAATTGTTACAAAATTTGAAGAATTGGTTTAACTTTCGATATGAAGTTGTTTACTTTTATAACGTTTATGGTGAAAGACAAATTTGTAAAGGCGATATGGCAACTGTTGTTGGTATATTTGAGTATCATTCAAGGAGGTGTAAAAAATTGCCAGTAGTAAGACCCGGATCACAAACCAGAAGATTTACTCATGTTCTTGATACAGTCAAAGCTTGTATTTTTGCATGGAGAAAGAATAAATGTAAACATTACTCCATTGCTAGCAAGCAATCTTATAGCATTATAGAACTTGCAAATTTATTTAAAGGTAAAATTAGGTATTTGCCAATTAGGAACGGTGAGCGCTTTGCATCTGCTTTAACAAAGATGAATCTGAATAATAAAATTATAAGATTATCTGCAAAAATTAAGCTTAAAGATTATGTGGACAATTTTTTAATTAATAATCGTTAACTCTTCTTTACAAAGTGTCTTTTAATATATATTTAGAGTTTCTATGAAAGTCGTTAGCTCATTAAAATCTCTCAAAAAAAGAGATATAAATTGCAAAGTTGTTAGAAGACGAGGTAAACTTTACGTTATTAATAAAAAAAATCCAAAGTTTAAAGCTCGACAGGGTTAATAATTTTATGGATATCAATTCTCAAAAAGAAACTTGGTCTAATTTTAAAAAATTAACCTTTTACGTGTCTATCAGTGTATTACTTGTTTTGGTTTTGATGGCTATTTTTTTACTATAGGTTTTTGATTTTAATAACGAGCTTTTAGCTTTTTGAATTTTTTAACTCTTCTTGTATTTTCGTCTTTCTCTCTCTTCTTTCTTTCCGATGGCTTTTCAAAGTGACTTTTAATTTTCAGTAAGCGAAACACACCTTCTCTTTGTAATTTTTTTTTAAGAGCTCTTAGAGCCTGCTCTAAATTATCATTTTTAACTTCTATTTTAATATTTGCTTACCTCCTAAAAGTGTGCTGAATTAACATTTTGATGATAAATTGTCTAGATTTTTATGAAGTTTTTTAAGCACAGACCAACAGAAGGCCATCATACAAAACCAAGCGTAATTAATAGAAGAAAAGCAATTTTAACAACTGCAAAGTATACTTTTTTTGGTTTAATAGGTCTGAGACTTTTGTGGCTGCAAGTTTTTCAAAGAAATAAGTATTCAATCTTATCAGATAGAAACCGTTTTAAAGAATGGAAGATAGCCGCAGAAAGAGGAGTAATATTAGATAGATTTAATAACAAAATTGCTGAAAATCGTCAGCTTTATAGAATTGCTTTAATTAAAGGCGATGTAACTGATCTAGATTTTGTTTTAGTTACATTAAATAAATTCTTAAGATTAGATCACGATTTAATTGAAAAAACAAAAACAGATTTTATAAAATTAAGAAAATTTCAGCCTTATGTAATAAATAAAAATTTATCATGGGGTGAATTTTCAAAAATAAATAGTAACTTATTTATTTTAAATGGCGTTCAGCCATTTATTTCAATGGAAAGGCATTATAATTATCCTCATCAATTCGCTCATATATTAGGTTACGTTGGATCTCCAAATGAAAACGATCTGCAAAATCAACAAGATGATTTGTTTAGAACGCCCGGGATTAAGATTGGAAAACTTGGAATAGAAAAAATTTTAAATAGAGAGTTAATTGGTACTCCTGGATTTACAAGATTTGAAGTTAATGCCGCAGGAAGAGCCATTAGAACAGTAGAGTTTGTCGATGGTGTAAGCGGTAAACCATTAAAAATATCACTTGATCTTGAGCTTCAAAAATTAGCTTATGAAAAATTAGGTAGATACGCTGCATCAGCAGTTGCAATGGATGTTAAAACAGGAGAGCTTTTAGCATGCGTTTCAACACCTTCATTTGATACTAATAAATTTGCTTTTGGAATTACACAACCAGAATTTAATGAACTCCTTAAAAATGAAAGAAAACCATTAATTAATAAATTTTTATCAGCTCAATATTCTCCAGGATCTACAATCAAACCAATAATAGCCTTAGCTGCGTTAGAAAATAAAATTATTGATCAGGATTATACTCATTTTTGTCCAGGCAAAATAGAATTATATGGTCAAGAATTTTATTGTTGGAAAGATGGAGGACATGGAAGAGTTAATTTAAAAGATGCGATCAAAAAATCATGTGACGTTTACTTTTATGAAGTTGCAAGATTATTAGGAGTCGACAGAATGGCTGAAGTGATTAGAAAATTTGACTTTGGTCAGTTGGTGTTAAAAGATTTTGATGAGGAAAAAAAAGGCTTGGTACCAGATACCAAATGGAAGAAAAATGTTTTAGGAAAACCTTGGTTATTGGGGGAAACTTTGATTAGTGGAATAGGACAAGGCTATGTATTGGCTACTCCAATACAAATTTGTAAATCAATAGCTCAGTTTGCAAATGGTGGTTTTGTTGTAGAACCTACATTTTATACTGATCCAAAATCTAAGCTAAAACGAATGGATTTTGACTCTGATAATATTAAAATTATTAATGAGGCTTTAATTGCCGCAACAAATGAACAGGGCGGAACATCTTATGGCTCTAGATTAACTGGAAATTTAAAATTTTGCGGAAAAACTGGAACATCGCAAGTTACAAAACTAACTATGAAAGATAGAGAGGACAATGCAAACCCGAATGCAAGACCTTACATATATAGAGACCATGCTCTTTTTGCAGGATTTGCTCCAATTGAAAATCCAAAATATGCAATTGCAGTAGTTGCTGAACATTCCGGGGCTGGATCAAGAGTTGCCGCTCCTATTGCTAGTAGTATGTTTGATTTTTTATTAAAGAAAAGGCTACAAAATGCCTGACACTATAAAAATTTCTAAAGTATTCTTGCTAGTTGAGAAGTTTCAAAAATTAGATAGGGCTCTAATAAACATGGTTTTGTTATTAGGATTCATAAGTGTCTTATGTTTGTACTCAATAGACAAAGGTCAGACCAATCTTTGGCTAAGACATTTGCTTAGATTTTCTTTTGCATTTTTAATTCTAATTTCAGTTGCTTTCACAGATTTAAGATTTTGGTTTCGTTATGCCTATCATTTTTATTTTTTTGTATTATTTTTATTGATTGTTATAAAATTTGTAGGTTTTTCTGCAAAAGGAGCTGCTCGTTGGCTAGATTTTGGATTTTTTCATATTCAACCATCGGAATTAGCAAAACTGGCAATTATATTAGTTCTTGCAAAATTCTACAATTTAGTAAAAGTTGAAAATATTAATAAATTATTTTCTCTACTTGTTTCGGGAATCTTAATATTAATTCCATTTTTGTTAGTCCTAAGACAACCTGATTTAGGAACCGCAGTATTAATTTTAGGAGCTGCTCTTGGAACTTTATGGATTGTTGGAGTAGATCGAAAATTTTTTATATCTGGCATTGTAATTGTGATTATAAGTTTCCCTTTTATTTTTGCAGCGATGAAGCCCTATCAAAAACAAAGAGTGGTGAATTTTTTTAATACAGAAAGAGACCCATTAGGTGCAAACTACCAAGTTATCCAGGCAAAAATTGGAATTGGATCAGGAGGGATATTTGGAAAAGGATATTTGAAAGGATCTCAAAGTTCTCTGGATTTTGTACCAGAAAATCATACAGATTTCGTATTTTCTCATTTTGCAGAGGAGTTTGGATTAGTTGGATCTTTATTACTATTGTGGCTATTCTTTTCAATAATTAAAAGAGTAACTTTCATTGGAGACCAGAGTAAAAATAATTTTACAAAGATTTTTTGTTATTCGTTTGCTTTTAATTTTTTCTTATACATTGCAATAAATTTAGGAATGGTAACAGGTTTATTACCAGTCGTAGGTGTTCCTTTGCCTATATTATCATACGGGGGAACCGCCATGTTAACTAACATGATTGGTTTTGGCATTGTACTTAGTTCGAAATTATATGCTGAGGATTTCATTTAATTTTAATATTTTATATGGAATTTTATTTATCAAAAATAATTAATTTTATATTTGACCCTTTAAATATTTTATTTGTCATTATATTAGTTCAAATTTTTATAATATTCTTTTTAGATTCAAAGAAATTAGTAGAAAATTTATCTAAGTTTTTTTTAGTTGCTTTTTTATTTTTTGGTTACATTCCTTTAAGTAGCTTTGTTCTTAGTAAAATCGAAGATTATATTGAGCCATCAAGATATCCAATCAATCAATTAACTGGAATTGTAGTATTAGGAGGAAGTTTTGATACAGGGTTAGAGGCCAAAGAAAGAAATGAAGTTTCTTTAAACAACAGCTCTCAAAGATTAACTAAAGCATTAGAGATTTATAAGAAAAACCCAAGAGTTTTGATATTATTTTCTGGATATTCAAATTCAATAAATCCTAAAGGCTGGAATGAGTCAGAAATGGCTAGAAAATTTTTTTTAGATCAAGGAGTTAGAATTGATAATCTAATTCTAGAAGATAAATCAAGAAATACATTTGAAAATATTAAATTTTCTAAAGATATTATTAATAATTATAGAGGAACATGGGGCTTAGTTACTTCCGCTAATCATATGCCAAGATCTTTTTTTGCGTTTAAAAAACTAGGTCTTGTTTTAGAGCCTATAAGTACTGACTTCAAAACTGGAACAAGTAAAATGTTTTGGTTAAATTTTAGTATAGAAAAAGGGTTGCGACAGTGGTCAATAATATTTCATGAAATAATAGGTCTCGTTTATTACAAGGTTACAAATAAGATTTAAATATTTTAAAAATGGTTAATAAAAATATTAAAGCATATATGATGCTTACATTATGCTCTTTGTTTTGGTCAGGAAATTTTATTGTTGGAAAATTTTCAACATTATATGAGGTCCCGCCTTTAACATTAAATTTTCTTAGATGGTTAATAGTTTGGGTCATTTTAATTCCTTTTACTTTTAAAGATATTATTAAAAATTTTAAAATTATAAAAAAGAATTTTTATTCAATATTCTTAATGTCAATTACTAGTATTAGCGTTTTTAATTCGGTTGTTTATTATTCTCTAAATTTTACTCAGGTTTTAAATGGGGCCTTAATGATTTCAACGATCCCAGTGTTGATTATTTTTATATCATTTATTTTTAAGACAGAAAAAATTAGTTTTAATCAAATCTTGGGAGTTATTTTTTCTATAACAGGCGTGATTATTATCGTTACTAGATTAGACTTTTTTAGATTAATTAATTTAGATCTTAACAAAGGCGATCTTTGGCTGCTAATTGCAATGTTATCTTGGGCGATTTATTCAACAATGTTAAGAACTTTTAAAATAGCATTAAAAGCATTAACTTTTATATCAATAATAGTTTCAATTGGTTTAATTTTTCTACTACCTCAATTTTTATTTGAATATAAAAATCATCAAATAATCCAATTCAATTTTCCAGTGATTTTAATTACTAGCTATGTTGTTTTTTTTGCAGGGCTAGGAGCCTATATATTTTGGAATAAAGGAGTATCTATCGTAGGGCCAAATAAAGCAGGAATTTTTTTACATCTTATGCCGATATTTAGTTCTTTTATGGCAATATTTATATTAAATGAAAAACTTATGAGCTTTCATATCATTGGCGCGGTTGCAATTATTGCAGGAATATATCTTTCTTCAAAAAGAAACTTATTAGAATGAAAGTTGCAATTTTAGACGATTATCAAAATGTTTCATTAATTCTCGGAAACTTTGAAAAATTAAATAAAGACTTTAATTTTCATGTTTTTAATCAACCATTTGAGAATGAGCATGATGTCATTGATAAATTAAAAGATTTTGAGATTTTATTAGTTATGAGAGAAAGAACTCCTATAACTAAAAATATTATTAAAAATTTAAAAAAATTAAAACTTATAATCACAAGTGGAATGAGAAATAAATCTATTGATCTTCTAACAGCGAAAGAAAAAAATATTCTTATCTGCGGAACAGATTCAAACTCAAACTCAACAGCTGAACTTACTTGGGCTTTAATATTGGGACTTGCAAGAAATTTAAGAGAAGAAGCAGAAAATATGTATCAAGGTTACTGGCAATCAACATTGGGATACGATCTAAAAGGGAAAACTTTAGGCATTATTGGACTTGGAAAAATAGGATTGCAAGTTGCAAAAATTGGAATTGCATTTGGAATGAGTGTTGTAGCTTGGAGTGAAAATCTTAAACTATCCGTGGCAAAAGATAATCAAGTATTAGCTGTAACTAAAGAAGAAATATTAGAAAAATCTGATTTTGTTACTATTCATACAGTTTTAAGTGATCGAACAAAAAATTTGATAGCAAAAAAAGATCTAGAATTAATGAAACAGACAGCTTTTCTAATAAATACCTCAAGAGGTGCTATAGTGAATGAATTTGATTTAGTTGAAGCTTTAGAAAAAAATATTATAGCAGGAGTTGGTTTAGATGTTTATGATATTGAACCTTTGCCTGAAAATCATAAGCTAAGATTTTTGCCTAATGCTTTATTACTGCCTCATTTAGGTTACGTAACTAAAGAAAATTATGAAATTTTTTATTCTCAAATGTTTGAGAACTTGCAAGCTTTTAAAGAAGGAAAGCCTATTAGAGTTATTAAAGTGCTCAACTAATTCTAACCCAGCTTTTGTAAGAATGGAAAAAATTGAATTAAATAAAAACCAATAATTTGAAGTTTTTGAATTACAATTAAAATTCCAGTAATCAGCAATGTAACGCCTGAGAATTTTTTTATTTTAGATAAGTAAGACTTGCTTTTTTTTGAAAATAATAAGAATTTTTCTAAAATTAGACTGGAAACAATAAAAGGTATTGCTAGACCTAAGGAGTAAAGAGTCAATAAGGATATTCCTTTGTATATAGAATTTTCCATTGATGCATAAGCTAGAATTGATCCAAGGATTGGACCAATACATGGTGTCCATCCAAATCCAAAGCCAATTCCAACTATAAGAGGAAAAAAAAAATTGTTTGAAAATTTAATATTATAAATTCCAAAATTTTTATTTAAAAAATTTATTTTGATTAAATCTAATAAATATAAACTAAATAATATAATTATTAATCCAGAAAAGATTGACAAAATTTGAGAATTTTTTAATAAAAAACTTCCAATAAAACTAGCAGTAGCACCTAGGCAAATAAATACCAGCGAAAAACCAAGTGAAAATATTAATGATCTTTTAAGAATAAATTTTTTAGATTTTGAGTTTAGCTCATTAAGTGTTGTTCCGCATATAAAAGAAACATAACCAGGAATTAAAGGTAATACACAAGGAGAAACAAAGCTTATACATCCTGCAAAAAAAACAATTAAAAGTGATGTGGTCATTAAATTAATTTAAATTTTTAATCGAAACCTAACAATTTATCTAACTTTTTTTCTTGATCCAGTTTATGAATCTTATCACAATCACCAATGTGAATATTATCAGCAAATATTTGTGGTACAGATCTAGCTCCATTTGCCATATTAGACATTTTTTGTCTCAGAGATTCATCGGCGGAAACATCAATTTCAAAAAATTTAATTCCTTTTTTATTGAGTAATGATTTGGCTTTTACACAAAAGGGGCAATGACTTGTTGTATAAATTTCAATTTTTTTCATAAAGTGTGTTTTTTATAAATTAAAAAAGTAAATTACTATTAATTTTAACAGAATAATATAATTTTAATAATTTTATCGTAATTAAGTAATTAGATGATTAAAGAAATGTAGTTTAGCCTAAATTTTTATTTTTATTAAGTAAAACTTGTATAAAAATAATTTTATAATATTTATAAGTACTTTAAAACTTATTTTACTCTCATTATAAATTCTTTTATCAAATTTAATTTTATATTCATTGATTTTAAATTTTTGGTCATTATATATTAAGTCAACTAAAAACTTCCATCCAATACCAAATAATTTAGATTCATATTTATAAAATATAGATTTTTTAAATATTACGAAGCCTGTCATTGGATCACTAACTTTGTAACCTAAAAAAGAATTAAAAATAAAGCAAAGAGTTTTTGATGCTGCTAATCTTAATTTACTTAACCCGAGATTATTTTTTAAGTCTCTAACACCAACAACAAAATCAGAATTATTTTTATTAAACATTTTTATCATTTTAGGTAAATATTTAGGATTATGCTGCAAATCTGAATCCATAATAATAACAATATCATATTTGCTTTTTTTAATGCCTATAATTAGTGATTTGGTTAAATCTTTTTTTGATCTTTTAAGAAAATATCTTATTTTTTTATTTGTATATTTTTTTATTTCTATAGCTGTATTATCTGACGATTGGTCATCGACTAATATTATTTCGTAATGAATATTTGTTAAATTAATTTTAATTAAATTAATTAATTTTGATATATTCTTTTCTTCATTTAAAACTGGAATTACTACTGAAAATTTTTTTTTCAAGATGTTATATTATAATTCTAAAGTAAAAAATTTTTTTTGTATAACTTTTATATTATTCGCAAATTAGTAAATCATATAATCGCTAGTCAATTATAATTTTTTTGAATAAGTAGTATACAATAAAATTTTGAAAATTATTTTCTGATATTTCGTTGTAAATACTTTTTTCTTTGTCTTTACTTTATCTTTTAACTGCGTTTTACATACTTTTCTGTAAGATTTTACTGATCCATTTTTAATTATTGTTAAAAATTTCGAAACCTTTGATTAACGTCTATTTTTTTAATTAAAGTCATGTCGTATAAAACTTTTATTTTTTCTACTGCACCACCATAAATTGTTAAATTTAATTTTTCTAAATTGCAGCAATGTGGAATTCTTAAGAAAAAAGAATAAAAAAATAAAAATATGACTGTTCCAAATGTTAAAAATAGCTTTTTTAAATTACTTTTTATATTTGAGTTTAAATTTTTTTTTAATAGTGGAAATTGAGAATAATAAGCAAATAATGTTATTATGATTATATGCATCCATCTTCCCCAATCTCTTGCTATTGGAAAAAGTAAAAATATTGGTGATATTGATAAAATTACCAGCAAATTATTTTTAATGTGAATGTTTTTTTTGTAATTTAAATAATTAAAAAGAATGACTATAGGCAATAAGAATACCAAAAATATTGATAAATATCTAATAATGTTTTCAAAGGTAAACATGTATCCGCCCTCAATTTGAAGACGAGAAATGATGCTGTTATTTGCTATAGATTCAAAAATCCAAAAATCAAGATTATTTTTATTATTCAAGTTATTAAATATTGATTTACTTAAATCCAAAGTAAGTGGGTGTGTAATAATTAAATAAGTTGGAATTAATAATAATAGATATAGGTAAATTTTGTTATTTAAATTATTTTTTTTGTAAAAAACATTTGAAGAAAGAAAAACATGATAAGGTATTAAAAATAACATTGTGTCGCTTATAAAAATAATAATTACAATTAAAGGCAAGATAACAAATTGAAGTTTTGCGATATATTTTTCCTCGTTCAATAACCCTTGATTGAATTTCTTTACAAAATAAGCGTGCAGCAATATTGTAGTAATAGTTATAATCTCAAATCTTGCATAACCGCCCAAATCATAGAATGAAAATAATATTAATGCTGGGTTTAATGCTAAAAAGGTAAATATTATAAAATTTTTAGAATACTCCTTGATTAATGAAAAAAAGATAAAAATATTAATTAATGTAAATAAGTAAAAAAAACTTGAAAAAAAATATTTTATTGGGATATGTAAATATTTATTTGAAGCAATCATTATTGTTCCAAACAAACCTCTTCTTACTAGACCTTCGGAGTAATTTATGTGCGCCTCAGTGTACGTCCAAACATTAATGACTTTAAATAATGAAAATATATAAACGCTTGTATATGCTATAAAAATATAAAATAATATAATTAAGTAATAATTTTTATAAAATTTATCAGACATCTAAAAAATTAAAGCGGGTCGTTCTATGAATCAAATTAATATAAATCAATAACAGTTATCAACGATAATTGAAAGAGTGTGTTCTTTATTGTGTTCTCTGTTTTAGTTTTTTCGTCAAAGTTGTGTATCATGAGTGTGTTCTTTTTTAAAAAATATGCGTAACTTCGCAAATACGATAATTTATTCGTAAATACGATAATTTAAAGAGTTTATTGTTAGTGTCTTATTCTATGTAATGAAAAAAAGTAGTGTGCTGTTATTAGATATAAACTACATAAATGGTAGTTTTTACATATTTAACTTATAATTAATCTTCGATAAGATTTTTTTTATATTTTTCAAAAAAACTTTTTTCAATAAAAATAAAATTGCTTAAAAAATATAAGTTTGAAAGAGGGTCTATAGGATTTATTATCCTAAGTTTACCGTTGATAAGATTTAATTGCGTTATTACGTAATCTTCGAGCATAGCAGAATAGTCATAAATTGTATTTTTAGTTAAAAGATTATGCCAATTAAACTCAATCTGTATTAATTTTATATGATTTTTCTTTATAAACTTTAATGCTCCATCTAAAATTGCCATTTCGTGACCTTCAACATCTATTTTTATAAAATCAGTATTTTGAAATTCTAAATCATTTATAAAACTATCTAATTGTTTTGTTATAACCTCAATCGAGTTGGCATTTGAACCACCCACATAAGGTATTTTGTTAATTTTTGTTTCTAAAGAACTTAGTCCGGATGTAGTTTCTCCATAATTTAATTTAGAAAATCCATTTTTATTAGATAAAGCAATTTCAAAAAATTTAAATCTATTACCATACTCTTTATAAATGAGAGAAAGTTTATCACAACATTTTGGAAGTGGTTCAAAAGCAATAACTTTTGTACTCTTATTATTTAATATCTCCAAACTAAAATCACCTACGTTTGCCCCGATATCTATACAGTTATTTATTTCTAATTTTTCGAACTTTTTTATAAAAACATTTTCTCCTAAAAATAAATTATTATTACTTTTTGAAATTAAATAACCCCAATGCATACAATAGCCAGAGTTAATTAAGTAAACGTCTAATAATTTTTTATTAAGATAATTGAAAATTTTAAACTTATTTAAAAATAAAAAAAAAGAATAAAAAATAAAATTTAAATAATTTTTATATTTACTTACTCTCTCTCTCATTATTTTTTTTTCGTAAATTGAAAAAAGTGGGGCGTTCTGTTACCCGGTGCCCCTGACCGTGCTTATCTAATTAATAAATTAATTAGGCAGCGAGAGCAAATTGTTCATTTGCGTTTATATTTTT